>JACXXQ010000190.1_pt1 | contig 41403 bp, 33 predicted proteins | sample 8621361 | NCBI WGS metagenome assembly JACXXQ01 (sample SAMN15503820, study PRJNA645414) | gut metagenome | isolation source: feces | host: Bos taurus | place: USA | collected 2016 | reverse complement strand
ATCCACGTGATTTGAGGGGTACCGTTTTTGGTACTCGCGGGGTACAAAAAGAAAAAGGTCAGAGACGACACCGTCTCTGACCTGCGTAAACTATGGTGGGCCGTCAGGGGTTCGAACCCTGGACCTTGGGATTAAAAGTCCCCTGCTCTGCCAGCTGAGCTAACGGCCCGCGGGTGGCATTGTACCACGGTCTGGGACTATTCCCAACTCCATTGGCCGTTCTGGAAAATCACAACTTCACGTCCATCAGGCGTAATGCCCGTAATATCAATGTCGTCCGTGCCGATCATAAAATCGACGTGCGCGCTCGAGACGTTAACGCCATGCTCTAGGAGCTCCTCCTTGGACATGTCATACCCACCCTCGATGCACTCGGGGAAACCGACACCCAGCGCGAGATGGCAGCTAGCGTTCTCGTCATAGAGCGTGTCGTAGAACAGGACGCCACTTTCGCGGATCGGCGTGTTCTTGGAGATAAGCGCGACCTCGCCCAGACGAGCGGCACCTTCGTCGGTGTCAATGATGCTCGCAAGCGTTGCCTTACCAACGCGCGCGTCGTAGTCCACTACGCAGCCACCCTCAAACTTAATCCAAAAATCGTCAACCTTATTGCCGTGGTGGATGAGCGGCATAGCCGAGTACACGATACCGTCGGCGCGCATGCGATCAGGCGAGGTGAAGACTTCCTCGGTGGGAATGTTGGGGAAGAAGGGGTGCCCATCGGGCGTCTTACCCTTGCCACCTGCCCACTCATGACCTTTCGTCATGCCAATCGTCAGATCGGTTCCATTTGCCGCGGTGTAATGCAGGTAGTCGAAACGATTGCCGTTCAGGAAACGCAGGTTCTTTTCGAATGCGGCGTCATGGAGTTCCCAGTCGCTCTCCGGGTCCTGGCCATCGGCGCGAGCGGTGTGCAGAATCGCATTCCACAGCTTATAGATTGCAACCTCATCGGCGTCTCCCGGGAACACCTCGCGTGCCCAAGCCACGACCGGAGCACCGGCGATGCACCACGGATTGATGTTGTAATCCAGTCCACGGCGGAAAACCTTGCACTGCGTATTCCTCGCCTTGGATGCCGCAGCGGGCTTGGCCGGATCGATGCCCTTGAGGGCCGCAGGATCCGCACCCTCGATAAAGACAAAGCAGGCACCATCCTGAGCCAAGGAATCAAGCTGCAGGCGCTTCCACTCGGGTGTCTGCTCAAAATAGCTTTTCTCGACATACTCGTACGTGAGTCTCGTCACCGCATCATCGGCCCAAATGACCGTCACGTGACCGGCGCCGGCAGCATAGGCCTCCGCGACCACCACGCGCGCAAACGGCGCGCACTCGACCGGAGACTGAACGACGACCTCCTGGCCGGACTTGACGTTTACGCCCCTGCGGACAACCAGGCGCGCATAGTTTTTAATCTTGGGCTCCAGGGCCTTCATGCCCTCCAGGGCCTCTTCGACTGTCAGGGCAGCTCGAATCATGTGCCACTCCATCTATCTATAGAACAGTAAAAAGGCGCGCCGTAAAAACGACGCGCCTTATATCTTAGCGATAAGTATGGATACAAACGCTACTTCTTCTTGGAGGCCTTCTTGTCCTCCTCGGCAGCCGCGCGCTCAATAAGAGCGTTGAGCTTGTTCTCGGACATGCCCTCGGCCTGCGTGCGGTACATGTTGCGAAGGGGACGAATACGAACGAAGTCGTAGATAAAGTCACCCAGAATGATGACATAGGACAAAACGATGCCGACCATCTGGACGGGACTGGACACCATGCCAGCGGTAGCGAAGTACAGCGAAGCCCAAATTGCCACGACGAGCACCATGCCAATGGCGAGCACAATCCACCAGATGCGACGGCGCTTGGTGTAGTCCTCGTCCTGCTTGAGGAGGATATTCGACACCGTGTAGATGCGGTCCTCCTTGGCGCGCTGCTTAGCCTTGCGGGCGCGCTTCTCCTCTTTAGAGAGGCCCTCGAGGTTTTCACCCTTCTCGAGCTCTTTGCGGCGAGCTTTAGACGAAGCCGGCACGACGCGAACGGAGCTCGCTGCCTGGCGGGCGGGCTTAGCAGATGCGGCGGACTTGCGCGCAACCCCGGTAACTTCGTGGGATTGCGTGCGCTTGTTCGTGGCGCTACGGGTACTCACTTATGCGTTCTCCTTCATGCTTGTGAACTGGGAGCCCGTGATGATCTGGAAGGCCTCGCGATAGCGCTCGGACGTGCCATCGATGACCTCGGCGGGCAGGTGCGGGGTCTCCCCCGTCATATCCCAGTTGGCTTTGAGCCAATTGCGGACGAATTGCTTGTCGTAGCTGGGCTGAATCTTGCCCTCCTCGTAGCTGGCGGCAGGCCAGAAACGGCTGGAGTCGGGCGTGAGGCACTCGTCGATGAGCGTAACCTTACCATCGATGACACCGAACTCGAACTTGGTGTCGGCGATGATAATGCCGCGGGTCGCGGCGTACTCGGCAGCGGCCTTGTAGATCTTGAGGGACAGGTCGCGAATCTGCGTGGCGATGTCCTCACCCACGATCTCGCAGCAGCGCTCGAACGAGATGTTCTCGTCGTGGTCACCGATCTCGGCCTTCGTGGACGGCGTGAACAGCGGCTCGGGAAGCTTGGAGGCCTCGGTCAGGCCCTCGGGCAGCTGGATGCCGCAGACGGTGCCGTTCTCGTCATAGGTCTTCTTGCCCGAACCGGTCAGATAGCCGCGGACGATGCACTCGATAGGAATCGTCTGGGCCTTCTTAACCAGCATGGCGCGACCAACGAGGTAGTCACGATACTCGGCAAACTCCTCGGGGAAATCTGCCGGGTCGATGGAAACGAGATGGTTGGGAACGATGTCGGCAAACTTATCGAACCAGAATGCCGAGATGCGGTTGAGCACCTCTCCCTTAAACGGAATCTCGTCGGGAAGAATGAAGTCGAACGCAGAAATGCGGTCGGTGGCGACCATCAGCAGGTTTTCACCGGCATCGTAGATATCACGAACCTTGCCACGGGAATCCGGACGACGCTCCATCGTTGTCACGTGAGTCACTCCTTACCAAAATACGACAGTGATGCGGGTTCTTTCCCGCATGATTTCGCAAACTCGGAGCGGCAGGGACAAGACCCCTCCTTCACCGAGTAGCGAAAAGCTAGTGCTCCATTGTAGTAGATGCCGCGTCCGCCGTGCGCTCGCGGGGCAGATGAATCGTAAAAGTCGTACCCTTTCCAAGCTCCGACTCCACGGATATGTAGCCGTGATGACGCTCGACAATCTGCTTGGTCACGGCGAGGCCCACGCCCAGGCCACCCGCCTCGCGGGCGCGACTGGCGTCGGCACGCCAAAAACGACCGAAGATGCGCGACAGGTCATCCTTGGCAATACCGATGCCGGTATCCGAAACGGCAATGCTGACGTGCTTGCGGTCACTGAGCACCGACACCACGACCCAACCGCCCTCGGGGGTGTAGCGCATGGCGTTGCTCATGAGGTTGATAACACATTGCGTGATCATGTCGGGATCGGCCTCGACGACATCGTCGTGACCCTGGGTCTCATCCGCAAAACGCAGACGCAGATCGCGGTCGACAAACAGGCGCTCCTGAGCATTAACGATGGAACGCACGAAAGGAACCATGTCCACCGGCTCAAGCTTGAGCGGAGCCGTGCTGTTTTCCATGCGCGACAGGTCGAGCATCTGCTGCACCAGACGGGCCAGGCGACGCGTCTCGGAAGCAACGGTTTCCAAATGCTCATCATCGGTGGGATACACGCCGTCCTGCATGGCCTCGACCGTTGCAAGCATGGCCATAAGCGGTGTGCGAAGCTCGTGCGCGACATCCGAGGTCAGGCGCTTTTCGTGCTTCATATCCTTCTCGAGCGAGGTGGCCATCTCGTCAAAGGTCTCACCCAGCTGATCGATTTCGTCATCGCCGCGCAAGCCCGTGCGAGCGGATAGATCGCCATCGCGAATTTGCTTGGCCGTGCTGGTAATACGATGAATCGGCTTGGTGAGCATGCGCGACATGAGCGATCCGATAACGACCGAGATGCAGACTGCCACAACCGCGGCAAGGGCCATGGCGTTAAAGGTCTTCTCTCTAAACGCAGAATCTGCCTTGGTGAGCAGGGCGTCGGAGCCGATGGCCCATAGCTTTACCTGTCCGACATGCTCGCCGGAAGACGTTATGATTTCGACGTTGGCAACACTATCGGAGTCGGTAGGAGCAGACGAGACTGGGCTGTGCGATGCCCTCTTTCCACTCGTACCGTCGGTTGTCGCCTGATTTTCGCGCACATCGGCAGTAGCGCTTGCCGAGGGCCACGAGTCGTCGTAGACGATGACGCCCTTTTTATTGACGACCTGCATACCAAGGTCGTCGGACACCAAGCTCGATGTCGCGACCGCACGCAGCTCCCCTGCGGTCCAAGAACAGTTTTCCTCATATGACGTTGCCAACTTTTCGGCAGCGGAATTAGCGATTTCGACAATATTGGAGCGCGTGTAATCCGTAAAAACCGTACCCCACACGACGGAGACCACGCTCACCAGCACCAATACCGTCATGAGCGATGTCAGGGCAAAAGCCAGGGCCATGCGCGAGGGATAGCTCATCGTTGGCCGTGAATCGGAGCGAGGCGTGTTCCAACTAGCCTTGGAACCCGCCTCGCTCTCCTGCTTATGCTTTTGCCCGATTTCAAAGCGCGCAGGTGTCATATGTGATTTCCTTTATTTCTCGTCCGACTTATCGGTCTTGGTCGGGGCCTCGAATCGATAGCCGACACCGTGGACGGTATAGAGCCACTTGGGCTTCTTGGGATCGTCGCCCAGCTTGGCGCGAAGGTTCTTCACGTGGCTGTCGATGGTGCGCTCATAGCCCTCAAAGTCATACCCGAGCACCTTCTCGACCAGCTCCATGCGGTTATACACACGGCCGGGATGGCGGGCAAGCGTGGTGAGCAGCTTGAACTCGGAAGCCGTCAGATCGACTTCCTTACCCTCGACCAAGATCTTGTGGCCCGAGATATCGATGACCAGATCGCCGAAGTCGAGCACCTCGACGGCGGGCTCGTCTGCCTGGTGAGCACGGCGGAACAGAGCGCGAACGCGGGCGACGAGCTCGCGCGGCGAGAACGGCTTAATCAGATAATCGTCGGCACCGAGCTCGAGGCCGATAATACGGTCCTCGATCTCGCCCTTGGCCGTCAGCATAATGATGGGGACATCCGAGGTGTCGCGAATGGTGCGGCAAACGCGCTCGCCGGGGACCTTGGGGAGCATGAGGTCGAGCACGACCAGGTCGAACTGATGCTTCTCGAACTCCTCGATAGCGGACTGGCCGTCGCCCACGCCCACAACCCAATAGCCCTCGCGCTCGAGATAGGCAGCGACGGCGTCTCGGATTGCCTTCTCATCCTCGACCAGCAGAATCTTTTTTGCATCTGAAGCCATAACACGGCCCCCCTGTCTCAATTAGCTAAGAACAAGCCCATTTTAACGCACCTGAGCCCACCGGACATCGCATGGACGCGACAGCTCGGCGGGCGGTACTCATAGTTACAACGCGTTTATTCCCTCGTCGGCGCCTTTTTAACCCCACGTAACCTAAAGAGAAAACAGACGGGCCGTGACCGTCTCTGGTACGCCTTGGCTATTTCGAACCGTGGCGTAGGTCAAAAACGTATCCGATTGGCCTGCTGTAGCAGGATAATCGCCATACTCAAGGGCGCGATCGGGAGATAGCAGCGAGCCATAGGTCTTGGCGGAGGTGTCGATCAGGAAATGCGACGCCTGCACCTTGACAAGGTATTTATTCTTCTTGCCAGCCGCACATGCGAGCGGCTCGCGTGACAGGAAGAGGTACGGCCCTCCCTCATTACCGATATACGTGCCCATGTTGCCCAGGCTGCCCACGCCACTATAGGCCGCCTCGATGGAAAACACGAAGGTATCACCCATATATACGGCCTCGAAAGGTGAGACCGACGAGGGAAGGACTAGCTGGGCACGTTTGGTGTTGTTGCCGTCGGTCAGGTCGATTGCCGTCATGCCGTAGTAGACGCCCTCGTCGTTGCGGACGCGCGGCGAAATGGTCAAAATGCCATCGCTCACGCGCGGGGCCGATGCAAAGCGGCCCGTCGATTTCCAAATTGTCTCGGCCTTGGATTCATCAAGCGAGCGACGATGGCAAAACGAATCACTACTCGTTTTATTTCCGCCTGCCGAAGGCATTTTATACCAGATGACTGATGACCCGAACGCCGTAAACAGTGGCGGATCATAGTCCTTGCCACCTCGATCGAGCTCAACCACATCGCCAGAGAGCGAAGCGCCCGACAGATTTTGAGCGTAGAGCTTCCACGATAAATTGGCAAAGTTCATCTCAACCCACGCGAATACGCCATCGCCGACACGGACATCGTAAAATGCATATCCAGTGCCCTCGATAGGATCCTCGATTAATGTGGTAAGCGAGCCATCGCCCAGGTTGAGCACGCCGAGCGTATTGGCGTGCAGCGCCGACGCGGGCGCCATCATTGCCGCGGCGTAGTCGCCATCGCAGTAATACAGCAGCGTTCCCAACGGCAGCGTCCACGAAGCCGCCGGCTCAAGGTCGATGTCAACGGCCTCGTACTCATCCGTAATCGAGACGATCTTGGAATCGTCCTTGATGACCTGCGGCTCGCCGGCGGCATCATCACTGGTGCCCGTCTTTTTCGAGCATCCGGCAAGCACCGTGGCAGCGCCCGTGGCAGCGCCACCGAGCACGAAGCCACGGCGCGATATTCCGTTCTTGATGTAGTCAGCAATGTCCATTAGGCGATCTCTGCGCGAGCGGCCTCGATGGCGTGCGTAAGCTGATCGGCGCAAGAGGTCTTCTTCATGCCACAGGTATTGCCGGCAAGAACCTCGATCACACGGTCGGCAGGAGCGCCTTCGACCAGCCTGGAGATGGCCTTGAGGTTGCCATCGCAGCCGCCAGTAAACTCTACGCCCAGTACCTTGCTGCCGTCGTCGGAAAGATTGAGATGTATATTGCGAGAGCACACACCCTGCGGCTTATAGTCAAAACTAATCATGAAGATCCTCTCTCAAATGCATGGTAGGGCATTTATTATCGCTGTCTATTCTCGGATACAACAAGACGCTTTGCCGGCAACACACATTACCAGCAAAGCGCCCAATCAAGTTAATGTCGCGGTAGAGCCTATTCGAAGGTCAGCTGCTCCAGACGATCAAAGACCGTGTCGATGCGGGTGAGGAAGTCCCACGGATCAAAGATCTCGTCGAGCTTCTCCTGGCTGACGGTGCAGCGCGGATCGGCCTCGAGACGCTCCTTAAAGGTGGGGCCGGAGACACAATCCTGCACCTCGTGCCAGGTGGCCATGGCATTTTCCTGCACGATAGCGTAGGCATCCTCGCGGGTGATGCCCGTGTCGACGAGGGCGAGCAGCACCTTGGAGGAGAAGATGAGGCCGCGGGTCTTATTGAGGTTGGCCATCATACGGGCAGGGTACAGCTGCAGGCCGTCGATAACGCGGATGAGGCACTGGAACATGTGGTCGAGGGCGATGAAGCTGTCGGCCTGGGCGACGCGCTCGGCAGAGGAGTGAGAAATGTCACGCTCGTGCCACAGGGCGACGTTATCGAAGGCAACCTGAGCGTTGGACTTCACGACGCGCGACAGACCGCAGACCTTCTCCATGGTGATGGGGTTGCGCTTGTGTGGCATGGCTGAGCTGCCCTTTTGACCCTTACGGAACGGCTCCTCGGCCTCGAGCGTATCGGTCTTCTGCAGATTGCGGACCTCGGTAGCGATGCGCTCGCAGGTGGCCGCGGTGGTGGCGAGAACGCCGGCGAGATAGGCGTGATGGTCGCGGCTGATAACCTGCGTAGACAGCGGGTCGTGAACCAGGCCCAGGTGCTCGCAGACATACTCCTCGACGAACGGTTCGATGGAGCTGTAGGTGCCGACGGCGCCCGAGATGGCACCGAAGGCGACGTTCTTGCGAGCATCCTCAAGACGATCGAGGTCGCGCTTGAGCTCCCAGGCCCAAGAGCCAAACTTCATGCCGAAGGTCATCGGCTCGGCATGGATGCCATGGGTGCGACCGGCGCAGAGCGTATTGCGCTCCTCGAAAGCACGACGCTTGCAGATCTCGCCGAGCTTCTTGACGTCCTCGATGATCAGATCGCAGGCCTGGGTGAGCTGATAGCACAGAGCCGTATCGCCCAGGTCGGAGCTGGTCATGCCGTAGTGGACCCAGCGGCTGGGCTTGGGCTCACCCTCGGGAACGTCGGCATCGATGTACTCCTTCATGTTGGTCAGGAAGGCGATGACGTCGTGGCGCGTGACCTCCTCGATCTCGTCGACCTTTGCCTTCTCGAAGTTGGCGTGGTTGCGGATCCACTGGGCCTCGTCTTTGGAAATACCGATCTTGCCGAGCTCCGCCTGGGCCTCGCAGGCCAGGACCTCGATCTCCTGCCAAATGGCGTACTTGTTCTCGAGGGAGAAGATATGTCCCATCTCCGGGCGGGTGTAGCGATCGATCATAGCGGCTCCTTTTTGGCTATTGGCACGTTGGTCGTAACTTGACCATTGTACCGTGCGCTGGCGCCCGTATAGGCAACGGGCATCAACCTAACATTTTGCGTTATGGACCGCCATTCCCGAAAACTGCCGGTTCGATGGAGCGGGCAACGGGACGTCCGCGTATTTGCTTCGCAAATCCGCACCGGCTTCAGCGGCATACCGAGGCCCGGGGAAGTATGGAAGCAAAGCGGGCTGAATCTACCGTTCCCGAAATCTTCCTTGCTCCATGGAGCGGGCAACGGGACGTCCGCGTATTTGCTTCGCAAATCCGCACCGGCTTCAGCGGCATACCGAGGCCCGGGGAAGTATGGAAGCAAAGCGGGCTGAATCTACCGTTCCCGAAATCTTCCTTGCTCCATGGAGCGGGCAACGGGACGTCCGCGTATTTGCTTCGCAAATCCGCACCGGCTTCAGGCGCCTGTCGGCGCCTTCGCCTGCTCGCTACAAACGCTTCGCGTTTGCTTAACGCTCGCACCCTGGCGGGTTCGAGTCCCGGCACTTTGTTGAAAAAAGCACGGCACCCGAACGGTGTCGTGCTTTTACTTCTTCTGGAGCGGGCAACGGGACTCGAACCCGCGAGTGTCAGCTTGGGAAGCTGATGCCTTACCACTTGGCGATGCCCGCTTGTGTGTTGGCTAGTATAACGCGGTTGTCTTGTTCGATACAAGGGTGGCGATGCTTGTTTTAGCTGTGGAGATTCATTTGAATATCACATCAATTGTGGAGACGAGGACCTTTGACCTCCTGTTCTCCTTATCTTCTACCTGCGCTTTTGTCTGATTGTTGTATTTGAGCTCAATTTGTCAGAAATCGGTCAAGCTTTTGGTCAGCTTCCGGTACTTACCCGCATGAACCTCGGGGGTAGCCTCATCCCAAGCGCCGCGGCCTCCCCGTGCGGCGCACGAGGGATAAGGAGCAGCCATGTCCGACGCACCCACGCACTCTGTCCACAGCGCAATCGCAACAGGCCCGCTGCTCCTGCTCCTCTTCTTGTTGATCGGATGCCTGGCACCGGGAACCGCATTTGCCGCCGATGGCTACGATCAGCTCGGCTTCCGCACTATTAGCGATGATTGCGGGCCCTTCTTCATCGGCAAGTATGAGGCTCAAGACGCCTCGATTGCCTACTGCATGAACCAGGAGCGCCCCGGGCCCACCAAGCCGGGCGGCCCATGGCTCAACTATGATCAAGGCTGGGTGTGGCTCGACGACGAGTTCGCGGCGATCGTTTGTCATGGATATCCTACCGCCACGTCGTTTGGCGGATACCATCTTTCACCCGACCGCGCCCGCGCCGCCACCCAGCTTGCCGTATGGATGCTCAACGGCACCACCCATGTCGACGGCACCTACTCCTACACGACCGCTCAGGGCAAAACCAAGAGTGGGCACTTTACCGCCGACAATGAAGTCGTGGCGGCTGCGCGGTGGCTCCACGACAGCGCAAAATCAGGAAGCATCAAGGCCGCTCCGCACCGCGCGCGGCGCTATCTAGGAGCCGTATCGGGCGGCAGCAAACGTCAAGACATGCTCTATGTACTGCCGGCGGTCTCTGTTTCCTTCCAAAAGCAGTCTGCGAACACCGTTATTACCAGCGGAAACAATACCTATCAGCTTACCGGGGCGACATTCGATATCTTTGAGAGCGCCAGCGACGCACGTGTTGGCACCATCCAGATGGACGGCAACGGTCGAGCGCAGGCAACACTCCTACCCAACACGGCGTACTACCTGGTTGAGACATCAGCGCCAACTGGTTATATCCCCCGGCACGATCGCATTGCCTTTACCACGACGGATAACGGCGGATACGTCACCATTGATGAACAACCTGGCACCATTACCTTGCGCATCGTAAAGCTCGATGCCGCGACGAATGCCGGCCCCCAGGCTGGAGCTTCACTCGCAGGAGCAGAGTTCACGTGTGTGTCGCAATCCACCCCTGGATGGGCGCAAACCCTCACGACCGATGAAAGCGGTCGAGCCACCCTCACCGATGTCCCCTTAGGAACCTTTACCATCTATGAATCAAAAGCCCCCGAGGGCTACCTGCCATCCAACGGCAGCTGGGCCTACACCGTTGGAGCTGACCAGCTCGGCAATTCGGGCGTGGTCGAGATCGAATCTCGCGTTTCCGATATTCCCATTGCATTTGACCTTGAGATTTCAAAATTCAAGGACTACGGCAATAGCGACCAATCCGGCCTGGAGCAGCCGGCAGGAGGCGTTGCCTTTGAGGTTGTCAGCAACAGCTCTCAGCAGGTTGTCGGTACACTGACCACAAACATCTATGGCTTTGCCTCCACCAAAGATCAGCCCGAAGCATGGTTCGGCGCAGGTAAGCGACCCGCCGGTGCCCACGGAGCCGTCCCATACGACCGTGCCGGCTACACGGTTCGCGAGGTTCCGGAAACCGTCCCCGAGGGTTTTAAACGTGCAGGGGAATGGGCCGTCGAGGCCAATCAGATTGCCGATGGCGCCGAGCTTCAATATATCGTGGACAACCACGCTCTCTCGACGCATCTCCAAATCGTAAAGCGTGATGCCCAAACTGGCGCTCCTGTTCCCCTATCCGGATTCACCTTCCAACTCCTCGACAGCAATCACGAGCCTGTCTCACAAACATGCTGGTATCCAGCACATAACGTAATGGACACTTTTACGACTGACGCAACCGGCACCGTCACACTGCCCGAATCACTCGTGCCGGGCACCTATTATGTACGCGAAACCTCGGCCAAAGAGCCCTATCTTGTCGGCGAAGAGATCGAGGTAAACATACCCGCCGACATGAACCTAACGCCCGTTGCAATCGCCTCGTATTATGACCACGCCGCGACCGGAAACATCAGGATCGTTAAAACCGATGCCGTAGACGGCAGCAACCTCGCGGGCGCCATCTTTGAGATACGTGCCTCGGGTGATATCGTGCGCCCCGACGGTAGTATTGCCGCGCTCGAGGGTGAGACTGTCGCTACCGTCACGACGGATGAAACTGGAGAAGCACGCGCAGACGACCTCCCACTGGGATCTGGTACCGTGCGCTACGAGGTTGTCGAGACGCAAGCACCGGCCGGCTTCCTACTCGACCGGACGCCCCATATCGTCGACCTTACTTATGCCGACCAGAAAACATCCGTTGTGGAAGCGCGGCTTAACGTATCCGATGATTACACCAAGGTTGATATCTCCAAGGTCGATGCAAGTGGTGAACAGGAAGTAGAAGGCGCACAGCTCACCTTATATGGTCCCGATAAAACCGAAATAGACTCTTGGACCTCATCCGACAAGCCGCACCGCATCGAACATCTTGGGCCCGGTACTTACTCGCTGCGCGAGATGATGTCCCCTCGGACCTACGACCTTGCCGAGGAAATAACGTTTGAAGTGAAGGATACGGGAGAAGTCCAATCCGTCGCGATGAAAGACGCACCCATCGAGATCAAAGGACAGGTCGACAAGCGTCAGGAGCTTGTCCAACCTATCGGGAAGGGTCTGCTGGCCAACGGCGATGGTAAAAACCGCGCCGCAACGCAAACCAATGCGGATGGGCTGTTCTCCTATACCATCGACGCTCGAAACGACTCCGCTACCTGGGTTGATGAGTTTACGATTACCGATGATCTTGAGTGCGCCAAAGACGGCACGGCGAGGTTCGTCTCAATCGAAACTCCCATCGCTATCGGCGACCTCAACGGTCTGTGCAATGTGTGGTATCGCACGACACCGCCCGGCTCGACAGATGCCGATGAGCCGGCAAACGCGACACTTGACGATGGGCATGAAAATCCTTGGCTTGAGTCCGACGAAGTAAAAGAGAGCCTGGGTGAGGATCGCCGCCTCGTCGATTACGACGGCTGGCACCTCTGGAAGGCTGATGTCTCGACCACGGAATCCACCACACTCGAGGCGAAAGAGCTAAGCCTTCCCGCCAATACCGTCATAACAGGCATTCGCATTGAATACGGTGCGGTGGACGCCGACTTTACGACTCGAAGCGATGCAGATTCTTGGACCCGTGATGATCTCAAAGATGAGCACGACGACCTTGACGATGCCGAAGCAATCCTTGGCACAGACGCTCGGGGCGCAGTCGTGCACATGCAGGCAACGTCGGCTTATACGCCCCAAACTGCACTCACCAACAGCGCACGCGTCGATCTTTGCCGCAACGGCGGCGGCGATAAACTTGAGGCACATGACGAGGACCGTGTCATTCAGCGCTGTGCTCTACCGCAGGACCTACCGGCAACAGGATCAGTTCCCATCGCCGCTTGCATCACCTCGCTTTTGACCTCGGGTGCCGCAGCCCTATGGTTCGCTCGCCTTAGATCGATCCCAAAGAAGCGCTAGCGCGATGAAAAAGCGGGCGAGCCAGTCTCCCGGCTCGCCCGCTTTCAATCATTTAAATCGCCGCTTCTACTCTGCAGATGAAGAACCACCATCGACGATTGCCTGCTCGGACTCAGGAATCCCATCGGCACCCGTGCTTTGTTCTTGCTCTACCTCTTCGCTAATCGCAGAGGCGGGGGTCGAACCCTTCACACCCACGATGTAGGCGGCCCCCAATCCTAACGCTATGGCGATCAGGGTCATAATCACGTAGACAGGCCAATGGCGCTTAATATACGAAAACACGTTGACTCCTTAGGGCTCCACCTACGAACGGCGGATAACCTCGGTCACGACCTCGGATACCGTGGCAATGTTCGTCGGGTTGACATTGTGGGGCAGGTCGTCCTCGGTACGAGCACAAGCCAGACGCGTACCGTCCACGCCGGCGATGGTGAGGGCACGACGGCTCGCCTCGAGCGCGGCAAAGGCATCGGTCTTGGCATAGGGCATCTCGAGCGCGCCACAATCGACATGGAACGACTTGCACACCTTGCTGACCAGGTTCATGATGCGGCGATCGCCCTTGAGCAGCTGCTGTTCGCCCTCAACCGTCACAACCGAAAGCCTGCCGGCGCCGACAGATTCAAGATTGATGAAGAATACGCCGCGGAGTTTATCGCGATGCAAAGCCAAGAAGGCCTTCATGCCGGCGCCATCACAATCCGAGGCGCCCGTTGCCACAAACCAGATATCGTGACCGAGCAGCTCATCATCGCCCATAGAGGCGGCAGCCGAGAGCATATCTTCGGAAGAAGCGCCATCGGAAGACGTAGCGCCGCCCTTCCAGCCATCGTTATCGTCCTCGAAATTATCCCACGAACCGATACCGCGACCGGACTTCTTGGCATCATAATCGTCTTCGACGCCCAGCCAGTCACTCATGCTGTCCTGTTCGTTTTTCTTTTTACGACCGAACAGGCCGCCCAGGCCGCGCTTGCGAGACTTGGCTGCCACCGGGGCGGGAGCCGAAATGGTCTCGATCGGCTGCGCACCCGACGCAACGGGCATAGGAGGCGCAACGGGTGCCGATGTGGGCTCGGGACCCTGGGCGGTAGCAAAGGGGTCGTTGACCTGTGCAGAGGGGTCGGGAAGGTCGAACAGCGACGTGCGAGACGCAACGTTTGCCTGTTTCATCGATGGCAGCGACGGATCGGGGACCGAAGCCAGCGGAGACGAGGAAGGCGCAGGCGACGGAGCCGCCGCCGGATCGGGAACATTCATCTGCGGACGCGGTGATGCCTGGGAGGAAATCTGGGCCATAAGGGAATCGACCGTCTCGTCCTGGGTAGGGGCGACATTGGCAACCGTGGCACTAGAACCGCTCGGCGTCGGCATGGTAAAAATCTGCGTGGAGTAAGGCCTCGACTCATCCGTCTCGGGAGTCTCGGAAACCGCAGGCGCTTCCTCCTGCTCGACCTCGGTCGAATCATCTTGCTCGGCTGCCGCGTATTGCTCTTCGTCAGAGTTGGACTCGGCGGGCTCGTCCTCGACAGCACCCTGGATTTCGGCAGCATCAATGGGCTCGTCATCGTCTGCCGTGTCGTCCTGCTCATCGGAAGCAGGAAGGGGTTCGGCAATCGCGGTGCCCTGCTTTTCAAACGTTATCGTGGAATCGAACTGCGCGGCATCAAACGACATGGTGCTATCGACGTGCTGCTGAGCCTCGAAAGACGTCGTCGCCTCCACAACATCCGCGGACGTCGGTTGCTGGGACTCAAAGGACGTTGTAGCTTCGGCGGCATCGACGGACGCGGACTGCATAGCCTCGTTCTGCTCGAACTCTTGCGCCGCGCGCTCACGTGCCGCCTCGGCTGCCTGCTGCTGGGCGATAGCCTCCTGCTCGGCAGCCTCACGTGCGGCAGCGCGCTTCTCCTCGAAATCGTCGACAAATTTCTTGCCCTTTGCAAGCGCACCCTTAAAGAAGTTGGAAGCGCTGGCGCCAATCGAAGAGAACGCGGATGCAATATCGGCATGGGGCGTTGCCGCGGGAATCTCGGCCGAGAAATCAGTATCGCTCTCGTAAGACACGCGTCTCGGCTGCTCGGCGTAATCGTCGTCGGACTCGTCCGCAACGTCTTGCGCCGGCGCGGCGGGAGCCAAAATGTCCAGTCCTGCCGCGGGATCGACCGCGGACGCCGCCTCGGGCTCGGCAACGGCAGCGGTAACCGCGGCAGACTCATCATCCACGGCGACAACGGGCGCAGGCGCAGTCACGACGGGGGCAGGCTCGGGCTCAAACGTCGGCTCCTCGCCCTCCTCGTAATCGAGCGTACAGGACTCGGGAAGCATGCCGAGCGCGCGGATGGCATCCGAACCAAAGCGGATGTTGCCAGCGGCATTGCGATAGAGCTTGGGCTCGGGCTCGGCGGGCTCGACCGCGACAGGCTCCTCCGCCGGCTCGGTAGCGGGAACCTCGGCAGCGACCTCTTCGCCATGGACAGTCTCATCTTCGGGCACAATGGCGCCAATCAGCGTCTCGTCGGCAGACGCACCCTCAAAGCCCTCGATCTGCTCGTCGAAAGCCTCACCCTGTTCGGGCTCGGTCTGAGCGTCGGGAGCAATCGGCTGACCGAACTCGTCCTCGGCGTAGGTAGGCTCTTCATACTCGATGGTGTTGCCGTAGTCGTTTTGTTGCTGGGCCGCGGCATACTCCGCCGCCGCGCGCGCCATTTCCTCGGCACGACGCTTCTGCTCCCCAAAATAGGTATCGAACGGAACATCGTCGGGAAACTCGTTTTCGCCCTGGAAGGGAGCAACGTTGTCCATAACGCCGAGCATGGCGGCGACAGATGACTTGTTGCACACCGCGCCGGACGTATAGGGAAGAATGTGGCGGTTAGAGATGATGTTTGCCGCGTTGGCAAGCGCAACGAGGGAGGCGAGGATTGCGATAATCCACAGCAGGACCTTGAGCGCGCCGGGGAGCGGCAGGATACGTAGGATGGCAACGGCAGCGGGGGCAACCGTGGCAACGGGCAACAGCTTGGCGATGAGCGCACGATACGAAGCATAGGGCTCGCGGGCAAGCAACTCAGCACGGGGAGAATCGTAGTGTGCAACAACGACCACCGGACGGTTGCGCGGAGACGCGAGCGGGCCCGAGGCCTTGTGGTAGGCGATGACATTTTGGCTCACGCCCATCTTGCCCAGGCGCGAAACCACAGGGTGGCCCGTGCGCTCGAGCACGTAAAGAACGGCGCCGACAATGGCCAGCAAGGTGCCGACCAAGCCGATACCGCCGCCGATGCCCATCAGCAGGGCGCCGGCAAACGCAAGAATACCGGTAACGGCAAATGCCAACCTACTGGGCGCCGGGGCATTGAACTCCTGAACCTCGGGATCAAAGCCGTGATTGCGGAAAATCTGAGCGATATCCTCGGCAGCCAAGCGCTCTTCTTCGCTGCATGCCGGCGTAATGCCGGTGTTCTGCAGCAGGTGGTTAATATAGTTCTGGGTGTTCGCCATGCGCGCTCCACATCCATAATCCGACAAATAGGCCCAATGCATGCACATTAGAACCGTATATAGTCGAAAGTATACCCCGAGCGAGCGCAAACGACCGAATTCGGGTCATCTTAACGCCCCGAGCGGACAAGGATATAGCCTAATCTCCATATCGGACTAAAATCATGGCAGCAAACCACCTTCTCATGCGAGGACTCTATGACGGCAAGCGACACGACCGCGACAATTAAAAAGGGAACTTCGGAGCCCAGTTTCGATAAAACGGCTCAACGCATCCTCAATCTGTTCTTTGTGCTCAACAGCTCCCCCGAACCGCTGACGACCGAGCAGATCGTCTTGGATTCCGACCTGGGATATGGCTCGGGCAATATCGACTCGGATAAGCGAAAGTTTCGTCGCGATCGCGACAAACTGCTCGAACGCGGCATCTTAATCAAGGAGGTTCGCCCCGCCGGCGCGCAGGAGACCGAGGAAAGCTCGTGGACAATCGACCGCGAGCACACGTTTGCAGCAGGCGGCCTCATCACCGCAGGCGACGCCGACATCCTACTCAACGCCATCGACCAGACGTTAGCGGCCGGCTCATCCACCTTTGCCACACCGCTTGCCGATATTCGCTCCAAGATTGCCTACCTCACCGGCATGTCGGAGATGGACGAAGCACCGATCCGTCGCTCTCCCACCGTCGATGCGGTATGGAGCGCCTTTGCCGAGCGTTGTGCACTGCGATTTTTATATCAGAACGGACGCGGCGAGCAGAAAGAACGTACCGTTTGCGTCTACGGCATGTTCGAGCGAGAGGGCGTGGCGTACTTCTGCGGCCTCGACAATGCCACCGACGACATCAGGACATTCCGCTGCGACCGTATCGTTCGCGCTTGGCGCCCCTCAAAGGTCTACGCCATCCCTGCGGACTTCAACCTCAGCGACTACCTGTTCTTTGAATTCGATTTTGCCGACCGACCGCCCGTTGCAGCTACGTTCTCGTTCGCCCCTCAGACGCAGATCGATATGGTCAACGGTCTCACGCGCGGTCGAGGCCAACTCACGCACGCCGAAGAAAGATGGACCTGGACCGTTGACGTGCGCGATCTTGAAGCCGCCGCCTCATTTTGCATGGCCCATGCCATGGACGGCATGAGGCCCGTGGCCCCCAAATCACTCAAGCAGGCGTGGAACCACCTCATTGAAAGGACGGTGCACGAGCATGCCCGTGCGTAAACTCACCAGCGAGCAGAGGCTCTCGCGCGCCATCGACATCATGGAGGCCCTCTACGCCGCCGGCGAGAGCGGCATGACACGAACCGAGATTTGCAGTCGCTTTGACATCACGGGGGTGTCGCTCGACGAGATTCTCGAGATCGTCTCGACGCTCGCGGACCGAGAATCGGGCGCGCGCATCATTTGCGAATGCCACGGCGAGCGTGTGGTCCTCACCGGTGACGCCGGGCGTGTGCTACCGCTGCGCCTGAGTGCCGCCGAGGGCGCCGTGCTCAACCATGAACTTGAATCGTTGGGGATCGAGCCGCAGGCGGCAGCTCGGATTCGACATGCCCTTCTGCCCGAAGAGCTCGGCTATAACCAGCGCGTCTTTGACACCATCAGCCACGGGTCGCACTGGCAGCAGCTGAGCTGCGCCATTCAGGACGGCGTTCGCTGCCGCATCTCGTATCGCTCGATGGACGATGTGCAGCCGCGTGAGCGTCTGGTCGACCCCTTGCGCATTACGGCAAACGGCGACCAAACATATCTGATCGCCTGGGATATCGCAGTCGATGAGCAGCGTACCTATCGTATGGATAAAATCGAGGGACTCGCCTTAACGGAAGACTCCGTCGTACCTCACGCACCGGATGTTGCATCCCTCCATGATTCCCTTGCCCGGACGCAGCACAGCGCAAAGCTCTTGATGCCGTTCGATATGGCGGAGCATCTGGACTGGGCCGGCATCACCTCAATCGCGCGTGACGAAGCAGGTATGGCGACGATAGTCGTGCACTACGGCTCTGAGCGCTGGCTGTTGAGCCAGGTGCTCGCAGCGGGCGGAGCCATCCGCATCTTGGATGACCCCGCCCTGTCAAAGCGTCTATGCGATATGGCAAAAACCCTCGTCTGTCCGCTTTAGCGGCGCCTCTCATGCGCTTGGCGCCACAGCTGCAGATAGTGCCCGATCTGTGCCGATTCGATGCGCTGGTAGGAGCTCGTGGGCAGCGACGTTAAGAACTTCTTACCGTAGCCCTTCGTCACCAGGCGCGGATCGGCCAGGATGAGCACACCGCAATCGGTCGAGGAGCGAATAAGGCGGCCGGCCGCCTGCTTAACCTCGAGCACCGCCTCGGGCAGCGAATAGCGCGCCCAAGCGCGCTCTTCGCGCAGGTTGCGCTCGCACGAGAGCGGGTCCGTAGGGCTCGAGAACGGCAGCTTGGGAATGATGACGCAGCGCAGCGTCTCGCCGCTGGCGTCGAAACCCTCCCAAAAAGCCTTGAGCGCAAAAAGCGACGAGGTCGGCTCGTTGATAAACCGGTCGCGCAGACGGCGGGGAGACGAATTGCGCTGCTGGCAGTTGAGCTCCAGACCCGCACGCGCCATCTTGGGTTCAACGCGGGCGTATAGGTCTTCCATGTCGCGCCGATTGGTGAACAGCGTGAGCACCGATCCGCCCATGGCAAGATGGGCGTCGACCAGCACGCGCTCGAGCGCCGTAAGATAGCTCTCGCGATCGCGCGGATCGGGGATATCGCCCGCAACGACTACAGCCATGTTCGAATCGAAGTCGTAGCTCGAGTCCAAGTGCAGCGATGAGGATGTTGAAGCACCGATGCGATCGAGGCCGACCGCGTGGTTAAAGTGTTCAAAGCTTTTGGACACCGTCATGGTCGCCGATGCAAAGATAGCCGTATGGACCTCGGGCAGCCACTCGGTTGCCAAGGCCTCGCCAATGTCGATGCGCTCCGCAGCCATCGACTCTCCGCCGGCGCGCAACCTACGATTGACCTGCAGCGAATACACGTAGTGCTCATCGGTGCCGTCAATGATGAGTTTGAGGTTCTCGGCCAGCTCATGCAGGCGGCGCGAGATATCACCCAGGTCGACAACAACTTCGGGCTTGTCGGCGGCGACGGCTTGCACCAGCGCGTCGACGCTCTTGTCAGCCTGTTCCAGCGCGTCGATGGCGGTGTATGCCGACTGTAAGAAATCATGCCAGTCGTCAGATTCACGCAACTCGGGGCCAATCCATAGGTTAGCATTGTCGTAACCCCCGCGGGCACGGCGGCCAAGCTCGCGAACGCCATCAAACACATCGGCAATCGCCATGCTCGCGCGTGCAACCGTCGACGTCGCCTTGGCGGTAAGACCCAGGTAGAGCGTAGAGCCCTCGGAGGTCGCCAAATCACGAGAAACCTGGCTCAGCGCGCCGGTACTCGAGCCGCCCAGACGCTCAAATAGCACGCGCGACTCATCGGCCGATACCACGCGCGCCCACTGGCGGCGCGCCTCGCGTTCGATGGAATGAGCCTCGTCAATTACCCAATGACGAATCGGGGGCAAAATCCTGCCCTCGGCCGCGACATTGCGGAACAGCAGGGAATGGTTGGTGACCACCACATCGGCATGTGCCGCGCGACGGCGGGCGCCGTGGACCAGGCATTTATCGGGGAAAAACGGGCAGAGGCGACGAGCGCACTCGCGCGAGGCCGTCGTAAAGTCGGGGCGGTTGACGCTGCGCCACCGAATGCCGAGCGAGTCGAGGTCACCATCGGCTGATTGGCAGACGTACGCCATAATGACCGCCGCCGCCGTGAGCGTGTCCGCCGGATCGCGCTTGGTGGTAATCTCGACCTGACCGCGGCTCATGCGCTCAAGCTTGCGCAGGCACGGATAGTGGTCATACCCCTTGAGTGCGCAAAATGACAGACCACCGTCCAGCTGCTCGGCAAGTTTTGGCAGCTCATGGTACATGAGCTGGTCGGCAAGATTGTTCGATTTGGTCGCAATACCAACCGTGATGTTGTTGCGGCGTGCTGCCTCGGCAAAAGGCACCAGATAGGCCATCGATTTACCGACGCCTGTGCCCGCCTCAATTACACGATGAGTGCCCGTGACCAGCGCATCGCGGACCTCGAGCGCCATCGCGATCTGCTCATCACGCGGCTCGTAGGTGGGATACATGCGATTGACCAGGCCACCTGGCGCATAGTCCGCCTCAATCTCCTCACGACTCGGCATCTTGAGGACCGGCAGTTCGTCGGCGTCCACCCGATCGTCGGCGCGATCGGCCTTGAGAACGTCAGCACGAGCGGCGCTGAGAGAGAAGATAGAACCAGGGTTCTGCCCTGCCAAGAATGAGAAGATAGGACGATAGGACCAAGGCACGCCCGGATGCATGTCGGCTAGGCGCGCCATGAGGCCCTGGGGCAAGTCGGTGAGTGCCACGAGCAACACGCGCCATACGCCACACAGGGCGTCGACGTCGGCATTGGCACGGTGTGATACCGAGTCACAGCCAAACAGTTCGGCCATAAAAGAAAGCTTGTGCGAGGCCAGGCGCGGAAGCGCGATGCGCGACAGCGCCAGCGAATCGATCCAAATATCGCTCACGTTGACGCCGCCTTTGACCGACTCGATAAACGAGCGGTCGAACGTGGCGTTATGTGCGATCACCGGGCAACCACTGACAAAATCGGCGAGAGCGGCGACGGCCTCAACGGCCGACGGGGCATTCGCCACATCGGCATTTGTAATGCTCGTGAGCTCGGTAATCTCGGCGGGAATCAGCTGCTTGGGATGCACGAACGTATCGAAGCGATCGACGATCTCGCGACCCGAAAGACGGGCTGCCGAGATCTCGATCAGCTCATTGTCCTGCACCGAAAGACCCGTGGTTTCGGTATCGAGGACGATAACATCTTCCTCGATAAGGCCGAAGGACTGTGTTTTGGCACGTTCGGCAAGCGTGGCATAGGAGTCGATGACAAACTGCGGCGTTCCTGACGAAACCGCGTCCTCGATTAGCATGCAATACCCGCTCGACGAAGGCCCATACGAATCAGACTGTCACAGACCCGCGGGAACGTCATGTCATCGGTGTGGCGAATCTCATCCGGATACAGGGATGTATCGGTCATGCCGGGAATGGTATTGGTCTCGAGGATAACAGGGCCGTCCTCGCTCACGATAAAGTCGCTGCGCGAGATACCCAGGCAACCGAGGGCCTTGTGAGCGGCACAGGCAAGCTCCTGAGCGCGAGCGTAATTCTCGGGCGAAATCTGCGCCGGAATGCGATGGATGTCCGTAGGGTCGACATACTTCACGTCCAGATCGTAGAACTCACAGTCCTCGGGCTTGCGAATCTCGACAATCGGCAGGGCGCGCACGTCGTCCTCGCCGTACACGCCGACGGTGATCTCGGTGCCCTCGATGCACTTCTCGACCAGCACTTTGTCGCCGTACTCAAACGCCTTGGCGATGGCCGCGGGCAGCTCGGAGGGCTCATGGACCAGGGAGATGCCATAACTGGAGCCGTTAACGGCCGGCTTCACAAAGCAGCGCTCACCACAAACCTCGACGATATGATCGATATCGACTTCATCGCCCACCTCAAGCGCGAGGCCGGGGGCAATGGGAATACCCGCCTTGGCGTACAGGAGCTTAGAGACCTCCTTGTCGGCACCGCAGGCGCTGGCGAGCACGCCCGAAGCCGTGTAGGGGACACCCAAGGTCTCCATGGCGCCCTGCATAGCGCCATCTTCGCCACCGGCGCCGTGCATGGCGATAAACGCCACGTCGAAACCGCCGGTCGCCATGGTTACCATAAAATCATCGGCAGCCGTGTCGAGCAGCTCCACCGAAGTGTAGCCGGCCTCCTTCAAGGCCACCACGACGTTCTCTCCCGAATTAAGCGAGATCTCGCGCTCAGCGGAATGACCGCCCGCCAAGACCGCTACGTGCATGTTCTCTAGGCTTTTACCCGGCATGGGCAGACTCCTCCTCTATTATTTCTGCAGCTGATACCATATTGTAGCGATACCCTCTACGTTTCCCCAAAATCGAAAGGCTTCCATGAATCCCAGGACTAAATCTCAGGACATTCGCGACTTGAGCCAAAACGATATTCGCGAGCTCGTTGCCGAACTTGGCCAGCCCGCTTTCCGTGCCAAGCAGCTCATCGAATGGGTCTTTGAGAAGAACGTTTGTTCGTTTGACGATATGACCAACCTTCCCAAGGCTTTCCGCGAGCAGCTCAAAGAGGCATTTGCCTTCGACACGCCGACGGAACTCACCAAGCAGGTGTCCAAAGATGGCTCTCGCAAGTATCTCCTCGAGTACCACGACGGCGTTTCCGTCGAGACTGTCGGTATGCCTCGTCGTAACAAGCTTTCTGTCTGCGTTTCCACCCAGGCCGGCTGCGGTATGGGCTGCGCCTTTTGCGCTACCGGCCTCAACGGCCTCAAGCGCTCGCTGACCGCCCAAGAGATCGTTGACCAGGTACTTCATGTGTCCAATGACTTTGGCGAGCGCGCCACGAGCGTTGTCTTCATGGGCCAGGGTGAGCCGTTTGCCAACTATGATGAGGTTCTCAAGGCGCTGCGAATTCTCAACGACCCCGACGGCATCGGAATTGGCGCTCGCCACCTCACCGTCTCCACCAGCGGCGTTATTCCCGGTATTCGCAAATTTGCCGATATCCCCGAGCAGTTTACGCTTGCCGTTTCCCTGCACTCCGCCATCCAGTCCACGCGCAACAAGCTTATGCCCGGTGTTAAAAAATACACACTGCTTCGCCTTCACGAGGCCCTTCAGCTCTATACCGAGAAGACTGGCCGCCGCCCGACCTATGAGTACGCCATGATCGAAGGCGTCAACGATACGAATCCCGAGATGCAGGCGCTCTGCGACTTCTGCGAGGGAACGCTGTGCCACGTTAACCTGATTCAGCTTAACGACATCGAAGGCAGCCCGCTCAAGCCGTCGCCGATTCATAAGGTTGAGGATCTTCAGCGTCGTCTTGAATCCCGCGGCATTGAGACCACGATTCGTAACTCCCGTGGCAATGATATTGACGCCGCTTGTGGACAGCTGAAGCAGCGCTTCAAAGTTCAGAAGAACGCATAGGGGAGTCGCACCCCAAAACGTTTCATGTGAAACATCGGACAGCCCCGGTTGCAGATAATGCAACCGGGGCTGTTTCATTTATTGACCTCGATTTTGAATCAGCTACTACTGATCCGATTTTTTACGGCCAAAATAAGGGGTCCTTGTCTCATGAATCAGACAAGGACCCTTCAAAATAAATGCAGGGTAATTGTTAGGTACCTAAAAGCCTACGTTTTCCCATTGATGACTGACCCAGTCCTGATTAATCTTGGGATTCTTCGTTACCTGAGCAGTTCGCATGGCGACATCCTCCGTCACAACATCCATTTTCTTTTTGGATGTATCGACGATGTCCCGTGCGCCACGAAGCAAACGACCTCGAAGTTCATCGTCCGTCGCGATCTTATAGCCAGCAAAGGCACCAGCCGCGACAGTCGTCGCCAATGCAATCGCAGTCATAATCTTATTCCTCATCTTGGTCTCCCTGATCAAACTGAATCATTTCGCCAAGAATACGAGAGAGTTCTTCCTCGTCTTTAAACTCAATCTCGATCTTGTTCTTTCCACGCGAGCTCTTCACGCGTACGTTGGTATTAAACACTTGACGAAGTACACGCGCGGCCTTCTTAAAAGACTGAGGCGTTGAAGGCCTCGGAGTCTTAGGTGTCTCTCCGGCAGAAAACAACGGAGCAAGATTTTCTGTCGCCCTGACAGAAAGACCCTCAGCGACAACTTTCTCGGCAAGTCGAATTCGAGCATCCTCATAGGGAACCGCAAGAATCGCACGTGCATGACCAGCAGTCAGCTTGCCCTCAAAAATCATCTGTTGAACGACCTCGGGGAGATCGAGAAGTCGAAGCGAATTAGTAATTGCAGAGCGCGACTTGCTCACTGCCTTTGACAATGCTTCCTGGGTCATACCGCTAGCATCGATGAGTTGACGATAGCCCTTTGCCTCTTCGACGGGATTCAGATCAGAACGTTGAAGATTCTCGATAAGTGCGAGAGCCAGCATCTCTTCGTCATTAACATCTTTTATGATGACAGGCAGTTCTTCAAGACCGGCAAGCTTTGACGCTTGATAACGACGCTCACCAGCGATGATCTCGTAGCCGTTTCCATGCTTGCGAACCAAAAGCGGCTGCAAAACGCCATGTTCCTGGATTGACTCACTCAGCTCGCGAAGTTCAGTTTCGTTAAAGTGAATTCGCGGCTGATTAGGGTTGGGGACGATATCCTCAATCGGTAGTTTTGTTTCAGATGCAACATTTGAAGCAGATGCAGCCGAACCACCGGTCTCATACTCGGCTTCTGAGACCAGAGCATTGAGTCCACGTCCCAATCCGCCACGTTTCTTTGCGCTAGGCACGCTTGATCACCTCTTTTGCAAGGTTCATATATGCTTTTGCACCTTTATTTTGCGGTGCATAGGTAATTACCGGTTCTCCAAACGACGGAGCTTCAGAGATTTTAACTGTACGGGGGATCAGCGTCTTAAACGCCTTGTCACCAAAGTACGATTGAACCTCCTCAACAACCTGATTCGACAGTGAAGTACGCGAGTCATACATGGTCATAAGCACGCCATACGTGTCCAAACCTTTATTCAGACGCGATTTGACCATCTTCATTGACTCAAGCAGCTTCGTAACGCCCTCGAGTGCGTAATACTCGCACTGGATTGGAATCAAAACACTGTCTGCTGCGGTCAAGGCATTGATAGTAAGCAGTCCGAGCGAAGGAGGACAGTCAATGAAAATGAAATCGAACTCGTCCTGAATCGGCTCAAGCAAATCTTTGAGACGAGTTTCACGAGCAATTGCGCTAACGAGCTCAATTTCGGCACCTGCAAGCTGAATCGTTGCTGGAATAACGAATACTTTTTTGCAATTCGTATCAAGAACAAGCGATTCTGCTGGTACATCGTTCAGCAATGCATCGTAGATGCAGTGATCAAGGTCTTCTTTTTCAATTCCAAATCCACTGGTGCTGTTTCCCTGTGGATCAAAATCGACAATGAGCGTCTTACGACCCTGTTCACCAAGCGCAGCTGCAAGGTTTACGGCAGTCGTGGACTTACCCACACCGCCTTTTTGGTTGATGATTGCAATGACACGCGTGTCTTTTGCGCTCTTCGAACGCTTAACGTCGCGAAATCCCACGTTCCCTCCTGGTGTGTATTAAAGCTGTCAAACGGAGGATGTTTCACGTGAAACATTCCGATTCGATATCAACCGCTATGTTTCACGTGAAACACTGCTAGTTGTTAGTATCCATTATGTTTCACGTGAAACATCTAGGCAAGCGGATTCTTCTTTGCCATGCCATTTGCACGAGGCAATGAGACGGATGCTGAGTGACTCTTCTTAAGAACAATAAATTCCCTGTGACCAAGGCCCTCGGGTAAATCAATTGCATCATTCAGAAGTGGAGTGAAGCCGCATATTGTTGCTGCTGACTCGCCAGAAGCAAGCTCCTCCTCTGACGGATTGCCCTTAGTGATAACAAATAGTCCTCCGTCCTTGAGGTACGGGGACGCATACTCAACGAGAATCGGTAGAGGAGCCAGTGCACGAGCGGTTACCACAGAGAACTGCTTCTTATGACTTAGAGCGTATTCTTCAAGACGATCATGAACAGCATGAGCATGTTTCAATCCAAGAACATGAACAAAAGAATTGACAGCATCAACCTTCTTGCCAACAGAGTCAATATAAGTAGCTTTACGATGTGTGGCTATCGTCAATGGAATACCGGGGAAGCCTGCACCAGTTCCCATATCGAGCAAAGCTCCCTCAGGTGCCTTATTGATATAAGGGAGCAAAACAAGTGAGTCGAGGATATGAAGTACTGCAGCATCTTCTACGTTAAGAATACGGGTGAGATTGGTTATCTTATTTGTTTCCAGAACCAAATCCAAATGCTGAATACATTTCCTCAGTTCAACATCAGTTACGCTTAAGGAATACTCTTTACAATAGGAAGCTAGACGGCTCAGCATCTCATCAGCCTGCTGATCAGTAAGTACTAACAACGATAGCTCCTTTCTGACAAAAATCAGTGTATCGAGAACTTTTGACAAAAAAAGGGGACGTGGAAACCACGTCCCCTTAGCATAAGCTCGAGTAGATTATCGAGCAACAATCACCACATGGCGATCAGGGTCAGAACCCTCAGAATGAGTATCGACGGCATCATTGCCACGAAGTGCGATGTGGACCAGTCGGCGCTCGTAGGCATTCATGGGCGGAAGCGAAACACTCTTATGAGTGCGGATGGCACGCTCGGCAGCAGACTGAGCCATGGAGGCAACCTTGTCCTGACGGCGGCTCTTGTATCCCTCGACGTCCACTACAACCGGATACCTAAAGCCAAGCTTGCGGCTCACCAGCAAGGAGAACATAACCTGAAGGGCATCAAGGGTTCGACCATGACGGCCAATGAGAACAGCAAGATCGGGAGCCGTTACATCCAGAATCAGCTCGCCTTCGTCGCCCTCATACTCATCGATAGGTGAGTTGGCGGCATCGAAGTGCGAAAGGATGGAACGCAGGATAGAAATCGCGACATCGGCAATGGTGTCGAGCTCTTCGTCGGTCAACTCTTCACCTGCCTTGTAGCGCTGTGCAATCTCGGGATAATCGCCCGCGACCTGCGGGGCAACCTCCTCAAGCATATCCTCGATGATCTCTTCAGACATGACGTACTCCAAAAGTTAGGTACCAAAATAAGATTGATATCCCGCTACTTCTTCTTGTGCGGGCGCGGCTTCTTCTCGCGACGAGTGACCTCAACCTGCAGCGGCGCGTTCTTAAGACGCTCCTCCTCGTCGGCCTTGGCCTTGTCGATGACCCTCTGCGTCACGAAGATCTGCTGGACAACCTGCCAAGCGGAGGAAACATCGTAATACAGCAGAACGCCGACGGGCAGGCTCCAGCCCATCCAGAGCATCATGACGGTCATGACGACGGCCATCATACGCATGCTCTGAGCCTGCTGGCCGGTCTGGTTGCGCGACATGTAGAGCTGCGGAATCAGGGTCAGGACGGCGAACAGGATCAGGCAGACCAGCGCAGGCAGCGCGACCATAAAGCCATCGGCAAAGGAGGCACTCGGCGTGGTGGTCAGGTCGGGCAGGATATTAAAGAACGAGAACGTACCCTCGTCAAAGTACTGCGGCAGATTGCGTAGCAATGTGAACAGGGCGAACAGGATAGGCATCTGAATCAACAGCGGCAGACAGCCAGCCATGGGGTTGAACTTGTTCTCGCTGTAGAACTTCTGCATCTCCTCGGCCTGACGCTGGGGATCGTCGGCATAGCGCTCCTGGATCTCGAGCATCTTAGGCTGCAGCACCTGCATACGAGCCGTCGACTTGGTCGACTTGAGCATAAGCGGCGTCAGCAGCAGACGGATGATGACCACCAGGATGATGATGGACAGGCCCCAGTCGACCGCAAAGGTCTGGATGAGCTTGAGCAGCTCGAAAAGGATGTTAACGATCCAATCCCACATGTAAGTTTTCCTCCGATAGCGAGTGCCCGCTAAGGCACAGGGTCATAACCGCCGACGTGCAGGGGATTGCAGCGAGCGATGCGCCTCACGGCAAGCCAGCAGCCTCTCAAAACACCGTACTTCTCAATCGCCTGGACGGCGTATTGCGAGCACGTTGGGTAATAAATGCAGGCGTCAGGCAATAAGGGCGAAATAACCTGTTGATGTATGCGAATAGGAGCGATGGCAACACGTCGCAAAACGTGATTGCTCATCGCTCCTCCCCGGCAACGCCGGCGCGTTTCATAAGCGAACGCAATGCCTTGTCCATCTCCTGCGGCGAGGAAACCCTCGTCTTGGGAGTTGCGAACAAGATGATGTCATAACCCGCAACGGGAAATCCGCAGCTGCGGGCGGCCTCGCGCATCACACGCTTAGAACGATTGCGCACGACAGCACAACCGAGCCGTTTAGCACCAACGAAGGCGACCCTTCCGGAGTCGCCTTCGCCAACCGATTCACATATGGTCATTCGAATCAGAGGGTGATTAAAGCGACGCCCCTGACTGAACACATGCTCGAAATCTTGCCGAGACTTAATAGTCTTCATGCGAGATGTGTGTATCGCTGCTAGACAGTGAGACGCTTGCGGCCCTTGGCGCGACGACGGGCGAGCACGGCACGACCACCCTTGGTGGCCATACGGGCACGGAAGCCATGGGTCTTGGCACGCTTACGCTTATTAGGCTGATACGTACGCTTCATCTTAAGTTCCTCCTGCTGCATTTCGAGTGTCCGCGGGGGCGCGGACGCAGATATAGACACGTGAGCTTGAAGATTGTAGGGAAATCGACGTTCAAATGTCAAGAAATCAAAGGTAAAAGGTTGCGCAGTTCACACGGTTCCCCCATAAGCCGAGCTCGATTTAGCGGTGCATGGCAACTTTTCACGATATTTCATCGAGTTTTCAACAGGTCATGTTGGCAATGTTGAGAACTTTTCGTACGTTTTCCAAAGTTTTCAACAGGTTTTGAAAAGTTGTCGAAAGATGAGAAACGTTGCACGGTGAGCTACTATTTGTTCGAAACCTTTTGAAAGATTGCGAGCGGCATGTCTGACGACTTTTACACCATGGTCGATTCCGGAGACCCGGCACCCGACAACGAGCACATCACCGGCGTGCGCGAAGAGCGTGAGGAAGGCGAGCAGCCGACCGCGCGGGCGCCACAAGCCATGTACGCCGCACGCATCGCCGTCTACGACGACATGCTGTCGACACCGCGTGTGATCGTCATTGAGCCGCAAGATGTCCGCACGTATTTGGAAGAGACGACCAACACCGTCTACCAGTGCATGAAAGAGCAAGGTGGCCACATCTCGCTCATGGTCATCCGCGAGATTGTCGAAAACTTTATCCACGCCCACTTTGCTGAGCCCATCATCTCGATTCTGGACGACGGAGACACCATCCGCTTTGCCGATCAAGGACCCGGCATCGACGACAAGGAACGCGCTTTCGACTTTGGCGTTACCAGTGCAAATAGCAAGATGAAGCGCTATATCCGAGGAACCGGAGCAGGGTTTCCCATGGTGCAGGAGTATTTGGAAAACGCCGGCGGTGCCGTGTCCATCGAGGACAACATGGGCAACGGCACCGTGGTTACGGTGAGCCTGAACCCCGAGCGCGTGCAGGAAATTGAGCGTGCCGGCGGACGCGGTGCTGCCGTGCGGCCCGAGACGGAGCAGCCCATATATCCCCTGCCGGGAGCTTTTGCGCATCAGCCCACGGCAACGCAGCAGATGCAGCCCCCCGTGGGACAGATGCAGCAGCCCGGAATGTTTCCCGCACAAGAGACCCAGGCAGCATCAATGTCGATGCCGCCACTGGGGTATGGCCAGCAGTTCCCGCAGCAGTACCAGCAGGGATATCAGCAGCCGTGCCAGCAGATGCCGCAGCAGCAGTACAACCCCTGGGCTCAGCAGGTGCCCCCGCAGCCTTATCAACAGTGGCCTCAAAGTTTTCAACAGCAAATGCCGCCGATGCAGAGTTCTCAACAACCAGCAGTTCAAATGATGTATCCTAATGCGGCAAATCAGTATGCGCGGCCACAGCCGGACGTGTTCGTAAGCGATCGCGGCAACGCCGCGCTGGGCTATCTGGCGCAAAATCAAGCGTGCGGCGCAACCGATCTGGCGAGGGCATTTGGAAACTCGGCCCCCACTTGGTCACGTACGCTCAATGACTTGGCGCAGGCCGGCTTGGTCATCAAGCATGGCCAGAAATACCATCTGACCGAACTCGGCGCCGCTCGCGTGCGAGCTCAGAGCTAAAGAACGGGAGAGACAGTGGACGAGGAAGCAAGCATCATCCTGGGGGATGCCATCGCCTTTTGCCAGCGCGACGGCCAAGATGCACGCCTCATCAACATGCTGGGGCAATCACGCGCCATAAGCCTGACCGAAGACACGCTCACGATCGAGGCCCCCTCGCGCTTTGCCATCGCGCAGCTCAAAAAGCATCAGTCGACTATTGAGGCCTATCTGGAAGAAATCGCCTTTGCACCGATTGCGCTCGACATCGTGGCACCGCAAGGCGCCGCGACGGAATCCGCTACCGCGACAGCGCCCGCCACGACTCACGCTGCTCCCCCGGCGGTGCCGGCCTCCGCAGGCGACGCGCCGACAATCGAGCACCAGCACGGCGATGTTTCCCGTGAAACCATGGCTCCGCTGCCGACCGCTGCGGCGACGTCAACGAACGCGCCCGTCACGCACATGCCTATCGCTCACGACGCCGCTGCGGGTGCGGATTCGGGCATTGCAATCAAGAACACGCTCTCGGCCGACGATTTTCGTCGCATGATGAACCGGATGAAGAGCGGAGCTCCGACTAAATCCACGCAGGCCGCGACCTCCGCTTCACCCATGCCGGCACCGACCGTGCCGGCCGAGCAAAATACGGATGGAGCCCCACTCGCCGCGAACTCAAAATTTACCTTTGAGAACTTTGTCTACGGCCCCGAGAACAGCCATGCCTATCGCTCGGCACTCAAGTTTGCCGCCCTCGCGGACGAGCGCGGTACGTGCACATCGCTGTTCATCTACGGCAAATCGGGCCTGGGCAAGACGCACCTGCTGCTTGCCATCAAAAACGAGCTCGCCGAGAAATCGCCCGAGATCAAGGTCAAGTATGCCAACTCCCAGGCATATCTGGACGACCTGATGACCGAGTTCGACCGCCAAAAGAAGAGCAACGCCCCTATCATGCAGGCGTACCACGGCGTGGATGTGCTCATCATCGATGACATCCAAAACATCATCGGCAAACGCGCGAGCGTGGACTACTTTTTCCAACTCATGGACGAGTTCATCCGCAACAACAAGAAGGTCGTCATCGCGGCAGACCGCGCCCCCAAGGACCTGAGCATGGACGAGCGTCTGACCAGCCGCTTCAACGCCGGCATGCTCTGTCTGGTCGCAGAGCCCAGCTACGAGATGAAATACAAGATCTTGCAGCGCTATTACGAGAACACCATCGTCGCCGCTCCCGAGGCAGGCGACGACTCGCTGCTGGCGGCCTATGGGGGCGACGGCGGGCACCTGACCGACGAGCACTTTAAACACATGGCCGAGGTCTCGGGCACCAACATCCGCGAACTCGAGAGCTTTTGCGAGCGCTGCGCCGGCGAGGCGGGCGACCGCGAGCGCGAGGGTGGGGAGCTCACCTTTGACGATATCGACGCCATCGCCAGCCAGTACTTCGACACATCGGCCAAAAAGATCAACGTCCAGACGGTTCAGTCCGTCATCGAAGAGCAGTACGGCGTGACGCACGAGGAACTCATCGGACCGCGTCGCAACGCCAATATCGCCAAAGCACGCCATATCGCTATCTACCTGGCCATCGAGATGTGCGAGATGACGACCACGGCGGTGGGCACCGAATTTGGCAACCGCAACCACTCGACCGTCAGCACGAGCTACAAAAAGGTCCAGAAGATGATTCAAGAAGACCGAACCGTCACCGAAGACCTCAAGTCGCTGCGCGATAAAATTACACTGCGCTCGTAGGGAAATCGAGACACCTGTTGAAAACTTGTCGAAACCACGGGCATAAGGTGTCTAAAACCCAACCCGCGGTGATGAAAAGTTTTGCGCAGGTTTTGAACGTGGAAAACCACCCCTGTTGCACACAGGTTGCTGTCGATTCTCTTTCGGGTCTGACCTGCGTCTTTGGGAGTAATCAACAGTTTCGTCAGTGCTATTACTATTATTAAGATATTTATATCTATAGAAAGGTATTAAAAGATGAAGTTCACCGTCAGCCAGAGCTCGCTTACACAGGCCATCGGCATCGTTATGAAGGGTGTCGCTTCGGCATCCACCCTTCCCATCCTGTCGGGCGTGCTCGTCAAGGCGCAAAACGGCATCTTGGAATTCCAGACCTCTAACTACACCATCTCGATCCGTCATCGCATCGCGGCGCATGTCGAAGAAGAGGGCGAGATGGTTATCCCCTGTAAGATGCTCTCCAATATCACCAAGACCCTCCCCGATGCCCCGGTCACCTTTGAGCTGTCCGAGCGCCAGGTGTTGATTGGTTGCGAGAAGAGCTCTTTCCGCCTGAACACGCTCGATGCCAACGACTTCCCCGAGTTTCCGGCCTATGCCATCGAGAGCGCCGTGGAGCTGCCGACCGATATCTTGTCCGAAATGGTCGGCCGCGTGTGGCGCGTCACCTCGACCGACAAGGCTCGCCCCATCCTGGGCGGCGTGCACATGAAGGTCGAGAACAACACTGTACGCCTGGTGGCGACCGATTCCTTCCGCTTGGCCGTGTGCGATACGCAGGTCGAGACCTCGACCCTCGAGGGCTCCTTTGAGCTCAACGTTCCCGCCGACGCCTTTAACGATGCGCTGAGCATTATGGCCAGCCAGGCGACCATCATGATCGGGGCTACCGATACCCAGGTCGTCTTCGAGGCCGGCAACACCACCTACGTGTCGCGCCGCATCGAGGGCGTGTACCCCAACTACAAGCAGCTCATCCCCGATTCGTGCGTGACGAGCGTCAAGATCGATGTCGCCGCCTTTAGCGCCGCCCTCAAGCGCGTGGCCGTTATCGCGAGCGCCAACCCCGCCGTCAAGTTCGAGATCGATATCGAGAACGGGCAGATGGGCCTGTCCTCCATCTCCAATGACCAGGACCTGGCGCAGGAGACGATCGATGTCGAGGCCGAGGGCGAGTCGGGCACCATCGCCTTCAACTACCACTACATCTTCGGCTGCCTCAATGCCCTGTCCAAGGAGAAGGAGATCACGCTGGAGCTCAAGAGCTACTCGCAGGCGGGTATCTTCAAGTCCTACGACAAGATCAACTACCTGTACCTGGTCATGCCGGTCCGCATCTAGCAATCGCCCTATGACCATGTTCGCCCGCGATCTTTCCGTCGCGCACTACCGCAGCTTCGATAGCTACCGTCTTGCTCTGGACGAGGGCGTGACGATACTTGCGGGACCTAACGCGGCAGGAAAGACCAATCTCATAGAGGCGCTGCAGCTGCTGACGAGCGGCACCTCGTTTAGGCATCCGACTGCAGCCGAGCTCGTCCATGACGGCGTGGGCTCGTGTAAGGTCGAGCTGAGACTCGAGGGCGACGGGCGCGTGCTCGATATGGGGCTGAGCGCGGAGGATGGAAAGCGCTCGTTTAGCCGCAACGGCAAGAGATGCTCTGCCGCCGGTGTGCGCGGGGTTCTGCCGAGCGTGCTGTTTTGCCCCGACCATCTGGACATGGTTAAGCGCGGCGCCAGTGTGCGCCGCGCCGCCCTCGATGACTTTGGCATGCAGCTGAGCGCGCGCTATGCCGATCTTGCGAGCGCTTATGGGCGCTGCGTCACCCAGCGCAACGCCCTGCTCAAGGAGACGTGGTGCTGCCGCGAGATGCTCGGCGCGTGGAACGATTCGATTGCCCGCGCGGGCTCGGCCCTGCTCGTGCACCGGTTGGCCCTGCTCGACCGGCTGGCGGGCCATGTGCGCACTGCCTACGGGCAAGTGGCGTCCGGCGAGGCTGCCAACGTGGCCTATACGTCTACGCTGGGGGATTTGCCCCAGGTCGAGGATCGCGAAGAGCTGAAGGGCTGGGCGTACGAGCGCATGCTGGCTGCGCTTGACGAGCACGCCGACGAGGAAATTCGCCGCGGCGTGACGTTGGTGGGACCGCATCGCGATGAGATTGAGTTTACCGTGGCGGGTCGCTCCGCCCGTTCGTTTGCCAGCCAAGGTCAGCAGCGAACGTTGGTGCTGTCCTGGAAGGTGGCGGAGGTGGCCGTGGCTCGCGATGTTCTGGGCACCGCCCCGCTGCTGCTTCTGGATGACGTGATGAGCGAACTCGACGGCGAGCGTCGCGGTGCTTTTCTGCGGCTGATCGGCGATGATATCCAGACGGTCATAACCACGACCAACCTGGGGTACTTTACCGATGACCTGCTTGATCGAGCCAAGGTGGTGAGCATGGGTGAGACGTGCTAATTACGAGCGCGAGAGCGAAACGGTCGCCTTCAGTGGATTTTTGAACGCGGAGCGCCAGCGTATCCTGGCGGCTGCGACCCCCGATCGCCGTGCGCAGATGCAGGCCGCCGAGGAGTCGCACGCGGTCTATCGCGCGTGGAACGTGGTGTGCTCGGGCACGCGCGAGGGGCGGCATGTGACGGGCCTACGCTACCTGCCCGAGTCCAATGAGCTGTTGGTGTATCTCGACTCGCCCTCGTGGACGCAGGAAATGACGCTGTTGCGCGAGATCATCCGCGCGCGTATGGAGCGCGCCGGTGCGCATGTAGACGGTCTGGTGTTCAAAACCACCGCGCCCGGCCACACGCCGCCCGCTGCCAAGGAGCGCCTGCGCCCGGCGACGACCGAGCGCCCGCCGGCTCCGCACGCCGACCTTAGCGAGGCCGAGCGTACCGAGATCGAGCGCCAAGTGGCGCCCATCGAAGACCAAAAACTGCGCGAGGCCCTCGAGAACGCCATGAGGGCCAGTGCCGAGTGGGCCAAGGGCGTGCAAAGCAAAAAAGAGCCTTAAATCGCATCTGGTGGCCTTGTAGAGCCAAATACCCTCGTTCCCGAGGGTATTTTTTACGATAAACTAGTAAGGCTGTACACATTTTCTTGACTGAAGGAGGACGTGTGGCAAACGAAAACGATTACGATGGCGGCGAGATTAAGATTCTCGAAGGTCTCGAGGCCGTTCGTAAGCGCCCGGGCATGTACATCGGCTCGACGAGCGCCAGCGGTCTGCATCACCTGGTGTGGGAGATCGTTGATAACTCCGTCGACGAGGCCATGGCCGGTTTCTGCACCGAGATCCAGGTGACGGTCCACGCCGACAACTCCATCACGGTCGTCGACAACGGGCGCGGCATCCCGGTCGACGAGCACCCTGTTAAAAAGATCCCGACGCTCGAGGTCGTCATGACGATCCTGCACGCCGGCGGTAAGTTCGATAACTCGGCCTATAAGGTCTCGGGCGGCCTGCACGGCGTGGGCATCTCCGTCGTCAACGCGCTGTCCAAGCGCATGGTCGTACAGGTCCGCCGCGACGGCGGCGTCTACGAGATGGAATTCTCGCGCGGCAAGACTGTCAAGAAGATGGAGGTCGTGGGCACTTCGGAGGCGACGGGCACCACTGTCACCTTCTGGCCCGACGACGAGATCTTCGAGACCTGCATCTACGATTTCGACACGCTGCACAACCGTCTGCAGGAGACGGCGTTCCTCAATAAGAACCTCAAGATCGTGCTGACCGACGAGCGCGAGTCGACTCCCCACGTGGAGGAGTTCTGCTACGAGGGCGGCATCATCGACTTCGTCAAGTTTCTCAACGAGGGCAAGGACGTCCCGGAGGCCTTTAAGGATCCCATCTACATCGAGGGCAAATCGGATCCGGACGCGCCTGTGACCAAGATGGGCGAGGTCGAGGTTTCCTTGCAGTGGAATAGCGGCTACGGCGAGAACGTCATGTCGTTTGCCAACGATATCTACACTCCCGAGGGCGGCATGCACCTTGAGGGCTTCCGCACCGCGCTCACCCGCGTGATCAACGACTACGCACGCAAGCAGAACCTGCTCAAGGAAAAAGACGCCAACCTGACCGGCGACGATGTGCGCGAGGGCCTTTCGGCCGTTATCTCGGTCAAGCTACCCGATCCGCAGTTTGAGGGCCAGACCAAGGCCAAGCTCGGCAGTTCCTATATGCGCGCGCTTACGCTCAAGACCGTGACCGACGGCCTTGCCGATTACCTGGAGGAGCATCCCAAGCCCGCCCGCGAGATCGTCAAGAAGGCCCAGCAGGCCTGCAAGGCGCGCAATGCCGCCCGCAAGGCGCGCGAGGCAACCCGTCGCAAGAGCCTGCTCGAGACGGCGTCGCTTCCCGGCAAGCTCGCCGACTGCTCGGTGCGCGATGCCGAGCTGACCGAGCTCTTTATCGTAGAGGGCGACTCGGCAGGAGGTTCGGCCAAGGACGGCCGTCGCCGAGACATCCAGGCGATTCTGCCCCTGCGCGGCAAGATTTTGAACGTCGAACGCGTCGGCGACCATCGCGCGTTCTCGAGCGATACCATCCAGTCGCTGATCACCGCGATCGGCTGCGGCGTCACGACGAGTGCCGGTGACGGTGGCGACTTCGACATCACCAAGGCGCGCTACCACAAGATCATCATCATGACCGATGCAGACGTCGACGGCGCGCATATCCGCATCCTGCTGCTGACGTTCTTCTACAAGTACATGCGCCCGCTGATCGATGCCGGCTACGTTTATGTCGCCTGCCCGCCCATCTTTGGCATCAAGGTGCGCAACAAGATTCACTACGTGTATCCCAACGGCCGCCAGCCCGAAGACGAGATCCTGCGCGACACCATCCAAAGTCTGGGCCTGAACCCCGACGATAGCGACGAGGACGGCAAGGCCAAGGACGGCAAGATCACCAAGAAGCGCAAGGGCTATACCGTCCAGCGCTACAAGGGCTTGGGCGAGATGGACCCCAAGCAGCTTGCCTCGACGACGATGGATCCCAAGACCCGCATCCTGCAGCGCGTGACGATCGAGGACGCCGTGGTAGCGGACCGCGCCGTGCGCGAGCTGATGGGCTCCGAGGTCGGCTATCGCCGCGAATATATTGAAAAACATGCGCATGACGCGCGTTTCCTTGATGCTTAAGAGGAGGCAACGTGGCAGACGATATCAACAATAACGAGGGTATGGACGAGCCCGGCGACGCCGGCATGCCCGATGATCTGAAGCGCCTGCTCGCCCGCGCTGAGCAGGGCGAGGACGGCGACCCCGATGCCTACAACCCCGATGCCGACGAGGACGAGGAAGAGGATGACGACGGCGAGCTCGAGGAGAGCTTTGGCGAAGTCGACCGCGGCGCCTCCGCAGGCGAGGACATCAACGGCGGCCAGCTCCAGATTTCGGAGTTCGGCCGCGAGATGAAGCAGTCGTTCATCGAGTACTCGATGTCGGTCATTACGGCGCGCGCCCTGCCGGACGTGCGCGACGGCTTAAAGCCGGTGCACCGCCGCATCCTGTACGCCATGAACGAGAGCGGCATCTACCCCAACCGCCCGCACAAGAAGTCGGCCTGGACGGTCGGCGAAGTTATCGGTAAGTACCACCCGCACGGTGACTCCGCGGTCTACGAGGCCATGGTCCGCCTGGCGCAGTGGTTCTCCATGCGCACGCCGCTTATCGACGGCCACGGCAACTTCGGCAACATCGACGGCGACGGCGCGGCGGCTATGCGTTATACCGAGAGCCGCCTGGCAAAGCCCGCCATGGAGCTCCTGCGCGACCTGCAGAAGGATACCGTCGACTGGCAGCCCAACTACGACGAGTCGCTCGCCGAGCCCCAGGCACTGCCCGCACGCTTCCCCAACCTGCTGGTCAACGGCAGTCAGGGCATCGCCGTCGGCATGGCCACCAACATCGCCCCGCACAACCTCACCGAGGCGATCGAGGCCACCTGCTACCTGATCGATAATCCCGACGCCACTGTCGACGAGCTCATGCAGATCATGCCCGGTCCGGACTTCCCCACCGGCGCCATCATCATGGGCAGTGCCGGTATTAAGCAGAGCTACGAGACCGGCCGTGGCTCCATTACCGTGCGTGCCAAGGCACATGTGGAGTCCACCAAGACCGGCCGCAGCCGCCTGGTCTTTACCGAGATTCCCTACATGGTCAACAAGGGCACCCTGCAGGAGAAGATCGCCCAGCTCGTCAACGACAAGCGCATCGAGGGCATCTCGGATATGCGCGATGAGTCCAACCAGAAGGGCATCCGTCTGGTCATCGAGCTCAAGAAGGGCGTCATTCCGCAGGTCGTGCTCAACAACCTGTATAAGTACACCTCGCTGCAGACGACTTTCGGCGCCAACAACCTGGCGCTCGTCAACGGCGTCCCCAAATGCCTGAGCCTGCGCGAGATGTTGCAGCACTATATCGATCACCAGGTCGACGTCGTCACCCGCCGCACCCGCTTCGACCTTAAGAAGGCCCAGGCCCGCGCGCATATCCTTGAGGGCTACCTGATGGCCCTTGACCATATCGACGAGGTCATCAGCATCATCCGCTCCTCGCAGACCGACTCCGAGGCCAGCAGCCGCCTAATCGAGCGCTTTGGCTTTACTCCCGAGCAGACCGCGGCCATCCTCGAGATGAAGCTGCGCCGCCTGACCGGCCTGGAGCGCGACAAGATTCAGGAAGAGCTGGACGGCCTGCGCCGCGCCATCGCCTACTACGAGGACCTGTTGGCGCACGAGGAGAAGATCCTGGGCGTCATCAAGGAAGAGATGCGCGAGATCTCCAGGAAGTTCGGCGACAAGCGCCGTACCGAGATCAGCCACGTCGAGAAGGACCTGGATGTTGAGGACCTCATCGCCGACGAGGATATGGTCGTGACCATCACCCACACCGGCTATGTGAAGCGCATTCCGGTGGCAGCCTATCGCGCCCAGAAGCGCGGCGGCAAGGGCGTGTCGGGCGTCAACCTCAAAGAGGACGACGTTATTGATGAGATGTTTATCGCGTCCACGCACGAGTACGTGCTGTTCTTCTCGAGCAAGGGCAAGGTCTATCGCCTGAAGGTGCACGAGCTGCCGGTCGGTACGCGCCAGGCGCGCGGCACCGCGATCGTCAACCTGCTGCCCTTCGAGGAAGGCGAGAAGATCGCGAGCGTCATCAGCTGCCGCGAGTTCCCCGCCGACGAGTTCCTGATGTTTGCCACCAAGAGCGGCATGGTCAAGAAGACCGTGATGAGCGCCTATGACCGCAGCCGTCGCGACGGCTTGATCGCCATCAACCTGAGGGACGACGACGCGCTGCTCGCCGTGCGTCGCGTGCGCGAGGGCGACAAGATCATCATGGCCACCACCGCGGGCAAGGCAATCATGTTCCCCGAGGACCAGGTGCGCGCCACCGGTCGCGATACCAGCGGTGTGCGCGGCATTGGCATGAAGGACGGCGTAAGCGTTCTGGGTATGGAGGTCACCAACGGCAACGGCGACCTGTTCGTCATCACCGAGCGTGGCTATGGCAAACGCACGCCGGTCGCGGACTACCCGGAGCAGAACCGTGGCGGCCAGGGCGTCTACACCATCCAGATGACCGAGCGCAAGGGCAACCTCGCGGCCATGAAGACGGTGGGCCCGCAGCACGAGCTGTTCATCGTGACGGAAGGTGCGACGGTCATTCGCGTCAAGACCGACGAGATCAGCCAGACCGGCCGCGCCACCCAAGGCGTCAAGATGATGACCGTCGACGACAATGACCGCGTATGCGCCGTCGCCCGCATGGAGAGCGACAAGAAGGAGCTCGAAGGCGAAGACGCGGAGGAACCCGCGGAGAACGCCGGCGAGGATGTTTCTGAGGCTACGCCCGAGGTCGCAGACGAGGCATAAAAGAGTCTCTGTCTTGGACATATGAGCCGAGGCTGGGACCGGATACAGCTCGAGTAGGGCTGTGTCCGGTCCCTTTTTTTTGCCGTGCTTAAGAAGCAGGCCCGTCCCCGGGTTATCGGGGACGGGCCTGTTGCCTGCGGCTCTGATACCTTATAAATTCCCACATGCCCTCGGCTCCGAAATGGCGGGCAAGGGCCCCTGGGTGGTTGGCATGCTGCAGGGCGACATCTTTAGCTACGATGCCATCCTTTACGGCCTTGAATAGGCCTTGGTCCATGGTCTGCATGCCGAGCGCGTCGCCGGCGGCAATGACGGAACCGATCTGATGGGACTTTTCCTCGCGGATAAGGTTGCGGATGGTCGTGTTCATGACCATGCCCTCGAGTACCGGCGTGGTCCCGCCATCGATGGAGGGCATCAGACGCCGGGCGACCGTGGCCTGCGCTACCATCGAGAGCTGGATACGGATCTGGCGTTGTTGGTTGGGCGGAAAGACGTCTAGGATGCGCTCGACGGTATTGGCGGCACTGGTAGTATGCAGCGTTGACAGGACCAGCTGCGCCATCTCGGCTGCGGAGAAGCCACCGCGCCGGCTATAATGCGCCGCAGCTTGCGTGCCCGCAGCTCTTTGTCGGTTATCTCGTGAAACATGCGAAAGCGTCTTTTCTGCAGCTAGCCAATGGAACCTATGATGCCGATGAGCGGCAGTATCGATGCGTGCCCGGGACGTGCCCTATGTGTAAAAGAAGCGCTCATTTGGTTGAGTATAGACGCTCATGCGTCAGGGATGGCTGCCATATTGGGGCCTATGGCAAAAGGTGCGCTGTGCAACGTTATCGAAATGCTGGCTCATCAACGATGTTTAACGTCCAAATTTGCTCTATCTTTGTAGTATATTGACTGTGATTAATTTTATTGAACGCGCCGTTCTGCTAGACGGCACATTCAGTTTGGTCGTTGGCAGGGCCCGCGTGAGGGCGCGGTGACCTGCTTGGGCGGCATGATCCGCGTGAGGGCGCGGTGACTTGCCGGGTGACACTATCCCGTGTGAAGGCACGGGGGGCCTGTTGGGGTGAGAAACTATGCGCAAGAACGATCGATTCGAGCAGGGATTGAACGTTGTCGGTGCCGCACGCCGGGCAAAGGCCTTTGGCATCAAGACTATGACGGTGGTCGTGACGTCAGCAATGCTGGTCTCGGGCGTGCCGACAAGGGTGATTGCCGAGGGCCTGCAAGAGGCAGGCGTTATTGCCACGCAAGATTCGACGGATCAGAGTGCGTCGAGCAGCAGACAACTGACCAGGCGGGGGGTGTTCCTATAGTTTTGTCAACTGGGAAATGCTCTCCGTGCGACCGAATCACGGCATGCTGACGCCAAGCCATTAGGCCGGTGGGCTTCAGTCTGCTCGGTGCGTT
>JACXXQ010000188.1_pt1 | contig 41565 bp, 34 predicted proteins | sample 8621361 | NCBI WGS metagenome assembly JACXXQ01 (sample SAMN15503820, study PRJNA645414) | gut metagenome | isolation source: feces | host: Bos taurus | place: USA | collected 2016 | reverse complement strand
AGCGGAGCTCTTTTTGAACAAGGGCTTTGGGGCTCCAAAAGGTGAGCAAAAGAGCTCGCCCTGTTAGCGCACCAAAAGGTGAGCGTTGGGGCTCGCCACATGCAGTCCAGACATGTTTATTGGGTGTTGAAGGTGCTCACCTTTTTGACGCCCTTTTGCAAGACTTTTTTATTGACAAACACAGTAATAGTCCCGCAAATTGATAATACGCACCATCTGTGAGAACTTTGCTTGTTTCAAAAGTAACGTCTTTCGCATTACCACTTTCATCATAAGCAACCAATGTGTATTTATAGTTCATCGCACCATGCGGTGCAATATCTGTTACCCATCGGTTATTAATCTGCGTAGTCGTCCTCCAGGTCCGGCGCTTCATGCTTCGGCTTGTAAATCTTGAAGTAATAACCGGCACCGCCTCCGATCAGCACCACCGCCCCAATCAGGAGCAGAGAGAGAAACGGGCTGTCTGTTTTTTCGGCCTCGGGTTCCGGCTCGGTCATTTCCTCCACGGGTTCGGTGGGCTCCGGCTCCGGTTCGGGGGTCACTTCCTCGGCTGGTTCCTCGCCCTGTTCGGCAAGTGGCAGAAGGTCATCCACAGTTACAGCGTTGAGAAAATAGACGTTTTCGCTGGTTTTCTGCTTGTCGATCACCAGATAGAAAATACTCTCGTCTGCGGTGGTAATGGTGTAGAACTCTTTGCCGTCCTCGTCGGTGGCGTTGTCCACCACCGTTCCCGTTCCATCCGGGGTAAAGGGGTTCTGGGTTTCCAGCTCGGCCTCGGTTTCCACCGGGGCGGGGGTGGCCTCGGGCTGCGGCTCATTGCTCTGGGCGTAAGCCGGGACCGTAAAGATCAGGCAACACAAAAGGCTGGCAGTCATCACCGCCAGCCTGCGAAATTTAGTTTTCTTCATGGGCCGTGTCCTCCTTTTCGGGTGCCTCCGGCTTCGGGCCATTATGGCCCGAAGCGGCAAGGCTGTTTTTGGGGTCGTTCAGAAAGGCCATCAGCTCGGCGGGGGTCAGTTTGAGAGAGCGCACCGCCTGCACGATCTGGCTGTTTTCTTCCTCCTGTTTCTGCTTTTCCAGCTCCCGGATTTTGGCCTGCCACTCGGCGGCCTTCTCCCGGGCCTTTTCCAGCTCCTTATCGAGCTTGTCGATCTTGTTCATGCAAGGGCTCCTTTCTTCTGGCTCACAAGCGCCCGAAGGCATAGAAATGTGTCTGCCAGTAGCTTGAATTGATATTTGCGTATTGGATGGGCGACCCGCAATGTAGCATCATCCCGTCGCCCACATAAATCCCCACATGGGACACAGGGCCGGGACTGTCATAGGTTCCCGTGAAAAAGATAATGTCGCCCGGCTTTGCCTCGGAGGGGGAAATGATGGCGCACTGGTTGTAAATGCCCTGCGCCGTGGTACGGGGAAGGTTGTGGACGCCGCTGGCCGTGTACACCCAGCAGACAAAGCCCGAACAGTCAAAGGAGGTGGACGGGCTGGAGCCGCCCCACACATAAGGCCAGCCGATGTACTTTGTCGCCTCCGCCATGAGCGCCGCAAAGGCCGGGTCATCCAGCGCCTCGCCGGGTATCTCATAGCTGGGGCCGGTGTCCTCGCCGCCGGTATAAATCCCTTCCCACAAATAAGGCTTGTTGCCTTTGAGCTGCTGCATGACGGTGTAGATTTCCCGCTGCTGTTCATCCAGCCTCGGAAGGATCACAGCAGGCAGCGTTTTGTTTGTGAGGGTCACATTGAGGATGTAATACTCATAGGGGACTTCCTCGGTGGTGGTTTCTCCGGTTTCCGGGTCGGTGCTGGTTTCGGTGCGGTAGCGTATCTCGATTTCCTCCGTCAAGGTCAGCTCATACTGTGCCTCGAAGATCTCCCGCAGCTCGTCCTGCACCTGCTCCCGGAAATACACATGGTACTTTGCCGAGAGATAGGACGCCAGCTCATAGGGGTTGTGGCCGATCTCGTCCACGGAATAGCGGTACTCGTCATAGCCGGGATGGGTGCTTTCGATGTTCGCTACCGTCTGCGCCAGTTCATTTTCCAGCGCCGTGTAGTCCTCGTCCACGCCAAGCAGGTCGGCGTCCTCCGAAGCATAGGAAGTGCCGGACACCGCATTGGCAAGACCGCTGCCAAGCGTGGGAAAGATGGAGCTTATACCCGCTTTGTGGAACCGGAGTTGCTGATCGTTCGCAGGCTGACGCTGCCGGCACAAAATCTGAAGGATGACTGCCGCGTTGTCTTTTTTACCGATACCCACTTTGGCAGGGACAAGTCTGTTTCAGATGCGATGCAGCTGGTCGATAAAATCAACGAACTGGAACCGGATGTGGTGATTTTCGGCGGGGATCTTCTGGATAACTACGCCCGGGATCAACAGCAGCTGGATCTGGAAATGCTGCGCATACAGCTGAGCTGTATAGAAGCTCCCGGTGGCAAGTATGCAGTTTGGGGCAATCATGACTGGGGCGGTGGCGCTGTGCGCATCTATCAGGAATTCATGGAATCCTGTGGGTTTCAGGTACTGAAAAACGAGGGCCTGCTCCTGGAGGAGTATCAGATCCGGCTGATGGGATACGATGACTATCTGACCGGAGATATGGAACAGCTGCTGAACGATTTCCAGGAAGATATGTTTCCGCTGCTGGTGGCTCATGAGCCTGTTATCGCTAACCTTTTGGCAGAGTTGCCAAAAGGCGGACTGATGTTGGCGGGGCATACCCACGGCGGGCAGATCGGGGTGCCATGGATTGCGCAGCGAATTCTTCCACCGGGTTCCGGCGATTTTGTGAGTGGACTTTATTCTCTGGATAAGGCCGAACCAGAGTTTTTTCGACTGTATGTGAGCAGCGGTGTTGGAACTACACGGCTTCCGATGCGTCTGCTCGCACCGCCGGAGATTGTGTGTATTGACCTTCAAAGGGATGAACTGTAAAAAGAGCTCTGCACTGATTAACCAGCGCAGAGCTCTTTTGGCTTTCAGCTTCAATCTTCACCCTTGGCAAAATAGGCGATGCCGGCAGCACCGGGGCCGGCGTGCGTGCCGATTACCGGTCCGATATGGAAGACTTCGGCAGCAGGCAGATGCAGGTTACCGATCAGATATTTCTGAATGGGCTCCATAGCACGATGATGGGCGGTATAGCCTACCAGGTACCGTTTGTCCGGGTCCAGACCGCCATCCTGATCCAGCTGCTTGAACAGTGCCACATAGGCGCCGGGCAGGCCACGGGCTTTGCCCACCAGAGACACATGTCCATCCTTCATACCAACCACAGGCTTGATTCCCAGAAGCGTTCCGGCAAAAGCCTCAGCACCGGAAAGCCGACCGCCTTTGCGGAAATATTTCAGATCGTCCACCACGGCCAGCAGCCGCACCTTGTGCTTTTCCTCTTCCAGAATGCTTACGATCTCGCCAGCAGGACGCCCCTCGTCACGCAGCTCTACTGCCAGCCGAACCAGCAGCTGATTGCCCAGTGTGGCACTCAATCCATCGATCAGGTAGATTTTATCGTGATCCACCAGTGAGGCCGCGATCTGGGCGGACTGATAGGTGCCGGAAATTTTGCTGGACAGCAGAATTGCAATTACCTCGTCGCCCGCACCCGCATCCTGTGCGTCTTGAAAGGCTTTCTCAAACGCTTCCGGGCTGGGCTGGCTGGTGCTGGGCAGCTTGTGGCATTCACTGAGCCGCTCATAGAATTCATCGGGCGAAAGATCCAGCCCGTCCCGATAGGTTTCGCCGTTCTCAAAAGTTACCTGCAGGGGAATAATCTCCACCTGCATTCTTTGTGCCAACGCCGCTGGAAGATCAGCGGTGGAATCGGTCAAGATGCGCAGCATAGGAACGTACCTCCCAAGTAGTGTGATAGGGGCAGCCGGGCCGCCCGGGATTTCCTGTTGCCTTCATTGTAGCGGGAAAGAGAGGGGCTGTCAATCCATGATCATTCACTGTTTATTACAGTCGATAAAGGCTGCCACTTAACGCGGGCAGGTCGAGATACAGGGTATGGCTTTTGCCCATTACGCCACCCGGTATCGAACGTGTCTCCCCAACGGAGGACTGACTGCCGCCGTAATATGGCGAATCAGTGGAAAGTACCAGACGGGCATGGCAGGAATTGTCAAAATACAATGGGTAATGATTGTACGTTTTGTCCTGCGTGTTTAGAACAATCAGAAAAGCTTCCCCCTCGGCACTGGTGCGGGTGAAGGCAAATACGCCATCATCTACGGCTTCACGGGTAATCCACTGAAAGCGTCCGCTGTGGTATTCGCCGCTGAACAGGGCGGGTTCCTGAAGGTACAGGCGGTTCAAATCCCGAACGAGCCGGAGAAAGGCCTGGTGCATGGGGTATTCCAGAAGGCACCAGTCCATGGCGCGACTCTCGTCCCATTCCCGGAAGTGAGCCAGTTCAGTGCCCATAAAGCTGAGTTTTTTGCCGGGATGCAACATAAAATAAAACTGCAGCAACCGGGCCTGAGCGAATTTTTCCTCATAGCTGCCCCACATCTTGTCGATCAGTGTGTGCTTGCCGTGTACCACCTCATCATGAGATAATGCCAGCAGGTATAATTCATTATAAAAATACTCCATGGAGAATGTAATGGAGTGATAAAGAGCCGGGCGCTGGTCAAAAGGTGTGGAAAAATAGCGAAGAGTGTCGTTCATCCAGCCCATATCCCACTTATAGTCGAAGCCCAGGCCGTCGTATTGCACGGGAGCGGTGACCTTCAGATAGTTGGTGCTGTCCTCTGCGGCCAGAATTACCCCGGGGAAACGCTGGTGCAGTCCCTGGTTCATGGTCTGCAAGAACTTCACCGCGCCCTGATTGACCCCGCGGGCATCGTCGCCCTGCCAGTAAAGCGCCCGGCTTACCGCATCCATGCGCAGGCCGTCGCAGTGATAGACTTCCAGCCAGAAGGCGGCAGCACTGTTTAAAAAGCTGCGTACTTCGCCCCGGTACAGGTTAAAGTTGTAGCTGCCCCATTCACTGAGCCCCACGTCGCTGTCGTATTCGTAAAGGTGGGTGCCGTCCAGTCGGGCCAGGGCATCTCCATTGCAGGCAAAGTGCACCGGTACGAAATCCATCAGAACACCGATACCCACCTGGTGGCAGGCATCCACAAAGGCGGCGAATTCCTCCGGGGTACCATAGCGGCTGGTCACGCTGAAATAGCCGGTGCACTGGTAGCCCCAGCTGCCGTCGAAGGGATGCTCTGCCAGCGGGAGCAACTCGATGAAATTATAGCCCTGTTCCTTTAGCCAGGGGATCAGCGCACCCGCAAGCTGACGGCAGGTGTACCAACGGCCGTCCGGGTGGCGCTTCCAGCTGCCCGCGTGCAGTTCATAGATGTTCAGCGGCTGGTCATAGCGGGCGCTGCGGCTGGCGATCCAGTCTTTGTCCTGAAATTTGTATGTTGGCAGGCCCCACAGCACGCTGGCACTGCCGGGCCGGAGTTCCGTGTAAAAACCGTAGGGGTCGGTGTGCAGGGCCCAGTCGCCGTTTTGTTTTTGAATGTTGTATTTGTAGAACTGGCCCTGTTGTGCACCGGTCACATAGCCGCTCCACACGCCGGCAGCATCGCGGGCAAGATCCTGCCCGGACCAGCTGTTGAAGTCGCCAAAGACCTGAACACGCCGGGCGCTGGGGGCCCAGAGACGAAACAGCCAGACGTCCGGTCCCTGCTCCGGTGCCGGATGCGCACCCAGCAGATGATGAGCGTCAAAGCACAGACCGGTGTGAAATTCGGTGGGTAGCATGGGAAGATCCATGAAAAAACTCCTTTGTCTGAATGGGGAAAATGATTGCGAACCTTTTTCCTTTTCATCTTACAACATATAGGGCAAAAATACCAGCAGAGAGTTAAGGAAAAGAGAAGGAAGTCGGGAAAAATGAAGAAAGATAACAAGAACCGAAGCCGGGATTCGTGCAAAATTCTGAAAAACAGTTAATGAGAGGGAATGTTGGTTTCCCTATGCGGAAAATATGGTATACTAAACATGATTATAGCCTTTTTCGTTACAGCACGAGGAAGTTGATCAAGATACAGGAAAAAGGAAAGGGATCATAGCTATGAACAAACGGGATCTTTCCCGCTATTTTTCGGGCAGTAAGTTTTCCCGCATGCCGCTGGGCAAAGCGCTGGTCGCTTTGTGCTGCGCGCTGGCGGTAACCGTGAGCTGCGGTGCAGGCATTGCGTTTACTGCGGTGAATGCAGCCAACAACAGTTCGTCCATTTCGGTGAGTGTGAGCCAGCCTGTGGTTGAGCCGGTAAGCAGTGAGCCGGAAGCCACCGCCACGCCGGAGCCCACCCAGGCACCGGTTCGGCTGGAGATTGAAGCCACTGCCGTGCAGCAGAGTGTGGGCGTTACCGTGATGGACGCGGACAGCGGGCTGCCGGTGCTGGGCCAGGATTTCGAGGTGCAGCTCACGCCGAAGTCCGGCAAGGCAAGCACCTATACGCTGGACCCGGAAACCGGTACGCTGCTCATCAAGCAGGTGAACATCGGTGAGTATACGGTCTCGGTGGCCGAGCGGGAGGGCTTTGTGACCCCCGAGCCGGTGACTCTGGCGGTCAAGGAAAAGGTACAGTACAAGGCCGATGTGGAAGCGGTTAAGGATCAGATCAAGCAGTCCAGCGAGGTTAACGAGGCCGAGGAAGATAACGGCAACGCCAGCCATGCTGGTGCAGGTACCGGAAGCGGCAAGGATCCCACCCTGCCTGAGCCCACTACAGCGCCTACTCCGGCTCCGACCCCTTCCGGCAACGACTATGATTATAACGATTCCTCGGCAGAAGAGCGCAAAACCACGGTGTATATCCCAGATGTGGTAGACCAGAATGGCCGGAAGTATCTGAAATATGCCGATGGCAGTACCAGTCCTTATTATGTGAGCAAAACGGCTACTGCGCAGGATGGTACGGAATTCCTGGTGGAAGCAACTTTGGATGTGGGTATGGTACCCACCCCCACCCCGGCGCCCACTGAGGTTCCGGTTCCCACCGAGGTTCCGGCCCCCACCGAGAGTCCGGCTCCGACGGAAGTTCCGGCGGCCAGCCAGGAGCCGACCAGCGGTTCTGCAGCTTTGCAAACAGCGGCCGGCAATGTTCTGGGGCTGGATCTGGGTGCCTGGGCACGCGGCGGCCTGCTGGCAGCCGGTGCGGCAGATGGTGTGAGCACGCTTTCTCTGGAGCCTACACTCCAGTTCTACGACGAGAGCGCCATGCAGGGAATTGCTCACGATGGCTTTGCCATGACTGCGGCGGAAAAGGTGATCGTAACTCTGTATTCCGGCTGGTATCCCAGCACTTCGGATAAACAGGCCTATTATGACCCGAGCACGCATCAGAAGGTGACCGGCACCAAGGTAATTGCGGGCACTACATATACCTTTGATGAAAACGGCGCGCTGGTGAAGCAGGAGACTGGCGGCAGCGAAAGCAGTGACAGCGAAAGCACCGGCGGTGAAAGCAGCGGCGGGAACAGCGGCGGCACGGCCTGGGTAAAGGGCGTGGACGTGTCCAAGTACCAGGGCAACATCGACTGGAACAAGGTGAAGGCCTCCGGAATCGAGTTTGCCATCATTCGCGTGGGCTACCGCGGCTACGGCACCGGTGTTCTGGTTGAGGATTCGACTTTCCGCCAGAACATCAAGGGCGCCACTGCGGCGGGGCTGAAGGTCGGTTTGTATTTCTACAGCCAGGCCATCAACGAGACCGAAGCGGTGGAAGAGGCCAGCATGGTGATCAGTCTGTGCCAGGGCTATAACATCAGCTATCCCATCTATTTTGACACCGAAAAAGTGGCGGGAGATACCGGCCGGGCCGATAACATCAGCCGTGCCCAGCGTACCGCCAACGCGGTGGCCTTCTGCGAGACCATCCGCAATTCCGGTTACAAGGCGGGCGTTTACAGCTACGCCAGCTGGTTCTACAACCAGCTGAACATGGCCAGCCTGTCTCCCTACAGCATCTGGATTGCCCAGTATCGGGATCAGCTGAGCTTCGATTATAATTATGACATCTGGCAGTACAGCAGCACCGGCACGGTGCCTGGCATTCCCAAGCCCACCGATATGAACGTGAGCAGGCTGGGGTAACTGCTTTACGTCTGTAAATTCCCCCCCTGGGGCGGTTTTGGCAAGCGCTGAAATCGCCCCGGGGGAATTTTGTTCGATGAAATGATTGGAAAAAAACGGAAGGAGGAACGATATATGGAACAGCTGCGGCGTGTGTTTGCGCATCTGGGCCGCTATAAAAAGGAATTTGTTCTGGCAGTGCTGTTTGTGGTGCTGGAAACCGGGCTGGAAATGTTCATTCCTGTGATTATGGCGGATACCATCGACGTGGGCGTTGCCAACCGGGATGTGAACTATGTGTTGATGAAGGGTGTGCAGATGGGAATCTGCGCTCTGCTTTCACTGCTGACCGGTATGTTGTATGCCCGCTATATGGCCCGGGCAGCCTGTGGATTCGGTGCGCTTTTGCGCCAGGAGCAGTACCGGAAGATTCAGGAATATTCCTTCGCGGATCTGGATCGGTTCGAGACCTCGTCGCTGATCACCCGCATGACCACTGATATTACGGTGTTGCAGAATGCGGTGAGCGGTGGGCTCCGGCCCATGGTGCGTGGGCCATCCATGCTGATTATGGGTGTGGGGCTTGCGTTCTTTATGAACGCCCGGCTGAGCCTGATCTTTCTGTGTTGTGTACCGGTGCTTGCAGCAGTGCTGGCTTTCATCGTGTATAAGGTGGCCCCCATGTACAGCCGACTTCAAATCGCCATGGACCGGGTGAATGTGGTTGTGGAGGAAAACCTGACTGCCATCCGGGCGGTAAAGGCTTTTGTACGGGGAGAGTATGAGGAAGAGAAGTTTGAACAGGTGAACAGCGGCCTGATGCAGACCAGTCAGCGCACCTTTCACTTTGCGGTGATGAACCTGCCGGCGTTCCAGTTCACCATGTATGCAGCGGTGACCCTGCTGCTCTGGTTCGGCGGCAATATGGTGATTGCAGGCAGCATGCAGGTGGGTAAGCTTACCGGTTTTCTGAGTTATGTACTGCAGATCATGAACTCGCTGATGATGATCTCCAATGTGTTTCTGATGCTCACCCGTTCGCTTGCCAGCGCAGCCCGCGTGATGGAGGTACTGAATCAGAAGCCCAGCCTGACGGATGGGCCGGAAGCCTGTGAGGAGATTACAGATGGCAGCGTGGAATTCTGCCATGTGGATTTCAAATACAGCGCCTCCGCGCAGGAAAATGTGCTGGAGGACATTTGTCTGCGTGTGCCGGCTGGGCAGACATTGGGTATCCTGGGCGGCACCGGTTCGGCCAAAACCTCGCTGGTGCAGCTGATTCCCCGTTTGTATGATGTGACCGGCGGCTGCGTCAAGGTGGGCGGCCGGGATGTGCGGGAATACCGGCTGGAAGCGCTGCGGGATGCGGTGGGCATCGTGCTGCAAAAGAACGTGCTGTTCAGCGGTACCATCCGGGAAAACCTGCTCTGGGGCAACGAACAGGCCAGCGAAGAAGAGCTGGAATGGGCCTGCCGTACCGCCTGTGCCGATGAATTTTTGAGCCGGATGCCCAAGGGGCTGGACACCGAGCTGGGCCAGGGCGGCGTGAACGTGTCCGGTGGGCAGAAGCAGCGCCTGTGTATTGCCCGCACCCTGCTCAAGCGGCCCAGGGTGCTGATCTTCGATGACTCCACCAGTGCGGTGGACACCGCCACCGAGGCCCGCATCCGGGCGGGGCTTGCGGCCTTGGCCGATACCACCAAGATCATCATCGCTCAGCGGGTGACCTCAGTAATGGACGCGGATCAGATTCTGGTGCTGGAGGATGGCCGGGTTAACGGAATTGGTACCCACAGTCAGCTGTTGGCGGAGAATGCCATCTACCGGGAGATCTATGAATCCCAGATGAAAGGAGGCGGCGAAGAATGAGCAGACGGCAGTTTTCGGCCCGGCGGCCCAATGATCTGGGCCATACGCTGGGGGTACTGCTGGCCTACATGGGCCACCACAAGCTGATTATGGCACTGGTGGCGGTGCTGGTAAGCCTGAGCGCCGCCGCGAACCTGCTGGGCACCTTCATGCTCAAGCCTCTGGTGAACCGTTACATCCTGCCCGCCGATACCAACGGCCTGCTGGCGGCGGTGGGCATTGTGGCGGGCATCTATGCGGTGGGCGTGGTGTCTGCCTTTGGCTACACCCAGCTGATGGTGAAGGCTGCCCAGAAAATTGTGTACGAGATCCGACGGGATCTGTTCCGCCATGTGCAGACCCTTCCGCTGCGCTATTTTGATACCCGCAGCCACGGCGACATTATGAGCCGCTTTACCAACGACGTGGATACCATTGCCGACGCGCTGAACAACAGCTTTGCCATGGTGATCCAGAGCTTTATTCAGATCGTTGGCACCCTGACGCTGCTGTTCGTGCTGAACTGGCAGCTCTCGCTGATCGTGGTGGTGGGCTACATTGCCATGTTCGCCACCGTGCGTTACAGTGGTCAGCGCAGCAAACGGTATTTCCAGAGCCAGCAGCAGGTGCTGGGCAAGCTGAACGGCACCATTGAGGAGATGATCAGCGGCCAGAAGGTGATCAAGGTATTCAACCACGAGCGGCAGAATGTGGAGGCCTTCTGCGCCCAGAACGAGGCGCTGCGTCAGGCGGCCGCCAGCGCCCAGAGCTATGCGGCCACCATGGTGCCCACCGTGGTGAGTATTTCTTATGTGAACTATGCGGTGGTGGCGGTGCTGGGCGGCATTATGGCCATCCACGGCATGACCGACGTGGGCAGCCTGACCAGTTATCTTGTATTTGTGCGTCAGGCAGCCATGCCCATCAACCAGTTTACCCAGCAGTCCAACTTCCTGCTGGCGGCGCTGGCCGGCGCCGAGCGAATCTTCAACGCCATGGAGGAGACTCCCGAGGTGGACAAGGGCAGCGTGGAGCTGGCCGGCACACAGGGCGCCTGGGTCTGGAAGGATAACGCTTCCGGAAAGGAGACTCCGCTGCGGGGCGATGTACGCTTTGAGCATGTGAGCTTTGGCTATGATTCCTCCCGGCTGATTCTGAAGGACATCAGCCTTTACGCAAAGCCCGGCCAGAAGATTGCTTTTGTGGGGTCCACCGGCGCGGGCAAAACCACGGTGACCAACCTGATCAACCGGTTCTATGATGTGACCGACGGGCGCATTACCTACGATGGCATTGATGTGCGCCGCATCCAGAAACCGGATCTGCGCCGGTCGCTGGCGGTGGTTCTGCAGGACACCCACCTGTTCACCGGCACCATTGCGGATAACATCCGCTTCGGAAAGCTGGATGCCACCGATGAGGAAGTGGTGGCGGCGGCCAAGCTGGCCAATGCCCACTCCTTCATCCGCCGTCTTCCCAAGGGGTACGACACCCCGGTTACCGGCGACGGCAAGAACCTTTCCCAGGGGCAGCGGCAGCTGCTGGCCATTGCCCGGGCGGCCATCGCGGACCCGCCGGTGCTGATTTTGGACGAAGCAACCAGCAGTATCGACACCCGCACCGAGGCCCTGATCGAAAAGGGCATGGACCGGCTGATGGAGGGCCGTACCGTATTTGTGATCGCCCACCGGCTGTCCACCGTGCGCAACGCGGATGCCATCATTGTGCTGGAGCAGGGGCAGATCGTGGAGCGGGGCAGCCATCAGGAGCTGCTGGACCAGAAGGGCGAATACTATCAGCTGTATAACGGCATGTTTGAGCTGAGCTGAGCTGTACGCCGTGCCGGTTTTGGGCATGTTGCCCGGGCCGGTGCGGCGATTTTTGTTTGTCACAAAAAGTCACAAAATGCAGTTACAGCTTGTAAGTCACTGTACTGTGAATGTATAATAAAGAAGTACTGCGGCAAAGTGCTTGCGGAGCGCAATGCCCGGTGCGGATCAACGAACGGCGAGAGGAAGAGAATTATGCAACGTGAAAAATTCGGTTCCCGGCTGGGCTTTCTGCTGCTCAGTGCCGGGTGCGCCATCGGCATCGGCAACGTGTGGCGCTTCCCCTATGTGGTCGGCCAGAACGGCGGCGGCCTGTTTGTGCTGCTGTATGTGTTTTTCCTGGCAGTGGTGGGCATCCCCGTGCTGACCATGGAATTTGCCATCGGCCGGGCCAGCCGCAAGAGCTGCATCAAGGCGTATCAGGAGCTGGAGCCCAAGGGATCCAAATGGCACTGGCACGGCATTTTTGCCATGCTGGGCAACTATGTGCTCATGGCCTTCTACACCACAGTAGCGGGCTGGATGCTCTATTATTTCTATCGTTTTCTCATCGGTGAAATGAGCAGGCTGGACAAGGCCGGCATCGACAATGCCTTTTCCGGTATGCTGGGCCAGCCGGTAACCATGACCATCTGGATGCTCATCATCGTGGTGCTGGGCTTTGTGATCTGCTCCTTCGGTTTGCAGAAGGGTGTGGAGCGCATTACCAAATGGATGATGGTGGCTCTGCTGGTCATCATGGTGGTGCTGGCAGTGAACAGCCTGTTTTTGCCCGGCGCGTCTGAGGGCATTCGCTTTTATCTGGTACCGGATCTGAGCAAGGTGCAGGAGACCGGCATTCTGGGCACCATCACCGCGGCCATGAACCAGAGCTTCTTCACTCTGAGCCTGGGCATTGGCGCCATGCTGATCTTCGGCAGCTATCTGGGCCGTGAGCGCCGGCTGCTGGGTGAGTCCATCAACATCGCCATTCTGGATACCTTTGTGGCCTTTGTGTCCGGTCTGATCATCTTCCCGGCCTGCTTTGCCTACGATGTTCCCGTGGACAGCGGCCCCCCGCTGATCTTCATGACCCTGCCCAATGTGTTCAATTCCATGGCGGCGGGCCGTGTGTGGGGCACCCTGTTCTTTTTGTTCATGAGCTTTGCCTCCTTCTCCACCATCATTGCGGTATTCGAGAACATTCTGGCCTGCACCATCGACCTTTCCGGCTGGAGCCGCAAAAAGGCCGCGCTGGTGAACGGCATCATCGTGGCCATCATCTCCATGCCCTGCATTCTGGGCTACAATGTGTGGAGCGGCTTCGTGCCCTTCGAGGCAGGCACCGCCGTGCTGGATCTGGAGGACTATCTGGTCAGCAACATTCTGCTGCCCGGCGGTTCGCTGGTTTACCTGCTGTTCTGCGTCAGCCGTGTTGGCTGGGGATTCAAGAACTACCAGGAGGAGGCCAACCAGGGCGTGGGACCCAAGGTGCCGAACTGGGTGCGCGGCTATGTGACCTTCGTGCTGCCCATCCTGGTGGGCGTGCTGCTCATTCAGAGCATCCTGCGCATCAAATAAGTTTTGTATACCGCCGCCCCGGCTCAGTCCGGGGCGGTTTTCTTTATGTTGATTATATACTAAAAGTATATAATTGGATGAATATGTCAAAATCCCCGGTTGTCCAGCTCATTCATGCCCCGCTTTTTTTCCGCATACACTGAAAGGAACCGGTTGCGGAAAAAGGAGGACGAGGGAATGGAATGGTATCAGCTGGAGATTGAGGCCGCGCTGGGGCGGGCAAAAAGCAGCCCGCAGGGGCTGAGCGGAGCAGAGGCGGCCCGCCGTCTGGCCGAGAACGGCCCCAACCGATTGGCCGAGCAAAAGAAGGCCGGGCTGTTCCAGCGATTTTTGCAGCAGATGGCCGACCCGATGATCGTGGTGCTGCTGGCCGCGGCGGCGGTGTCCGGCGGAGCGGCGGCTGTGGCAGGGGAGAGCTTTGCGGATGTGTTCATCATTCTGGCGGTGGTGATCATCAACGGGGTGCTGGGGGTCTATCAGGAACACAAGGCCGAGCAGGCCATTCAGGCGCTGCAAAAGATGACAGCAGCCCACAGCCGGGTGCTGCGGGGCGGCCGTCAGCTGGAGGTGGCCAGCGAGGAGCTGGTGCCGGGGGACGTGGTATTGCTGGAAGCGGGGGACGCGGTTCCGGCGGACGGGCGGCTCGTGGAATGCGTCAGCCTGCGCACCGAGGAAGCGGCCCTTACCGGCGAGAGCCTGCCGGTGGAAAAAAGCACCCGCCCGGCGGCGGCCAATACCCCGCTGGCTGAGCGCCGCTGCATGGCTTATCTGGGCAGTACGGTGCGGTATGGCCGGGGCAAACTTCTGGTCACCGCCACCGGAATGAACACCGAGATGGGGCGCATTGCCGGGGCCCTGGACGAGACCGCACAGGGAAAAACGCCCTTGCAGCAGACGCTGGCGGGCCTGAGCCGGACCTTGAGTGCGCTGGTGCTGGCCATTTGCGTGTTTTTGTTCGGGTTCAGCCTGTGGCGAAACGGCAGCGTGGATTTGCCCACCGTTCTGGACACCTTTCTGGTGGCGGTAAGTCTGGCGGTAGCGGCGGTGCCGGAGGGGCTGGCCGCGGTGGTGACCATCGTGCTTTCGGTGGGGGTGACCCGCATGAGCCGCCAGGGGGCCGTGATCCGCCGGCTCACGGCGGTGGAGGCGCTGGGCTGCGCACAGGTGATCTGTACCGACAAGACCGGAACCCTGACCCAGAACCGGATGGAGGTGCAGCGCTGCTATGGTCCCCAGAAGCTGCTGGCAACCGCGATGGCCCTTTGCACCGACGCACAGCTGGAGCCGGATGGTACCGCAAAAGGGGAGGCCACCGAGTGTGCGCTGGTGGAATACGCTGCCCGCCTGGGAATGCGCAAGGCGGCACTGGCGGCATCACAGCCCCGGGTGGCCGAGCTGCCCTTCGACAGCGAGCGCAAGTGCATGAGCACCTTCCATAAACAGAAGGACGGAATAATCCAGTATACGAAAGGCGCACCGGACGTGCTGCTGCAAAAATGCACCCACTGGCTGCAGGACGGCCAGCCCCGGCCTCTGACCCAGGCGGACCGCACCCGCATTCTGGCGGAGAATCGGCGGATGGCGGCGCAGGCGCTGCGGGTGCTGGCGGCGGCTTACCGGACATGGGACCGGCTGCCCGCACCTTTAACGCCTGCGGCAGCGGAAAACCAGATGGTGTTTCTGGGGCTTGTGGGCATGCTGGACCCGGTGCGCCCTCAGGTGCCGGGGGCGGTGCGAGCTTGCAGGTCGGCTGGCATCCGCACCGTGATGATCACCGGTGATCACCCGGATACTGCCGCCGCAATTGGCCGCACGCTGGGGCTGGTGAGCAGCGCGAGCCAGGTGGTCACCGGCGCGGCCCTGGATGCCATGAGCGACGAGGAGCTGCGGCGGCGAGCCCCGGAGTTTTCGGTGTATGCCCGCGTGCAGCCCCAGCACAAGGCGAGGATCGTGCGGGCCTGGCAGCAGCGGGGCTGCGTGACCGCCATGACCGGCGACGGGGTGAACGACGCCCCGGCGGTGAAAGCGGCGGACATCGGCGTGGGCATGGGCGTTACCGGAACCGACGTGACCAAGAACGTGGCGGACATGGTTCTGGCGGACGATAACTTTGCCACCATCGCCGCCGCGGTGGCGGAAGGCCGACGCATTTACGAGAACATCCGCAAGGCCATCCAGTTTCTGCTGGCTTCCAACATGAGCGAGGTGGCCAGCATCTTTCTGGCCACACTTTTGGGCATCCGGCTGCTGGAGCCGGTGCATCTTTTGTGGATCAACCTGATCACCGACTGTTTCCCCGCGCTGGCCCTTGGCATGGAGCGGGCGGAGCCGGGCAGTATGCACCGCCCGCCCCGGCCCCGGGGGCAGGGCATCTTTGCCGGAGGTCTGGGCGTGGACGTGCTGTGGCAGGGGGCGCTGGTCACGGCGCTCACACTGGGGGCCTACTTCGCAGGTGCGCGGCTGGAGACCGGTGTCTGGCAGGTGGCTCAGAGCGGGCTGGGCGTGACCATGGCCTTTCTCACCATGAGCATGGCCGAGATCTTCCACAGCTTCAATCTGCGCAGCCGGCGGGGCAGCATTTTTGAGCAGCAGGGGGAGAACCCTTACCTCTGGGCGGCGCTGGCGGGCAGCCTTGCGCTCACCACCGGGGTGTTGTTCTTTCCCCCGGCGGCAGCTGCCTTCGGGTTTGCTCCTCTGAGCATGGCTCAGTACGGCCTGAGTCTGGCGCTGGCACTGGCGGTGATCCCGGCGGTGGAAGTGGTCAAGTGGATGCTGGGCGGCGAAAAACAGGGTTGACAAACCAGATTTAATGCGTTAAACTACTACCAAGATAAATATCCGAATGCGTGGACGGGGAAAAAGCAGAGCCCATACGCCTTCAGAGAGCTGCCGGTTGGTGCGAGGCAGCGGCGCGGAATCTGTATACTGGCCCCTGAGCACCCGGCAGAACCCCGCTTAGCGATGTAAGCGGTCAGTAGGCGCAGGGCGGAACCCCACCGTTATCCGGGGCGCGGTTCGCGGCTTTTTCATTGGCTGCCGACCGTACAGAGCGGCTGACACACAGCAATGAGAGTGGTACCGCGGGAGCCTTACATGAAGATGTGGCCCTCGTCTCTCAGGGGCAAAGACCCTTGAGAGACGAGGGCTTTTTTGTCTGCATCCGCCCCGGCAGAAAGAACAAAACAAGGAGCGATTGTTTTATGATGGACGTTACCAAGTATCAGATCGGCTACTATAACCCGCCCAAGACCGAGTACCGATGGGTGCACAAAGACCACATCGAAAAGGCCCCCGCCTGGTGCAGCGTGGATCTGCGGGACGGCAACCAGAGCCTGATCGTGCCCATGAGTCTGGAGGAAAAGCTGGAGTTCTTCCAGTTGCTGGTGAAGATCGGCTTCAAGGAGATCGAGGTGGGCTTCCCCGCTGCCAGCGAGACGGAGTACGAATTCCTGCGAACCCTGATCGAGAACAACATGATCCCCGAGGATGTGACCGTGCAGGTGCTCACCCAGTGCCGGGACCACATCATCCGCAAGACCTTTGAGGCGGTGCAGGGCGCACCCAGCGCGGTGATCCACTTCTACAATTCTACCAGCGTGGCCCAGCGGGAGCAGGTGTTCAAAAAGAGCAAAGAGGAGATCAAAAAGATCGCCACCGACGGCGCGAAACTGGTCAAGCAGCTGGCTGCCGAATACCCGGGCAACTTCCGGTTTGAATACAGCCCGGAAAGCTTCACCGGCACCGAGCCGGAATATGCGCTGGAAGTGTGCAACGCGGTGCTGGATATCATGCAGCCCACCCCGGATAAGCCCATGATCATCAATCTGCCGGTCACCGTGGCCATGAGCATGAGCCACATCTACGCCAACCAGATCGAATACATGAGCGACAACCTGAAATATCGCGACAGCGTGGTGCTCAGCCTGCATCCCCACAACGACCGGGGCTGCGGCGTGGCCGACACCGAGCTGGCCCTGCTGGCCGGAGCGGACCGGGTGGAGGGCACCCTGTTCGGCAACGGCGAGCGCACCGGCAACGTGGATCTGATCACTCTGGCCATGAACCTGTACACCCACGGGGTGGACCCGAAGCTGGATTTCAGCGACATGCCCGCCATTGTGGAGCTGTATGAACGGGTGACCCGGATGCATGTGTATGAGCGCACCCCCTACGCCGGTGCGCTGGTGTTCGCGGCCTTCAGCGGCAGCCATCAGGACGCCATCGCCAAGGGCATGAACTGGCGGAAGGAAAAGAACCTGCACCAGTGGAATGTGCCCTACATCCCCATCGACCCCACCGACATCGGCCGCACTTACGACGGCGATGTGATCCGCATCAACAGCCAGAGCGGCAAGGGCGGCATCGGTTTCCTGCTGCAGCAGAAATTCGGCTACGATCTGCCCCCCAAGATGCGGGAGCATTTCGGCTACACGGTCAAATCCATCTCGGATCACGCCCACAAGGAGCTTTCGCCCGACGAGGTGGCCCAGGTGTTCTACGATACCTATCGGAACAAATGCAATCCAGTGGATATCCCGGACGCCCACTTCATCCAGAAGAACGGAATCTTCGCGGCCATCACCGTTGCCATGCCGGACGGAACCACCAAGGAGGTCAGCGCCCAGGGCAACGGCCGCCTGGACGCGGTGTGCAACGCCTTGAAGGCGGCCACCGGGCAGGACTTCACCATCGAAACCTACTCCGAGCACAGCCTGCAGCACGGCTCCACCAGTGAAGCGGCGGCTTATGTGGGCCTGCGCTGGGGCGACGGCACCGTGACCTGGGGTGCCGGAACCGACACCGACATCATCCGCGCAGGCATTAAGGCAATGGTCAGCGCGGCCAACAACAAATAAAAGGGGAAGAAACAATCATGGGAATGACAATGACGCAGAAGATTCTGGCCGCCCATGCCGGGCTGGACAAGGTAGAGGCAGGCCAGTTGATCAGCGCCCGACTGGACGAGGTACTGGGCAACGACATCACCACCCCGGTGGCCATCAACGAGTTCAACAAGGCGGGTTTCACCAGCGTGTTCGATAAGACCCGCATCAACATCGTGCTGGATCACTTCGTGCCCAACAAGGACATCAAGGCCGCTCAGCAGTCCAAACAGTGCCGGGACTTTGCGAACAAATACGACATCCTGAATTTCTACGACGTGGGCCAGATGGGCATCGAGCACGCGCTGCTGCCGGAAAAAGGCATTGTGACCGCCGGTGACTGCATCATCGGTGCGGACAGCCACACCTGCACCTACGGCGCGCTGGGCGCTTTTTCCACCGGTGTGGGCAGCACCGACATGGCCGCGGGCATGGCCACCGGCAAATGCTGGTTCAAGGTGCCCGCCGCCATCCGCTTTGTGTTGAAGGGCCAGCTGCAGCCCCCGGTGAGCGGCAAGGATCTGATCCTGCACATCATCGGAATGATCGGGGTGGACGGCGCGCTGTACAAGAGCATGGAGTTCACCGGCCCGGGCGTGGCCAGCCTTTCCATGGATGACCGGCTCTGCATCTGCAACATGGCCATTGAGGCGGGCGCGAAGAATGGCATCTTCCCGGTGGACGAGGTGACCATCCAGTATCTCACCGGCCGCAGCCAGCGCCCCTGGACCGTGTACGAGGCGGACGAGGACGCGGAGTACGAGCAGACCATTGAGATTAATCTCTCCGCGCTGGAACCCACCGTGGCCTGGCCCCACCTGCCGGAGAACACCAAGCCCGCCGCGGAAGGAAGGGACGTGAAGATCAATCAGGTGGTTATCGGCAGCTGCACCAACGGCCGGCTGGAGGATATGGAGGCCGCCTGGAAGGTGCTGAAGGGCAAACACATCGCCCCCGGTGTGCGGGCCATCATCATTCCCGCCACCATGGCCATTTATAAGGAGTGCATCCTGCGGGGCTGGACCACCGATTTCATCGACGCGGGCTGCGTGGTTTCCACCCCCACCTGCGGGCCCTGTCTGGGCGGCTACATGGGCATTCTGGCCCAGGGCGAGCGCTGCATCTCCACCACCAACCGGAACTTCGTGGGCCGCATGGGCCATGTGGAGAGTGAGGTCTATCTGGCAAGTCCCGCCACCGCGGCAGCCAGCGCTCTCACCGGCTTTATCACCGACCCCCGCGCCATTGCGGAATAAGAAAGGCAGGAATTACCAATGCAGGCAAACGGTTTTGTACATAAATATCCGGACAATGTGGACACCGACGTAATCATCCCCGCACGGTACCTGAACACCCCCGATGCAAAGGAGCTGGCAGCTCACTGTATGGAGGACATCGACCCCGACTTCGTGAAGAAGGTGCAGCCCGGCGACATCATGGTGGGCGGCGCGAACTTCGGCTGTGGCTCCAGCCGGGAGCATGCGCCGCTGGCCATCAAAACGGCGGGGGTTTCCTGCGTGATCGCAGCCACCTTCGCCCGCATCTTCTACCGCAACGCCATCAACATCGGTCTGCCAATCCTGGAATGCCCGGCGGCCAGCGAGGCCATTCAGGCGGGGGACAAGGTGCATGTGGACTTCGACACCGGCGTTATTACCGACGAGACCACCGGCCAGACCTTTCAGGCCCAGCCCTTCCCGCCCTTCATTCAGGAGATCATCAAGGCAGGCGGGCTGATGAACAGCATCAGACAGTAAACACAGAAAAGAGAGGACAGATTCCCATGGAAAAGCAGATTGCGGTGATCCGGGGCGACGGCATCGGCCCCGAGATCGTGGACCAGGCCCTGCGGGTGCTGGATGCAGTGGCGGAAAAATACGGCCACACCTTTACTTATACCGATGTGGATATGGGCGGCGTTGCCATCGACAAATGGGGCGAGGCTCTGCCCGCCGCCATGCTGGAAAAATGCCTTGCGGCGGACAGTGTGCTGCTGGGCGCGGTGGGCGGCCCCAAATGGGACGGCCTGCCCGGCGACAAGCGCCCGGAAAAGGGCCTGCTGGCCCTGCGTTCCGGAATGGGCCTGTATGCCAACAACCGCCCGGCGAAGCTCTGGCCCCAGCTGGCTGCCGCCAGCCCCCTGAAGCCGGAAATTGTGGAAAAAGGGATTGACTTCCTCGTGGTGCGGGAGCTGATTGGCGGCGTGTACTTCGGCAGCCATACCACCGAGGAATGCGGCGGTGAGCAGAAGGCCACCGACGTGATGAGCTACGCCGAACACGAGATCGAGCGCATCGGCCGCATTGCCTTCGAGACCGCCCGCAAGCGCCGCAACAAGGTGACCAGTGTGGACAAGGCCAATGTGCTGGATACCAGCCGCCTGTGGCGCAAGGTGATGCACCGGCTGGCGGAGGAATACCCGGACGTGGAATACACAGATATGCTGGTGGACAACACCGCCATGCAGATCGTGAAGGATCCCAGCCAGTTCGATGTGGTGGTCACCGAGAATATGTTTGGCGATATTCTTTCCGACGAGGCCAGCATGATCACCGGCTCCATCGGCATGATCCCTTCCTCCAGCCTGGGCGAAGGAAGCAGAGGCCTGTACGAGCCCATCCACGGCTCCGCGCCGGACATTGCGGGCCAGAACAAGGCAAATCCCATCGGCACCATCCTCTCCGCTGCCATGATGCTGAAATACAGCTTTGATCTGGATGAGGAGGCCGCTGCCATCGAGGCTGCGGTGCATAAGGTGCTGGACGCAGGCCTGCGCACCGGTGACATGATGGCCGAGGGCTGCACTCTGGTCAGCTGCTCGGAAATGGGCGACGCCATCCTGAAAAACCTGTAAGTTGATTCATAAAAACAAAAGCGGGCCGCTGCCGGATTTTTCCGGACGCGGCCCGCTTTACTTTCCCATGCGGGAATGCTATAATAGCCGGGCGGCTTTGCGCCGTAAAAGTATCGCACAAAACAGGAGTGAAGAAGATCATGGCGAGCCAGGCCGCAAAACTGGAAAATGATCTGGGGCGGGACCCCATTCCGCAGCTGGTGCTGCGCATTGCCATCCCCAGCATGCTGGCGCAGTTTGTGAGTGTGCTGTACAGCGTGGTGGACCGGATGTACATCGGAAACATTGCCGAGGTGGGTAAGCTGGCGCTGGCAGGTGCGGGCGTCTGCGGGCCGATCGTGACCATGATCGGATCCGTCGCCTTTCTGGTGGGTGTGGGTGGCTCGCCTTTGATGAGCATCCGCATGGGCGCGGGCGATCAGAACGCTGCCAAAAAGATTCTTGCCAACTGCTTTTTGCTGCTCTGCGGTTTTTCGGTGATGCTCATGGCGCTGGCGCTGGCCACAAGGCAGCAGACCCTGCTTCTGTTTGGCTCAAGCGAATCCACCCTGCCCTACGCCATGGCCTATTACACGGTGTATCTGCTGGGCACGCCCTTTGCGCTGCTTTCCACCGGTATGAACCAGTTCATCATCTGCCAGGGCTTTGCCAAAAAGGGCATGCAGTCGGTGATGCTGGGCGCGGTGTTGAACATTCTGCTGGACCCGGTGTTCATCTTTGTGCTGAACATGGGCGTTACCGGCGCGGCGCTGGCCACCATCCTCAGCCAGCTGGGCAACTGTTTGTTCGTGCTTCGTTTTCTGTTCAGCAAAACGCCGCCCATCCACATCACCTTCGGCGGCTACGATCTGCGGGTGATGGGCCGGGTGCTGGCCACCGGCTTCACCCCCTTTGCCATCATCGCCTTCGACAATGTGATGATCATTGCCCTGAATGCTCTGCTGCAAAAATATGGCGGCCCGACCGAGGGCGATCTTCTGGTGGCGGCGGCCACCATTTCCCAGAGCTTTATGCTGGTGATCACCATGCCGCTGGGCGGCATCACCGGCGGTACCGGTTCCATTCTGGGCTTTAACTATGGCGCGGGTCGGCCGGACCGTATTCTCCAGGCCCAGAAGTTTATTCTGGCGCTGAGCCTTATCTATACGGCGCTGCTCTGTGCAGCGGGGCAGCTGCTGCCTGCGGCGTTCGCCTCCATCTTCACCCAGGATGCCCAGGTGCTGCCGCTGGCGGTGCGGGCCATCCGCATCTGCACGCTGGCGGTGGTGCCGCTGGGCCTGCAATACACCATCATCGACGGTTTTACCGGCATGGGGATGATGCGCTATTCGCTGCCGCTTTCCTTCTTCCGGAAGCTGGCCTATTTTGTGCCGCTGTTTATTCTGCCCGCTCTGTTTGGGGGCATGGCGGCCTTCTACGCCGAGCCCATCTCGGATATTCTGGGCCCTCTGGCCAGTCTGGTGGTCTATCTCAGCCGGATGCGCTGGCTGGCCGCCGGAGCCAAGGCTCCGCGAACATGAGCCGGGTCGCTCTTTTTTGCAAAAACAGCCCCGTACCTGCTGCAGGTGCGGGGCGCTTTTTGTACAAGCATGAGGATAAATGTGTAAATTTAAAGGATTTTTGTGACAATTTTAAAAGGCTTGGAGGCGAAAATTTCGTAACTTTCACCGAATTTGCTTTTTCGTCCACACTTTTTATATTTTCGGGTTGTATTTTGGAAATCCGATGCTTATAATTTACTCAAGTGAATTTTTGAAAGGAGCATCTGCTGTATGGATGTCTGCCGCACTGAAGTGTTGTTCGATCTTTCCCACACCCTGGCCGCGCCCCTGTTTGAGGGGAAGGAGCGCCCCTGGGAAGTGCTGGATGAACTGAAGGAATTTATTGAAAAGCTGGGCCGCAGCCTGCCCAGTGAGGAATACGACCAGCCTGTTCCCGGGGTTTGGGTGGCTAAGAGTGCACAGGTAGCCCCCAGTGCTCTGCTGACCGGGCCCTGCATCATCGGCCCGGAAGCCGAGGTGCGCCACTGTGCCTTTATCCGGGGCAGCGCTCTGGGGGGCGCGGGCGCCGTGGTGGGCAACAGCGTGGAGCTGAAGAACTGCATTCTGTTCGACGGTGCGCAGGTGCCCCATTTCAACTATGTGGGCGATTCCATTCTGGGCTACAAGGCCCACATGGGTGCGGGCGCGGTGACCAGCAACCTGAAAAGCGACAAATCGCTGGTGTGCATCCGGCAGGACGAGGAGATTCTGGTGACCGGCCGCAAAAAACTGGGCGCGCTGGTGGGCGACGAAGCCGAGGTGGGCTGCAACAGCGTGCTGTGCCCCGGCTCGGTGCTGGGCCGCCGCTGCCAGATTTACCCCACCAGCTGCGTGCGGGGCGTGGTGGCCCCGAATCATATCTACAAGGATGCGCAGCACATCGTACCCCGAACTTAAGAAGAATAGAGGAGTGTTTGAATATGGGCAGACTGTTTGGAACCGACGGCGTGCGCGGCATTGCCGGCGAGGATATGACCTGCGAACTGGCCATGGCCATCGGCCGGGCCGCCGCTGCGGTGCTGGCCTATGGCCGTCGCCGCCGTCCGCTGGTGGTAATGGGCAAGGATACCCGCATTTCCAGCGATATGCTGGGCGCGGCGCTGGCCGCCGGCCTGTGCTCGGTGGGCGCGGACGTGATCGACCTGGGCGTGATCTCCACCCCGGCGGTGGCCTATCTGGTGGGCAAGTACAAGGCAGACGCGGGCGTGATGATTTCCGCCAGCCACAACCCGTACCCCTTTAACGGCATCAAGATCTTCAACGGCGACGGTTTCAAGCTGCCGGATGAGCTGGAGGAGCAGATCGAGCACCTGATCGAGAAGAACGATTTCACCTACGCCAGGGGCGAGAATCTGGGCCAGATCAGCCACTGTACCACCGCCGCCCGGGATTACATCGAGCACCTGAAAAGCACCATTCCCTATTCGCTGGAGGGTATGAATATCGTGGTGGACTGCGCCAACGGTTCCGCCAGCGCCACCGCCCGCACCCTGTTCGAGGAGCTGGGCGCCAATGCGGTGATCCTGCACGATGCGCCGGATGGTGTGAACATCAACGAGGGCTGCGGTTCCACCCATCTGGAGCAGCTGCAGGAGTATGTGCGCACCCACAAGGTGGATGCGGGCGTTGCCTTTGACGGCGACGCAGACCGCTGCCTGTTTGTGGACGAGACCGGCGAAGTGGTGGACGGCGATTACATCATGGCCATCTGCGGGCTGGACATGCAGCAGCGGGGCAAACTGCGCCGCTCCACCATCGTGGGCACCGTGCTCACCAACCTGGGCTTTGCCCGGTTCTGTGACGCCAACGGCATGAAGTTCGCCGCCACCAAGGTGGGCGACCGCTATGTGCTGGAGGAGATGGAGCTGGAGGGCTACACTCTGGGCGGCGAGCAGAGCGGCCACATCATCTTCCGGGATTTTGCCACCACCGGCGACGGCCAGCTTACTGCCATTCAGCTGCTGTGCCTGCTCAAGCGGTGCAAAAAGCCCCTGTCCGAGCTGGCGAAGGTGATGACCCGCCTGCCCCAGGTGATGGTGAATGTGACCGTGACCGCCGAGGGCAAGCTGGAATTCTACAACAACGACGTGATCAAGGAGGCCATCCGTCAGCAGAAGGAGGCCCTGGGCGATACCGGCCGGGTGCTGGTTCGTGTGAGCGGCACCGAGCCGCTGATTCGTGTGATGGTGGAGGGCCAGGACGAGACCGAGATCCAGGCCATTGCCGACCATCTGGCCGAGCTGGTGAAAAAAGAGCTGGGCTGACCGGCATATTTCGAAAAAATGAGGGCGTTCCCGCTTTGGCAGGAACGCCCTCATTTTGTTTACTCGGCATCCAGTGTGCGGATGCGGAAGATAAAATAGTACACATGGAACAGCCACACACAGCCCAGCACGATGCGGCCGATCAGCACCTCGTGCATCATGATAAAACCAATACTCATGGTCAGGGTCACGGTGAGCATGATGCCGATCTTGGTGCGCCAGGTCATGGCCCGCTGTTCCCGGAAGCTCTTGAAGTTCTTCTGATACAGCTTGGTGGAAAGGAACCACCGGTTCAGCCGGTCGCTGCCCTTGGCAAAGAAAAAGCAGGTGCCCAGCAAAAACGGGGTAGCGGGCAGCAGGGGAAGCACCGCACCCACGGCGCCCAGCGCCAGGCAGACAAGACCCAATGCAATGTAGAGGTATTTCATAAACAAACAATCCTTTCTGTATGGCGCCGGAGAGGGGCGGCTCAGCTGAGCCGCCCGTGCTCCACGCTGTAGGTGGTGTCGGCAATGCGCATGGTGGAGACCCGGTGGCTCACCAGTACCACGGTTTTGCCCTTGCGCTGGCGGTGCAGACTCTGCAGGATCACCGCTTCGTTCAAACTGTCCAGATTACTGGTGGGTTCGTCCAGCAGAATCAGCGGCGCGTCGTGCAGGAACGCCCGGGCAATGCCCAGCCGCTGCCGCTCGCCGCCGGAAAGGGTGTCACCCAGCTCGCCCACGTTGGTGTCGTAGCCATTGGGCAGGCTCATGATGAAATCGTGCACCGAGGCTTTTTTGCAGGCTTCCACCACCTCTTCGTGGGTGGCGTCCGGCTTGGCCAGCTTTACGTTTTCTTCAATGCTGTCGTGGAACAGGTAGGTTTCCTGGGTCACATAGCTCTGCAGGTTGCGCAGGCTGTCGGTGCGGATGTTTTTCACGTTTTCACCGGAAATGGCTACCGTGCCGTCACCCACGTCCCAGAAGCGCATGAGCAGCTTGAGCAGGGTGGACTTGCCGCTGCCGCTGCGGCCGGTGATGCCGATGATTTTGTTTTCCGGCAGGGTCAGGCTCACGTTTTTCAGAATGGGCTCGGCTTCGTAGGTGAAGCTCACATTGTCGCAGGCCGCACCGGTGAAGGGGATAGTGCGCCCGGTGGTGTTTTCCGCTACCACCGGCTCCTCGTCCAGAATGTCCAGCACCCGGTTGGCGGCGGCGAAGGTCTGCTGCAGGGTGCTGCCCAGATTGGCCAGCGCCACCACCGGCCCGAAGGAGCTGAGGATGGCGATCAGGGGAATCAGCACCCCGTCAAAGCCCACCAGACCATTGGTGTAGAGCAGGCTGCCCGCCGCCAGCATGGCCAGCGAAAACAGCCAGATCAGCGCACCGGTGCAGGCGGTTGCAGTGCCCAGCGCGGTTTTCATCTTCTTTTCAGTGGCCAGCAGACTGCCGGTGCGCTCGTCCAGCTCGTCCAGACGGCGCTGGCCCGCGTCGTACTGCAGCAGCTCACCCAGACCGCGCAGGCTGTCCAGCACAAAGGCGCTCAGCGCACCAGCCTGGGTGCGGTACTCCAGACCGCGACTGCCGCCAAAGCGGGCAGCCAGCACCGGCACCACCACGCCCACGGCGAAAAAGCCCAGCGCGGCGACAAGACCCAGCAGCCAGTGGTAGCTGCCGATGAACACCGTCATGATCACCGACATGATGGCCGCGATGGCGATGGGGGAGAGGGTGTGGGCGTAAAAGACCTCCAGCAGCTCGATGTCCGAGGTGATTACCGCGATCAGATCGCCCTTGTCCCGGCCGTCCAGCTTGGCGGGGGCCAGGCGGCGCAGCGCGCCGAATACCTTATCCCGGATAAGGGCCAGCAGCTTGAAGGCGATGTAGTGGTTGCAGGCCTGCTCGGCGTAGCGCAGCACGCCGCGGGCCAGCGCAAACACACCCATGCAGGCAAACAGCACGCCCAGAGCGGGCAGACCCGCGCCGCCCAGAGCCTTCACGATGGCCAGGCCGCCGAAGATGGGAATGAACTGGGCGCACAGAAAGCCCGCCACGCCCATGGCAATGGCAAGGGCCATAAAGCCCATCAGCGGTTTGACCAGCTCCACAAGCCGGAGCATTACCGCCAGATCGGAACGTTTTTTCATGCAAGAGCCTCCTGTTCAGTGTCGGGGGTGTAGTGTTCCAGCGCCTGCTGGCTGTTCCACAGCCGCTGGTAGCAGGGGCAGGTGACCAGCAGCTGGGTATGGGTGTCGCAGCCGGCGACCCGGCCCTCCTCCAGCGCGTAGATGCGCTGTGCGCCGGTCACGTTGGCCAGCCGGTGAGAGATGAGCAACACCGCTCTGGTCTCGGCCAGCTGGTGCACCAGCGCCATGATCTGGTTTTCGCTCTCCACGTCGATGTTGGAGGTGGCTTCGTCCAGAATGTAAATGGGGCTGTTGTGCAAAAGGGCACGGGCCAGAGCCAGCCGCTGACACTGCCCGCCGGAGAAGTTGACGCCCTTTTCGGCCACCGGGGTCTCCAGCCCCTGTTCGCTGCGCAAAAAATCCGCCAGCTTCACCTGCTCCAGCGCCTGCCACAGGGCCTCGTCGCTGGCATCGGGGGCAGCCATGCGCAGGTTCTCTGCCACGGTGCCCTTGAACAGCCGGGCGGCAAAGCCCACGGTGGTGATCTGCTGCATTCGGCTGGCAAAGCGGATCTCGCTCAGCTGCTGGTCGCCCACGGTGATGCTGCCGGTGTAGCCCTCCAGCCGACCGGCCAGCAGGCCTGCCAGTGTGGACTTGCCGCAGCCGGATTCGCCCACCAGAGCCACCAGACCGGTGCGGGGCAGTTCCAGATCCACGCCCTTCAGAATGGGGCGCTGGGGATCGTAGGCAAAATGCACGTTTTCACAGCGCAGGGTGCAGTTTTCCGGGTCGATGACGCCGGTCTTTTCTTCCGGCTCCAGCAGATCCAGCAGTTTGAAGATCTTTTCGGAAGCGGCCATGCCGTTCATGGCAATGTGGAAGTAGGAGCCCAGCAGCCGCATGGGTAAAAAGAAATCCGCCGAGAGCATGATGATGGCAAAGCAGCCAAACAGGCCAATCTGCCCGGCGGCGAACTGCCGTGCGGCCACAATGATGCCCAGTGCCGCGCCGCCGTAGGCCACCAGATCCATGATGGTGATGGAGTTCAGCTGCATGGTGAGCACCTTCATGGTGATGCGCCGGAAGCGCTCGGCTTCCTCGTTCATGCGCTGATGGCGTTCCTCGTCCGCCTGATAAATTTTCAGGGTGGTCAGGCCCTGCAGGTTTTCCAGAAAGCTGTCGCCCAATGCGGTGTACTGGCCCCAGTAGCGGGCCAGCAGCTTTTTGGCAAAGGTCTGCACCAGAGCGATGGATACCGGGATCAGCGGCACGCAGATCAACAGCACCACCGCCGCCGAAAGGCTGATGGGCGCCAGCACGCAGAACAACGTCAGCGGGGCAAGCATACTGTAGAAGAACTGGGGCAGATACGCGCCGAAATAGCTTTCCAGCTGCTCGGCGCCCTCCACCGTCACCTGCACCACCTCAGAGGTGGAAACCCGGCTGGAATAGCCCGGCCCCAGCCGCAGAAGTTTTTCCAGAATGGTGCGGCGCAGCGACTGCTTGGCGCTTCGGCTGGCCCGGTAGGAGCAGATTGTCGCCTGCCTTGCACAGGCAAAGCGAACCGCGGCCAGAGCAGCGGCCACCAGCAGCGTACCGGCCAGCGAAGCAGGCTGACCGGCCAACAGCCGGGAAAGGTACCGGGCGATGGCAAGCAGCATGGCGATGTTTGCGGCCAGTGCCGCCCACTGGAATGCCACATTCCGGGCGATATGTTTTTTGGAATCGCTGACCATCCCGATCAGCCGTTTGTTGATCATCAAGGCAGTGTGTCCTCCTGGTGATAGTGGTTACGTGGCAGTTATCCACGACTGCAAATGGTTAGTCTGAACTGCATTTGGTTAGTGTAAACTGACAAACACCTGATTCTTTTTACCACACCACGGGTAAAATGTCGAGATAGCAGGAGAAAAAATGCAAGAAAACGAAAACCAACCGTGAAGAAGGCAAAAAAAGATGCGTCTCCCAAGAGACGCATCACATATAGAATGGTTATTTGTATTGTTTGCGCAGGGTGAAGCCGCGGCCGTGGACCTCGTTCACCGAGTCGATGATAATGAAGGCCTGGGGGTCCACTTCCTGCACCAGATGGTTCAGTTTTGCCAGCTCCCGGTTGGTGATCACGGTGAGCACCATGTCCCACTCGTTGCGGGCGTAGCCGGTCTGGGCGTGGAGCAGGGTGCAGCCACGGTCCAGCACTTTCAGGATCAGCTGGCGGATTTCGTCGCTCTTTTCGCTGAGGATCTTTACCTGAATCTTGGAGTGGCCCATCAGCACCACCTTGTCCAGCACGATGGTGTAGAGCAGCACCAGCAGGATGCCGTAGAGGATCTGCTCCCGGTTTTCCGCGAAGAACATCTGCCCGATGAGAATGGCGAAGTCCAGCCCGTACATGACCACCGAGATGGGCACGCCCCAGAACTTGTTGGCCACAATGGGGGGGATATCCATACCGCCGCTGGAAGCGCCTGCGCCGATCACAAGACCAATGGCCGCGCCGATCATCACACCGGCGAATACGGTGGCCAGCATGGGGTCACGGGTCATGTTTCCGATGCCGGGAATCCAGCTGAACAGTTCCAGAAAGATGGGGTAGCAGAAGGTGGAAACCGCTGTGTTGAAGGCGAACCATCGGCCCATGACAGCTGCGCCCAGAATGAACATAATCACGTTGGAGATCATTACGAAGGTGGAGATGGAAATGCCCAGCCAGTGCTGGCCGATCAGTGCAAGGCCGGTGGTGCCGCCGGTAATCAGCCCGCAGGGCAGAACAAACATGTCCACTGCAAGGGCATAAAGGGCGTTGCCCGCCAGCACCAGCAGCAGGTTCCTGAGCCTGCGCGGCACCTTAAACTGTTTCATCCAAAAGACCGCCTTTCCCATCGCTCCCAGTTGCCTTTGGTCAAAAGGACAGAACGATTTTGCAATATAAATAAAAGTATACAACGCTCTGGCGGCATTGCAAGGGTTTGAGCCAAGGTTCGGCAATTGTGTGCGGCCCGGGCAAATTCACGGTAAAAAGCTTGGTGAAAAGATGCAGAAAATCGGCAGGTTTTGTGGAAAAGGAGAAAGAAAAGCACGTCGCGCTACCACTTTATTGTGATATATTGACAGATTGGAACCGGAAAAAAGGCGCAAAAAGGCCCCGGTCGAAGAACCGGGGCAATGGGTGGAATAATCGGAACAAACAAGGCTCTCAGGGTTCAGCGGGCAGAGGATAGGCCCGGGGCCCAAAGATGGCGGTGCCCACCCGTACCAGAGTGGCGCCCTCCTGAATGGCAACCTCAAAATCGCCGCTCATGCCCATGGAGAGAATCTCCATCCGGGCTTTCTGCCAGCTGTGGGCCGCGGCCTCGTCGAACAGGCTGCGCATGGCGGCAAACCAGCGGCGCTGGGCGGCGGGCTCGGTTTCCTTTGGGGGGATGCACATCAGGCCTTTGACCAGAATGTTTCCCATTCCGTCCGCCTGTTCCAACAGGGCCATCAGCCCGTCGGGGGCAACGCCGCCCTTGCTGGCCTCGCCGCCGATGTTTACCTGCAGCAGCACCGGCTGCACGATGTTCTGGCGGGCGGCTTCCTTCTGTACCGCCAGCAGCAGGTGCTCGGAATCCACCGATTCAATCAGATCCGCCGCGCCCACCACCTGGCGTACCTTGTTGGTTTGCAGGTGGCCGATGAAGTGCAGCGGGGTGGAGCCGTAAGCCCCGGCGGCCCGCTTTTCCACCAGCTCCTGCACCCGGTTTTCACCGAATACGTCAATGCCGATGTTCCAGGCGGCGCGCACCGTGCCGGAGGTCTGAGTCTTGCTGGCGGCGCACAGCTGCACCGATGCGGGATCACGCCCGGCGGCACGGCAGGCCTCGTCCATGCGGCAGCGCACCTGCGCAGTGCGCTGAGCAAGCTGTTCATGCAGTTCGTTCATTCTTGCACCCTCCTTTACGCTTCCGCGTAGGCAGCCCGGCTGCCGCCGATGTATTTGGGGCGAGTGCGGGCGCAGACCAGATTGGCCTCACCAATGTGGCGTGCGCTCAGCCGCACCGGAACCGCAACCGCCTTCAGGTGCATGCCGATCAGGGTGTCGCCAATATCCATGCCGGCATCCGCCCGGATGCTTTCCAGCGCCACAGGATGGGCAAACCGCTGCCAGCAGGTGGTGGCAAAGCTGCCGCCTGCCTTGGGCTGGGGAATCACGTTCACCGGTTCAGCCCCCACGGGCAGGGCCTCTTCCTCCAGAATGAGGGCCCGGTTCAGATGTTCACAGCACTGGGCGGCCAGAAAGACCCCGGCTTCCCGAAGCACCGGGGCGATGCCCTCATACACAGCCTGCGCGGCTTCCAGGCTGGAGCCGTGGCCGATCTGGCTGCCCACGATTTCACTGGAGGAGCAGCCTACCACCAGAATGCTGCCCGGCCGCAGCTTTGCGGCGGACAGAAGCTCCCGCACGGCCTGTGCGCTCTGGGCGCGGATCATATCATAATTCATGCAAACAACACCTCGTATCTGTTTGAAATAAGGCGGGCAGCCCGCCGGAAAGCGGGCTGCCCGTGGATTGGAATCGTGTTCAGGCCTGCTTGTGGCGGCGATAGCATTCCTTGATTCGCTCAAAACTCACCGGATGCAGATCGTGCTCCAGGCGGCAGGCGTCCTCACGGGCAATGTCCTCGGGTACGCCCAGATCGATGAGCACCTGACTGAGCAGGGTATGCCGCTCGTATACACTCTCGGCAATGGCACGGCCCTCGTCGGTCAAGGTGATCAGGCCGATCTCATCCACATGGATGTATCCGTTTTCCCGCAGCTTTTTCATGGCAGTGGAAACGCTGGGTTTGGAGTAGGACATCTCGTTGGCGATGTCGATGGAGCGCACGTGGCCCTTCCGGTGCAGAAGCACGAGGATCGTCTCCAGATAATCCTCGGCGGATTCCATGATCTTCATGGCAAAAGCCCCCTTTCCGGGCGAAAATTCTCTATCAAATATCCTACCATAATCCACCCTCTTTTGCAAACCGGGCAGACAAAAAGCCGCCCCTCCGCTTCGGATTACCGGAAGGCGGAAGAGCGGCTTTTTGTCTCAGCGCAGCATGGCGCTTTCGTTTACAACCCAGCTGCTGAACAGAAACAGCACGTCCTGGTTGGTAAAGGTCACATACTGGGGCACCAGACCGCTGACCATGTAGCGCAGATCGATCAGGGTGATGGTGCGGTACTGCTCGCACAGAAGGGGCGCAAGGCTGCTGGCAAAGGAATCCCGAAAGATCACCAGCTCCCGGTCGGTGGCGGCGCTGGGGTTTTCGATGGTCTGCAGCGGGGTTGCCCCGTTCAGAAACACATCGTAGCTGCCCGCACCGCTGAGCTTGGAGACATCGTAAACCGCGGTGGCGTCCGGGTACTGGAAGTTGTCCACCCGGGCGGATTCGGTGGCCGGGCTGGTCAGGTAAACCAGCGTTTCCGGCTCGGCCGGAGCGGGGATGTACTTGCCGTAGCTGCCCACGAAGCCGTCAAAGGCGTGCTGCTCCCAGCCGGAAAGCTCCTGGGAGAACCCCATGGCTTCGCCCAGCGCATTCACCACCGGCTGCAGGTTCTCCTGCCGCCAGTGGGCGTCGGTTTTGTAATAGTCTGCCAGTGTGAGCTTACCCCGCAGGTCGATCCAGGTGATGGAATCGTCCAGTCCGGCCTGCACCTGGCCTGCCATGGCGTCGAAATCCAGCACCGGCCAGCCCTCATCCGGCAGGTAGTGGGATTTATCGGGAATGATGGCGCAGTAGACCTTGTTCTCTTCGGTGAGCAGGGTGTCGCGAATGGTATTTACCTTTTTTACAAAGGAATCAGCGCTCTTTTCATCCCGCTCGCCCAGATACTGCACCCAGTAGCCCTCCTGCTGATACATGCCGTTTTCGTCCGGCTGGCGGCGCGGGGTGTTCAGCGGCAAAACCAGCGCGGCGGCCAGCACAAGAGCGGCCGCCGCGCAGCTTACCGCAACCGGTTTACAGCGCACCGGAAGCATCCTCAGGCATGGCTGCCACAGGGTCGGAGGTTACGTCGCCACCCTCGGGCATGGCCATGTCGGCACTGACCTCATCCTTCACAACGGTCACATTCTCCTCGCCGAACTGGGCCTTGAAGTTGTCCAGAACGGTCTGGGCCAGGTCGTTGTAGCTCATGGCCAGCAGCACGGTGTCGCCGGAGTAGGCCACAACGGTGCGCTCGGCCTCCACACAGATCCACTTGCGGGGATTGGCGTTCGCGGCCACGTCCTCGGCCAGCTTGGCAGCTTCCTCGGCACTGTTTGCCTTCAGCAGGCAGATGGAGTGGGCCTGGGCGCTCATGGCAGCCTCGGCGCAGAGACCCTCTTTATAGGCGCTCATGGCCACGCCGGTGTTGTACTCGGAGTTTTCCTCGGTGAGGGGGGTATATTTTCTGCCGTCCTCCTGGGGCATGAGCATGGGCATCTGATCCTCGGCAATGCCGTTGAACAGGGCGTCCATCACGGTGGTCAGGTCGCTGGTATCCACAGCCTCGGTGGAGCCGCTCTGGGCGGTGGAGGAAGCGGAAGAGGAAGCCGCGCCGGAGGAGGCGGTGCTGGAAGAGCTGCCGGCGGTGGAACCGCAGGCGGCCAGCGCCAGGGCCAGAGTCAGGGCGGTGAGAGTGATTGCAAGCTTTTTCATAAAAATAACTCCTTTTTCTTGTGCCAACACCGCACAATTACGCCGGAATTTTCCGGTTCGCTCCACCATCTGGAATTGCGCGGTGTTGCCTTGTGTTGAACCGATGCAGGCTGCCGGGCCGTCACACTGCCTAGTATCCCCCGGCGGGGGCGTTTTTTTGCGCCTGCTGCAGGGAATACGCACAGCCGGGCCGGATTATTGCAGGCAGAAAGAAATAACTTTTTCAAGCCCGGTATCTATGCTATAATAAAACAATTGTTACTGCTAATGTAATACAAAGGCAACACCGCACAATTCACGCCTAACGGCTCAGGCGGTGTGTCGCGCCAAAATTTTCCGTGCTATTTTCCAAAAATGCTCGCCAATCCACCAAGGATTGGCTGCGCTTTTTGGTTCATATCACAAAAAATTTTCCGGCGCGCTCCACCACCTGGAATTATGCGGTATTGCCCAAACCAAAGCAAATAGAAGGGGAGGGCTAGAGCTATGCGGCTGTCGCAGGTGTTCCGGCAAAAAGAATGTGTATTTTCCATCGAGGTGTTTCCGCCCAAGAAGAACGGGGCCACGCCCGAAAGTCTGTATCCCACGCTGGAAAAGCTGGCCGGTCTTTCGCCGGATTACATCAGCGTGACCTACGGCGCCGGCGGCGGCAAGGCAGGGCTTTCCACCGTGCAGATTGCCCGGCACCTGAAGCAGGAGCTGGGGGTGGAGCCGCTGGCCCATCTGACCGGCATCAACTCCACCCGCGAACAGGTGGCCGAGACTGTGCAGGCGTTGCAGGAAGCGGGCATTGAAAACGTGCTCACCCTGCGGGGCGACATCTGCCCCGACGCTCCCCGCAGCAAGGACTTTTTCCATGCCAGCGATCTGGCCTCATTCGTAAAGAGCAAGGGCGACTTCTATCTGGCGGGCGCCTGCTACCCGGAAGGCCATGTGGAAAGCGAAAACCTGCGTCAGGACGTGGAGAACCTGAAATACAAGCTGGACGCAGGGGTGGAGCATCTGGTCACCCAGCTGTTCTTTGATAACGCCCGTTACTATCGATTCATGAATCTGGTGCGCAAGGCGGGCATTCAGGCCCCGGTGCAGGCGGGCGTAATGCCCATTGTATCCGCCCGGCAGGTGCAGCGCACCGTGGCTTTGAGCAGCGCCAGCCTGCCGCCCCGGTTCACCAAGATGATCAGCCGGTACGACGGCGACGAGGCCGCTTTGTTCGACGCGGGCATCGACTACGCCATTGAGCAGCTGCGGGATCTGATCGAAGGCGGCGCGGACGGCGTGCATCTTTACGCCATGAATAACCCGGAGGTGGCCCGCCGGGTGTGTGAAGGCATCCGGGATCTGCTGCCGGAGGCAAAGGCGTGATCCGCCCGCTGCCCCCGGCGCTGAACCGGGCGGAGACCCTGCGGTATCTGGGCGGGGCAGGCAAAGAGGTGCCCCCGGCGGTGGACGCTCTATTGGACAGAGCTGCCGCCGAGCTGTGGCGTACCGCCGCGCCCCGGGCCGCCATTCGCCGCCTGCCGGCGGACAGGCTGACCCCTCTGCTGGCCGGGCGGGACATTGCCGCCCATCTGCAGGGCTGCGACGAGGGCCTGCTGCTGGCGGTGACGCTGGGCGCCGGGGTGGATGGTGCCCTGCGCCGGGCCATGGCCACCGATATGGCCTATGGCGTGGTGCTGGACGCCGCCGCCAGCACACTGGTGGAGCAGCTGGCGAATGCTCTGGAAAACGAGCAGCGGGCGCTGCTGGAACGGGAAGGGCGATACCTGACCGGCCGGTTTTCTCCCGGCTACGGTGACTGGCCCATCACGGTGCAGCCGGCCTTTGTGCAGTGGCTGGACGCGGGCCGTCAGGCGGGGATCTGCTCCACTGCCAGCTGTGTGCTCACTCCGGGCAAAAGCATCACCGCCCTGTGCGGCGCGGCGGATCACCCGGTGAAGGGTAAGCTGGCAGGCTGCGCCACCTGCGCCCTGCGGGATACCTGTACGAAACGAAAGGAGGGCAAACCCTGTGCCCAATAAACTGTTTGACGAAAGCCGCGTCTGGATTCTGGACGGGGCCATGGGAACCATGCTGCAGCAGGCGGGCCTTGCGCCCGGCGAGATCCCGGATGTGTGGAGTGTGACCCATCCGGAGGTGGTGACCGGTATCCACAAAGCCTATCTGGAAGCTGGCTCCAATTTCATCAGCACCAACACCTTCGGCGCCAACGGCAAAAAGCTGGCGGGCTGCGGCTACACAGTGGCCCAGGTGGTCACCGCCGCGGTGCAGTGCGCCAAAAAGGCCGCCGAGGGTACCGATGCGAAGATCCTGCTGGACATCGGCCCTCTGGGCGAGATGCTCCAGCCCATGGGCACGCTGCCCTTCGAGCAGGCCTGCGACCTGTTTAAGGAGGTGGTGGCGGCGGGCGCTGCCGCCGGTGCGGACGCGGTGTACTTTGAGACCATGACCGACCTGCTGGAGGTGAAGGCGGGCATTCTGACCGCGAAGGAGACCTGTGATCTTCCGGTGATGGCCTCCATGACCTTTGAGGCCACCGGCCGCACCTTCACCGGCTGCCAGGTGGAGAGCTTTGCGGTGACCGCGCAGGGCCTTGGTGCAGATGCGGTGGGTATCAACTGCTCGCTGGGCCCCGCCGAGATCCTGCCTCTGGTGGAGCGGCTCTGCGCCGCCTGCCGCCTGCCGGTATTTGCAAAGCCCAATGCGGGTTTGCCTGACCCGGCCACCGGCCTTTACGACCTGCACCCGGCGGACTTCCGGGAGCAGATGAATCTGTATAAACGTCTTGGCGTGGCCGCGGTGGGCGGCTGCTGCGGCACCAGCCCGGCTTATTTAAAGGAACTGGCGGAATGCTTTGCGGGCTGCGCGCCCCGGCGGGCCGCTTACCAGCCGGAAAGCTGGGTTTGCTCGGCCATGCAGGCGGTGAAGGTGCGCCCCGGCACCGTAATCGGTGAGCGCATCAACCCCACCGGCAAAAAGAAGATGAAGGAGGCCCTGCGGGCCGGGGATATGGACTATCTGCTGGGCCAGGCGGTGGAACAGGCCCAGGCGGGTGCCCAGATTCTGGACGTGAATGTGGGCCTGCCCGAGATCGACGAGGCGGAGATGATGCGCCGTGCGGTGACCGCCATTCAGGGCGTGACCGAGCTGCCTTTGCAGCTGGACTCCACCCGCCCCGAGGTGCTGGAAGCGGGCCTGCGGGTTTACAACGGCAAGCCCATCGTGAACTCGGTGAACGCCGAGCCCGCGGTGCTGGAAGCGGTGCTGCCCCTGTGCAAAAAATACGGCGCGGCGGTGGTTGGCCTGACCCTGAACGACAGCGGTATTCCTGCAAAGGCGGAGGACCGGGTGGAGATGGCCCGCCGCATCCTGAATGCGGCGCTGGAGGCGGGCATCCCCAGGGAGGATGTGTACATCGACTGCCTGACCCTGACCGCCAGCGCCCAGCAGCAGGATGTGTGGGACACTCTGCGGGCGGTGCGCACCGTGAAAGAAGAGCTGGGCCTGAAAACCGTGCTGGGCGTTTCCAATGTGTCCTTTGGTCTGCCGGTGCGGCCCCAGCTGAACACCGCGTTTCTGGGCATGGCGCTGGCCCACGGGCTGGACCTGCCCATCATGAACCCCAACGAGCCTTCCATGATGGCGGCGGTGCGCTCCTTCCGGGTGTTCACCGCTCAGGACGAGGGCGCGGCGGAATATATTGCTGCTTACGGCGGGCAGACCGCCGCCCCGGTGCAGCCTGCGGCCCAGCCCGGCGCACCGGTGGACCTGAAGGACGCTGTGATTCTGGGCCTGAAGGCCCAGGCGGGCGAAGCGGCCCGGCTGGCGCTGGAGACCACTGACCCGCAGGAGCTGGTGAACGGAGTGCTGATTCCGGCGCTGGACCAGGTGGGCGATGCCTTTGAAAAGGGCACCTGTTTTCTGCCCCAGCTGCTTCAAAGTGCGGCGGCGGCGCAGGTGGCTTTTGACGAGGTGAAAACCGCCATCGAAAAGCAGGGCGTTTCCGGTGAGAAGAAGGGCCCCATCGTGGTTGCCACCGTGAAGGGCGACATCCACGACATCGGCAAGAACATCGTGAAGGTGATTCTGGAAAACTACGGCTACCGGGTGATCGATTTGGGCCGGGACGTGCCGCCGGAAGCGGTGGTGGAGGCGGCAAGCCGCCACGGCGCAAAGCTGGTGGGCCTGAGCGCCCTGATGACCACCACCCTGCCCGCCATGCAGCAGACCATTGAGGCGCTGCGTGCAGCGGGCGTGAACTGCAAGATCATGGTGGGCGGCGCGGTGCTCACGCCGGATTACGCAAAGATGATCGGCGCGGATTACTATGTGAAGGATGCCAAATGCTCGGCGGACGTGGCCCGGCAGATTTTTGGCTGATGTTTTGATCATACAAAGGAGAACAAACCATGAAAACAGGCAGACAGATCGGCGCGGCTGTGCTGGCCGCGGCCCTTTCCGCCGCCCTGCTCGCGGGCTGCGGCACGGCCCAGAGTAACGGCAGCGCCACCGGCAGCAGCACGGCAGCAAGTGAGGCCTCCCAGCAGGCCCAGCCGGGCAGCACCAGTCAGGGCGAAGGGGCTTACACCTTCACCGATGCAGTGGGTAACACCGTCACGGTGGGAAGCACCGATCGGGTGGTTGCCACCTACGGCAGCTACGCCGAAACCTGGACGCTGGCGGGCGGCACCCTTGTGGGCGCCACGCAGGATGCCATTGAAGAGCGTGGCATGGATCTGGGCGAGGAGGTGGCCATCATCGGCACCGTAAAGGAGCCCAATCTGGAGGAGATCATCGCCGCCGACCCGGATTTTGTGATTATGAATGCGGATACCTCCAGCCAGGTGGATATGGACGAGGTCCTCACTCAGGCGGGCATCACCCATGCCTATTACCGGGTGGATTCCTTTGAGGAATATCTGGACATGCTGGCCCAGCTGTGCCAGTTCACCGGCCGGCAGGATCTGTATGAGCAGAACGGTCTGGCGGTCAAAGAACAGATCGATTCGATTCGGCAGCTGGTGAAGGATGAGGAGAGCCCCACCGTGCTGCTGCTGCGTGCCTATTCCACCGGCGTGAAGGCCAAGGGGGCCGACAACATGGTGGGCTATATGCTGGAGGATCTGGGCGCGGACAACATGGTTGCCCGGCATGAATCCCTTCTGGAGGACATCAATCTGGAGGAGATCATCGCGGAGGACCCGGACTACATCTTCATCACCACCATGGGTTCGGAACAGCAGGCCATGGACTACATGGCCCAGAACGTGGAGAACAACCCGGCCTGGCAGCAGCTGACCGCGGTGCAGAATGACCGCTGCCTGACCCTGCCCAAGGATCTGTTCCACTACAAGCCCAATGCGCGCTGGGGGGAGAGCTATGCATATCTTGCCAAGATCCTTTACCCGGATCTTGCCGGCCAGGTCGGCTAAGGGCAAGCTGACCGTATTGCTGGTGCTGGCGGCTGCGGCGCTGATCGCTGCGGTGATCAGCCTTTGCAGCGGCAGCCAGTCTCTTTCATTGAGGCAGCTGTGGCAGGTGCTTTGCACCGGTGACACCGGTTCCACCACCTGGCGCATCTTCGTGTATGTGCGCCTGCCCCGCACGCTGGCCTGCATGCTGGCGGGCCTTGCGCTGGCGGTGGCGGGCGCCCTCATTCAGGGGGTGCTGAACAACGCCATGGCCAGCCCCAATGTGATTGGCGTGAACTCCGGCGCAGGCTTTTTTGCCATCGCGGCGGCCACGCTGCTGCCCGGTGTGCCGGGAATCATGGCGGCGGCCGCCTTTCTGGGTGCTCTGCTCACTACCCTGTTTATCTACGGCCTTGCGGCAAAGGCAGGGCTCTCCCGGGTCACGCTGGTGTTGGCGGGCATCGCGGTGAGCGGCATTCTTTCCGCCGGCATCGACACCATCACCCTGCTCTATCCGGATCAGGTGGTGGGGGCCACCGGCTTCATGACCGGCAGCTTTTCCGGCGTGGCGCTCACCTCGCTTTGGCCGGCAGCCGCCTACATCGGCGCTGGCTTTGTGCTGGCGCTGTTTCTGGCGGCGGATCTGGACCTGCTTCAGCTGGGGGAGGAGACCGCCTGCTCGCTGGGCATGCGGGTGGGCCTTGTGCGCTTTCTGTGCATTCTGGCCTCCAGCCTGCTGGCGGGTGCAGCAGTGAGCTTCGCGGGCCTGTTGGGCTTTGTGGGCCTGCTGGTGCCCCACGCGGCCCGGCGGCTGGTGGGCGGCGGCAACCGGTTTCTGCTGCCAGCTTCGGCACTGCTGGGCATGGCCTTTGTGCTGGGATGTGACAGTCTGGGGCGGGTGCTGTTTGCCCCCTTCGAGCTGCCGGTGGGTATCCTCATGTCGTTCCTGGGCGGGCCGTTTTTCCTGTTTTTGCTGTTGCGCCAGAAAAGGAGCCGGGTCTATGATTGAATTGAACCATATCACCGCCGGCTATCAGGGCGGCGTGGTCCTGCGGGATGTGTCGCTCACCATCCCCGCCGGGCGCATCACCACCCTGATCGGCCCCAACGGCTGCGGCAAAACCACCCTGTTGCGGGTGGCGGCACGGCAGCTGACCCCTTCCGCCGGTCAGGTGCTGGCGGCGGGCCGCCCGGCCGGGGATTACGACCGACGGGAGTTTGCCCGCTTTGCCTCGCTGATGCCCCAGGTACGGGACGTGCCTGCCATCACGGTGGAAAGCCTTGTGGCCCACGGGCGGTTTCCCTATCTGGGCCTTTCCCGCCGCATGCGCCCGGAGGACCGGCAGAAGGTGGCCGAGGCCATGCGGGCTGCCGGAGTGGAGGACTGGCGCGGTCGGGATCTGCGGGAGCTTTCCGGCGGCGAGCGACAGCGGGCCTACATCGCTATGGCACTGGCGCAGGACACACAGGTCATCCTGCTGGACGAACCCACCACTTATCTGGACCTGGGGGTTCAGTTCGAAATCCTGAGCCTGCTGCAGCGGCTGAACGAGCAGGGCAAGACCATCGTGATGGTGCTGCACGATCTGGCGCAGGCGCTGCGGGTGAGCCACCATATCGCCCTGATGGAAGCCGGGCAGCTGGCGGCCTTTGAGAAGCCGGAGCAGATGTTCCGCTCCGGCCGCATCGACCGGGTGTTCGGTGTGCGCGGCCACCGGGACGAAGCGGGGGAATATTACTTTACCCCCGCAAACAAGTGAATCTCTGCGCCTGCTGCGGGCGCAGCCCGTATTCGGGGCAGCTTTTGTGACTTTGTCAGTTGCAAAAGCTGCCCCGAAAGGCGTAATATAAAAGTATAAATTTCAAAGCACGGTCGAACCGGGGCCCTTGCCTGCCCGCGGACGACCGTTTCTTTGCGTAAAAGAGGTTGGAGAAAAATGAAGATCGCAGTTACTTACGAAAACGGCAATGTATTCCAGCATTTCGGCCACACCGAGCAGTTCAAGCTGTATCAGGTGGAGGGTAAGCAGATTATCGGCAGCCAGGTGGTGGACACCAACGGCCAGGGCCACGGCGCGCTGGCTGGCTTTCTGCAGGCTCAGGGCGTGCAGGTGCTGATCTGCGGCGGCATCGGCGGCGGCGCACGTCAGGCGCTGGCGCAGGCGGGCATCGCGGTGTATGCGGGCGCGGCCGGCAGCACCGATGCGGCGGTGGAGCAGCTGCTGCAGGGCACTCTGCCCCAGAACGGCGATGTGACCTGCAATCACCACCATGAGGAAGGTGAAGGCCACGACTGCGGCAGTCACGGCACTTCCCACAGCTGCGGCGGTCACTGCCACTGATATGCTCCCTTTAAAGTAGACAGCGGAAAAAACAAAACTGTCGAAAGGGAGGGAGCAATTATCATGAGCTTAAAAGGCAAAATACCGCCGGAGCTAAAGATTCAGGCTGTGGAGGATTACCTAGCGATCCGTAAGGGTTCCACTGAGATAATCAAGGAATTAGGGATTCGCAGA
>JACXXQ010000186.1_pt1 | contig 41693 bp, 33 predicted proteins | sample 8621361 | NCBI WGS metagenome assembly JACXXQ01 (sample SAMN15503820, study PRJNA645414) | gut metagenome | isolation source: feces | host: Bos taurus | place: USA | collected 2016 | reverse complement strand
AACTCCTTAGCAAAGCGGGTGTTGTCAGCCACCCGATGATGTAGGCGGATTTAGGAAGACATCTTTTAGATGTCGTTAGTACCTATGCAGTTCCGACTTACAAGCTCCCGACTTTAGTCGGGAGTAGTTGACATCAAGCACGCGCATGACATCCGACCGTCCAAAGATCGTCTGGCCTTGAAATTTTTTGCGAAGTTTCAGGATATGCTCCGTCGTTTTAGCTGTAAATCTATTGTCAATATCCGCTTTTAGAACCTCAATGTCTGATTTTCCATCTTGAATGTCCGGTTTTTCCGTTTCCTTGAACGCTCCGCTGATATGCAATGTCCAGTTGTGAAGTGGATTATGCTCGCCAAGCAAGAGGTTCCTTAAAAATAGTTCCAGATGCACGGATCTCATCACTGACCTTCTGCATGGAAACGACCGTCGTATCCACCAGGGTCGAAATCTTGGCGATACCGTTAGCAAAGTCGCCGTGCAACTTGAAGCCTGCCGTCGCAGCCGCCAGAATGGGTGCCGACAGCAGAGCCATCTTGTCGGACAGGCCGGAAATCTTGTTTCCCGTCTGCTTGATGCTCTTCGCCGTCCGTTTCTGGATGCGCTCATGCTCCATCAGCTTGTCTGACAGGACGCTGACCGACTGTTTTGCCGCCGCCATCTGGGTCTTCATGGTCCCCAGGCTGGCATTGACGCTACGCACGGTCGGCGTGAATAAATCCCGCAGCCGTATGGCGGCATCGATGACGTTATTGGCCATGCTGTTTCACCTCTCTTTCCATCATCTGTCTTATTTATCTGCCTCATTCTCTTGCTATCTGCCTCATTTCATGCTAAAATGTGGCAGATAATAAAAAGATGAGGGAGATTTTTATGCGGACATTTAACTACTCGCAGGAAATACAAAATTTACTGACACCTGAAATCGTCCAGCTTCTCACCTGTATCCATGAACACAAGGGACGGCAGGATTTATTTCTGGAGGCGAATACAGACGAACTGAAAACACTGGTAGATGTTGCCATGATCCAGAGTACAGGGGCTTCCAACCGTATTGAGGGAATCCTCACCAGTGACAAACGATTAGAAGCACTGGTCAGCCAAAAAGCTGAACCGCACAATCGGTCTGAACAGGAAATTGCCGGATATCGTGAAGTACTCGCCTTGATCCATGAAAATCACGACTATATTTCCCCTGCCCCTAATGTCATCAGGCAGCTCCACCGAGATCTGTACTCTTACTCAACAGGAGCCATTGGTGGAGATTATAAAAACGCAGATAACGTCATTGCGGAAACAGATGCACAAGGGCATCAAAAGGCCAGGTTTATTCCCGTTCCTGCTTTTCAGACAGCTGACGCTATGGATTCTTTATGTCAATCGTTCCAGAATGCCTGGCAGGAAAACATCATAGATAAATTGCTGTTGACTCCCATGTTCATCCTGGATTTTCTCTGCATTCATCCATTCAATGACGGAAATGGACGGATGAGCCGACTTCTGACACTCCTTCTTTTATATCGTGCCGGCTACATCGTTGGGAAATACATCAGCCTGGAAATGCTGATTGAAAAAACTAAGAAAACTTACTATGAAGCTCTTCAGGCAAGTTCTTTCGGCTGGCACGAAAATCAAAACACCTATGCTCTTTTTGTGAAATATTATTTGGGCATCATCATAAAAGCATATGATGAATTTGAAGACCGGATTCAATACTTGGTAACCAAAAAGATTTCCAAGCCAGACCGTATCAAAGCCATCATCTCCCAAACACTAGGGAAAATCAGCAAAAAGGATCTTATGGAACGCTGCCCGGATATCAGCCAGGGAACTATAGAACGCACTTTGTCCAGTCTGGTAAAAGAGGGCTATATCATCAAAGTCGGCTCTGGTCCGGCCACAGCATACATCCGCAAGCGCTAAAAAGAAAAGCAGCCTACACTATTTTGTGGCCTGCTTTTTTTCTTTTCCCTTTTTTCCATCTCATAGCGGATGAAGGGCATACAGCACCTGCCGTTCACCGTATCCCAGTTTCCTCCGGGTTCGGTTCATCATGGAGCAAATGGTACAACGGATGGTCATAGACCCGCTCCTTGCCGCCCGGTGTGTAGCGATAGAGATGCAGCGGCAGGGCTGCCAGGGTTTCCGCCAGGATGCGGACGCAGGCATACACCGCCGTTGTCTGCATGGCTGTGAACTCGTTGACCTGCTTATCACTGGATGAACGTCCAAACAGGTAATGCATATCCGTCCCGGTGTAATAATTTTGTGGCTTATCCCTGGTATGAAACAGTTTGGAAAAGATGCTCATAATCCACTCTTTCCTAATAAATCAAGTGATTGTTATAATAGATTCGTAGGATATCTGATTTTTCAAAAATGAAAAGTTTCCCATAGTGACGGAGGGTGATCAAATATGACAAAGGAAGAATTATTAGAGTTTAAATACACGTATGGCTATTTCAAGATTGATGATCTTACCTATGGTTATATGACGATTCTTTTCTTTCAGCCGCCGTGTACTTATACAAAAGTTTCCTTTGATGAATGTCTGGAGGATAGTGTTCCAAGCATGGTTCAAACATACAATGCACTAAGACACCACAAACCGTACGATTTTTTCATTGAAGCAGGAACTGAAAAGTTTTACATCAAAATCAGCGACTATAGTAATGAAAACCTAGATGATTCGGTACTCTTTACCGTAAAGATTTCAAATTGGAATAGCGGCTTACAGTATGGTACAGAGCTACATCAGGAAATGCCCGTTGCCTACTTAATGTATGTATTTGAAAAATTTTTCAGTGAATTACTTCATCATCCGGATTTTCCTTTCCAATATCCATGCTTTTCAGAAACAGCCAGCCCGCAGGGTATAGCCGTAGAAGCTGAGTTTGAGAAAAAATATGAAAACATGAATCTTTCTAACGCGAAATACATTAAGTTAGATAAGCAATTCATGCGGGAGCACATAACAGAATTCACAGAGTGCGGCGAAACACTAAAAAATGAATTTATAACTATGCTGACTGAATATAAAGTTCCTGATGGATGGACAATCTTAAGAGAATCGGGTCCTGAAACAAAGCACGATATTTTCTAAATCTATTAACCTTTATGCCTTAAACTGAAAATCATGGCTTTATGACGAGTGAAACTACTCTAAAATGCAATAATCCCCCGTTCGTCATAAATACTGTTCCCGCCCATTCCATTACGGATGGCCCGATCCAGTGCCATGATGGACGCCACGATTCCTCCTGACCTGGAATCAAAAATGCAATGAATCGATGCGGCTTTGCCTCCCTTGCCTTTTGATAGCGTTTATGCTATCATCCAAACAGGAATACAAGGAGGCAGAACCATGAGAACCTGGGAAGACTATAAAAATCATGTAAAGGCAGTCAGCGAAGAAGAACGCCGCAATATGGAAGAAATCGAAGAAGTAAGCGATATTGTTTCCTCCATCATCCGGCGGAGACAGGAACTGGGCATCAGCCAGCGCACCCTTGCAGAACGCTGTGGCATTCCTCAGTCCTCAGTAGCCCGTATCGAAACACTGAAGACAACCCCCAAGCTCGATACGCTTGTCAAGCTCTTGCAGGCCCTCAACCTGAAACTTCAGGTAGCTGCAGCCAGCTGACAAGAAGTAAAAAGCAATATCCTCGTTCATCATAGCTACTGCCATGGTAAATACATGATTCCGTCGATTTTTTAACGGATTTTTTCATCCGGCTTTATGAAAACAGGACCTGTGTACGAGTACGTGCGCAGGTCCTATTTCTGTATTCCGATTCAATTAGTGAGCTCTGGTCAGCAAGGCCACGTTCTCGACGTGGTGGGTCCGCGGGAACATGTCTACAGGCTGTACTTTAGCGGTATGGTAGCCGTGCTGGTCCAGGTAGGCCAGGTCGCGGGCCAGGGTGGCCGGATTGCAGGAGACGTAGACGACGCGTTTGGGTTTGCTCTGGGCGATGGCTTTGAGGACGGGTTCACCGCAGCCGGCCCGGGGCGGGTCGAGGACGATGACGTCGGGACGGATGCCGTTTTTGATGAGTTCCGGCAATTTATAGATAGCATCGCCTAAGATGAACTGGGCGTTGCCGACGTGGTTGTCTTTGGCGTTGCGGACGGCGTCACGAATAGCCGGGGCGACGATTTCGATGCCGTAGACTTGTTTGGCTTTCTGGGCCAGGAACAAGGTGATGGTCCCAGTGCCGCAGTAGACGTCGGCCACGGTTTCGCCGCCTTTGAGGTCGGCAAAGTCGAGGGCCTGTTCATAGAGGCGCTGGGCTTGCTCGCTGTTGACCTGGAAGAAGGACTGCGCCGAAATGTGGAAGGTCAAAGGGCCGATGGAATCGTGGATAGTCCCTTTGCCGTAGACGGTCTTCGTTTTGGGCCCTAAGATGACGTTAGTATGGCGCTTGTTGACGTTCTGGACGACGCTGGTCAGACCAGGGATATTCCGGCGCAGGCGCTGGACCAGGTCTTTCATGTGCGGCACCATATCGCAGGCCGTGACCAGGCAGACCATGATTTCGCCGGTATGGACGCCGACGCGGCCCATGACATGGCGGACGATGCCCGTCCGGGCGTCTTCGTCATAGGCGGGAATCTTGAAATCCTTCATCCACTGGCGGACAACGGCGACGATGGCGTTATTTCCTTCTTTCTGGATGGCACAGTCCGTCACGTCGATGACTTCGTGCGTAGCCGCAGCAAAACAGCCGATGGCGACTTTCCCCTTTCCGGCAGCGGCGACGGGGAACTGCATCTTATTGCGGTAATGCCAGGGCGTATGAGCCCCCAGGGTCGGCAGGACGTCGATATCCTGCAGGTGGCCAATGCGTTCCAGGGCATCCCGGACTTGCTGGCGCTTTTCCTTCAATTCCCCTTCATAGCTGAGGTGCTGGAGCTGACAGCCGCCGCAGCGGTCGTAGACGGGACACTGGGGATGAATCCGGTCCGGCGAAGGCTTCAAGACCTCGACTAAAGCCGCTGTGGCATAATTTTTCTTGACCAGGGTAATGCGGGCCCGGACCTGTTCGCCTGGCAAGGCGAAGGGCACGAAGATCGTAAAGCCTTCGTAACGGCCGACGCCTTCACCACTGGTACCCAGGCGGGCAATGGATATGTCATAGGTTTTCCCCTTCTGGACGGGGATATGGCGTAATTCTTTCATGGACATCCTTTCAGGCGGGCGCCCCGCATGGGCGCCCCTACACTGTAAACTACAAACTACAAACTTTATACTATCACTTCACTGACGACGGGTTCGATGGTGTCTGCCTGGTCGGGCGTGACGATGATGTGGTCGGCGACTTGCTGAGCCAGGGCCATCATATCGGCGCCTTTTTTGCCGTACAAGGTGAACAGGGCTTCGCCAGGACGGACCGGGTCGTAGAGTTCTTTGAACAGGCGGATGCCGACCATAGGGTCGATAGCATCTTCCTTGCGGGCCCGGCCGGCGCCCATGGCCATGGCGATTTCGCCGAGGGCCCGGCCGTCGATGCGGGTAATATAGCCTTCATCGGTGCAGACCGCCGTAAAGACTTGGGGTGCCTTGGTGAGGGGCCGCTTGCCGATCCACGACGAGCTGCCGCCTTGGGCTCGGACGAATTCCCGGAACTTGGCCAGGCCTTTGCCGGAAGCGATGAGGTCGCGAATCATGGTTCTCCCCTGTTCTTCGTCCTGGGCCTTGCCGCCGACGATGAGCATCTGGGCGCCAATGGCTTCGACGACTTCCATGAGGCGTCGGCCACCTTGGCCCGATAAGGCTTCCACAGCTTCATCGACTTCCAAGCAGTTGCCGATGGCCGTCCCCAAGGGTGCTTCCATGGACGTGACGACGGCCCGTGTCGGCCGGCCGGCGAGATTGCCGATACCGACCATGGTCTTAGCCAGTTCCCGCGCCCGTTCTTTGGTCTTCATGAAGGCGCCGTCGCCGTATTTGACGTCGAGGACGATGGCATCGGCGCCGGAAGCGATTTTCTTGCTCATAATCGAGCTGGCAATGAGGGGGATGCTCTCTACGGTCGCCGTAGCATCGCGCAGGGCGTAGAGCAGTTTATCAGCCGGCGCGATTTCGCCGGACTGGGTGATGAGGGACAAGCCGATGCGGCGCACTTGTTCCAGGAACTGCGCTTCCGGCAAGACGACGTGGAAACCGGGGATGGATTCCAGTTTATCTGCCGTACCGCCGGTAAATCCCAGACCGCGGCCGCTCATCTTGGCCACGGGAACGCCGGCTGCCGCTACCAACGGCGCCACGATGAGCGTCGTCGTATCGGCAATGCCGCCGGTGCTGTGCTTGTCGACTTTGATGCCCGGAATGGACGACAAATCGACCATATCGCCGGAATGAGCCATGGCCAGGGTCAGTTCCTTCGTTTCTTCATAGGTCATGCCCTGGAAATAGACGGCCATGAGCCAGGCTGCGGCCTGATAGTCAGCGATGCGGCCGGCCGTATAATCGTCGATGAAGCGCGTAATTTCCTCTTTGGTCAGGACTTTGCCGTCCCGCTTGTGTTCGATGCAGTCGATGGGCCACATAGGATCACCTCAGTTCTGATAAAAAGCTGGTACCGAATTCAAGGCCTGTCAGTCCAAAATTATCCATGATCGTCATGCCCAAATCGGCATAGGTCTGGCGGATACCCAAGTCGACAGAAGCCTTCAGAGCCGGGCTGTAGACCAGGAGCGGTACCCGTTCACGCGTATGGTCTGTGCCATGCCATGTCGGGTCGTTGCCGTGGTCCGACGTGATGACCAGCAGTTCGTCGTCATGGATTTCTGTCAAGAGCTGGCTCAGTTCCTGGTCAAAAGCTTCCAGGCAGTCCGCATAGCCTTTGACGTTGCGGCGGTGGCCGTACATGCTGTCAAAGTCGACGAAGTTGGCCATGAGCAGGCCTTTATCCTTGCGATGGGCTGCCAGCTGGGTCCGCAAGGCTTCCATATCTTCGTGGTTATTAGCTGTGTGGTACGATTCGGTCAGGCCGATATGGGCGTAGATATCGCCGATTTTGCCGACACCGATGACGGCGTAGCCGGCTTCCGACAAATAGGAGAAGACCATTTTCCGCTTGGGCAGGCGGCTGTAGTCGCGGCGGTCGCCTGTGCGGACGAAGTGGCCCTGGGTCCCGATGAAAGGCCGGGCGATGATGCGCCCTACTTCATAAGGGCCGACGCAGACTTCGCGGCGCGTAATGTCGCAGATGCGGTAGAGTTCTTCCAGGGGGATGACGTCGTTGTGGGCGGCAATCTGGAAAACGCTGTCTGCCGACGTATAGACGATGGGCAGGCCCGTCCGGAAGTGTTCCGGCCCCAGGCGTTCGATGATTTCCGTACCCGACGCGATTTCGTTGCCGATGTAGCCGTAGCCCGTCTTTTCCGTAAAGGCTTTCAACAAATCCGGCGGGAAGGCGTCGGGAAACGTCGGGAAGGGATTTTCTACGGGGTTGCCCATGAATTCCCAATGGCCGCTGGTCGTATCCTTGCCGGCCGAGATTTCCTGCATGAGGCCATACGAGCCGACGACGTCTGTTGCTTCGGCATGGATATGGGCAACGCGGCCCAAGCCCAGACGGCGCAGATTAGGCACGTTCAAGGGTACGTTGGCATCGATGTGGCCGTACGTATCGGCTCCTTTGTCGCCAAACTTTTCAGCGTCCGGTGCATCGCCGGCGCCGACGCTATCCGTAACGATGACGATGATGCGATTGAATTTCATAAAACTCCCTCCTTATAATCCCGGCAGATATTTGCGGGCTTTTTCAAAGGCTGCAATGGTCTTGGCATCGGTGATTTCATTCTGGTCGATGAGGTCTTCCATTTCCTTAGGCGTATAATATTCGATGTTCATGAACTCGTCATCATCGAGGTGCTGCTTCCCTTTCTGGAGCCCTCGGGCCAAATAGAGATAAATCCGTTCACTGCAGAAGCCCGGCGACGTATACGTATAGCCTAAGGGCAGGATTTCCGAAGCCGTGACGCCGGCTTCTTCTTCCAGTTCCCGGGCCGCGCAGTAATCCGGTGATTCGCCGTCGTGTTCGATTTTCCCGGCCGGTACTTCCAACATGGCCTGCGCCGCAGCATAGCGGTACTGGCGGACGAGGATGATTTTGCCGTCATCCGTCAGCGGCAGGATGGCGCAAGCGCCGAAATGCCAGACCGCTTCGCGCGTGGCCGTCTTCGCTTCGCCACCCTGTCCGTCGTCGATAGAAACGGTATCCACCGTGACGTGGAGGACCCGGCCCTTCATGATTTCTTTACGAGAAACGAGTGTTTCCTTGCTGATACTCACTTGATTCATCATCCTTTCAAAAAAAGGCTCCCCTAATAGGGGAGCTGGCAGCCGCAGGCTGGCTGAGAGGTTGTTTTTTTCAGTGCAACCCTTCCGGCCCGTTGGGCCACCTCCCCTATCAGGGGAGGCAAAACCCTCCAGATAGGTATATTATCTCATTTTCACTTTTTACTTTCCCGTGCTGCCGATGCCGCCGGTGCGGATACCGCTGGCAGCGTCGTCGTTGACGGTCAGGTACTTCATGAAGATGCCCTGGCCGATGCGTTCGCCCTTTTCCAAGGTGTAGGCCTGATCGTTGGTATTATAATAGGCAATCATGATGTGCCCTTCATTGTCGGCATTGTTATAGTAATCGCTGTCGACGATGCCCGTGCTGTTGGCCAGCATAAGGCCTTTCTTGAAAGCCAGGCTGGAGCGGATGAAGATAGACAAATATTCATCGTCCTCCATAAAGGCTTTCAAGCCTGTCGGCACGACGGTGACGGCATGCGGTGCGAGTACCGTCGTTTCCGCCGCTTCCAAATCGTAGCCGGCACTCTTGGCCGTCTTGCGGACGGGAAGATGGATGTCACAGCCTTCATAGGCCGTGACGATTTCAAATCCTCTGCCTGCCATAAGCCTTACCGTTTCTGGCGGTCGTGGCTGTTATGACCGCCGCGGGGACCCCGGCTGCGATGGGACGGGCCTTCGTCGCCGCCGCCCAAGAGGGCTTTGCGGGACAAATTGACGCGGCCCTGGCTGTCGATTTCGACGCATTTGACCATGATTTCATCGCCGACATGGACGACGTCTTCGACTTTTTCGACCCGTTCTTTAGCCAGCTGGGAAATGTGGACCAAACCTTCTTTGCCCGGCAGGACTTCGACGAAGGCGCCGAAGTTCATGATGCGCGTGACTTTGCCGACGTAGGTCTTGCCGACTTCAACGTCTTCCGTCAGTTTTTCAATCCATTCTTTGGCTTTCTGGCCGCTTTCGCCGTCGACAGCGGCAATGTATACCAGGCCCGAATCGTCGATGTCGATCTTAGCGCCTGTTTCTTCGGTAATCTGTTTGATCATCTTGCCGCCCGGCCCGATGACGTCGCGGATTTTATCGGGTTTGATGTGCATGGAAATGATGCGCGGTGCGTAGGGAGAAAGCTCCTTTCGCGGTTCGTTGATGACCTGCAGCATCTTGCCCATGATATGCATGCGGCCTTCATGAGCCTGTTTCAAAGCCTGGGCCAGGATTTCGCGGCTAAGGCCTTTGATCTTGATATCCATCTGGATAGCCGTGACGCCTTTCATCGTACCGGCGACTTTGAAGTCCATGTCGCCCAAAGCATCTTCCATGCCCTGGATATCCGTCAGGATGGTGAAGTCATCGCCTTTAGTAACCAAGCCCATGGCGACGCCGGCAACAGGCGCTTTGATCGGTACGCCTGCATCCATCAAGGCCAAGGTGCTGCCGCAGACACTGCCCATGGAGCTGGAGCCATTCGATTCGAGGACTTCCGATACGACGCGGATAGCGTAGGGGAATTCTTCTTCACTGGGCATGACCTGGGTCAATGCGCGTTCTGCCAATTTGCCGTGGCCGATTTCACGACGGCCAGGACCGCGGGACGATTTCGTTTCGCCGACGCAGAAGGACGGGAAATTGTAGTGGTGCATGTAGCGGCGGTCTGTTTCCAGGCCGACGCCATCGATATGCTGGCATTCCGACAGCGGTGCCAACGTGCAGAAGCTCATGATCTGCGTCTGGCCGCGGGTGAACAAGCCAGTGCCGTGAGTGCGGGCAAAGAGGCCGACTTCGCAGCTGACCGGACGGACTTCGTCGACACGGCGGCCGTCAGGACGGATCTTGTCGACGGCGATCATGTGGCGGACGATTTCCTTGATCATTTTCTGTGTGATTTCAGCGACATCATCGGCGTTGTCCGGATAAATGTCGGCAAAGTGTTCGTAAATATCCGTTTCGACAGCATCCATCTTTTCTTCGCGTTCGACTTTGTCAGCCGTGAAGATAGCCGTCTTCATGGCTTCTTCGCCATAAGCATGGACGGCTTCAACGATATCTGCCGGCGGTTCTTTTTCGACGAATTCCTGTTTCGGTACAGAAATCTTGTCGAGGAAGCCGAGCTGGAATTCGACGACTTTCTTGATTTCTTCATGGGCGAACATGATGGCATCCAGGACCTGTTCTTCCGGGATTTCGTGAGCGCCGCCTTCAACCATGAGGATGGCGTCTTTCGTACCGGCGACGACGATGTCCATATCGCTCTGTTCGCTCTGGGCGACGGTCGGGTTGATGACGAACTGGCCATCGACGCGGCCGACGCGGACACCGGCAATCGGGCCGGCAAAGGGAATGTGGGACATGCACAGCGATACGGAGGCACCGATCATAGCGGCGATTTCCGGAGCGTTGTCATGGTCTACGCAGAAATCATAAGCCACGACGTGGACGTCATGACGATATGTCTTCGGGAAGAGCGGACGGATAGGACGGTCGATGAGGCGGGCAAAAAGTGTTGCCGATTCAGGCGGTTTGCCTTCGCGTTTGATGAAGCCGCCAGGAATCTTGCCGACGGAGTACATCTTTTCTTCATAATCGACGGTGAGCGGGAAAAAGTCTGCGTCTTCACGCGCTTCTTTCGAGCCCGTAGCCGTGACGAAAACGGCAGTATCGCCATAACGGACCAATGCGGCACCGCTGGCCTGCTTAGCCAGTTTACCGACTTCAATCACCAGCGGGCGGCCGGCGAAATCCATTTGGAATTTCTGTTCTTCCATTGTTACCTCCTTGAATTCACAGGTGATAGGCACTAGTCCGGGAACATCGGCGATATACCCAGGCTACAACCTACCACCCTGTGTCCTGAAAAAAGAGGCTGATGCAGTCACATCAGCATCAGCCCCACAATATGCGAGATTATTTACGCAAGTTCAATTTTTCGAGAATAGCACGATAACGGTCGAGATCGTGTTTCTGCAAGTAACCGAGCAAGTTACGGCGCTGGCCGACGAGTTTCAACAAGCCGCGGCGGGATGCATGGTCCTTTTTGTGGCTGCGGAGATGTTCCGTCAAATAGATGATGCGGCTCGTGAGGAGCGCGATCTGTACTTCCGGAGAACCCGTATCGTTTTCATTGGCACCAAATTTAGCTACGATTGCTTTTTTTTCTTCTACGCTTAACATTGTATCTTTCCTCCATGTATAAAAAATTGAATCTATTCGCAAAGTGCTAAGTGATCGTCGGAGTCATCGAGACACCGAGCACCCGTACGACATAGCTATTATACTATACCCGGCCGGTTGTGTAAAGGGGATTTTCGTGGTTCGTGGCTCGTGGCTCGTGATTTGTAGGGGCCGTCCTGTAAAGGCGGCCCGCTTGTGGGGTTTTCGTGGTCCGTGGTTCGTGGCTATCATCTCATACGGCCTTGTCAAAAAGGCCGCTTTCGCTTATACTATACTAAAAAGGTTGTATTTAATATTTTTGTTACATATAAAGGAGCGTTATCTTATGAAGAAATATGATGTCATTGTCATCGGCACGGGGGCAGCCAACATTGTGACCGATGCGGCCCTGGCCCAGGGCTTGCAGGTGGCTGTCATTGAACGGGGCCGGTTCGGCGGGACTTGTCTGAACCGCGGTTGTATTCCGACGAAGGTCATGGTCACGGCGGCCAACCGCATCCGCGAGATCCGCGAAGGGAGCCGCATCGGCGTCTTGGCTGACAACGTCCGCCTGGACTGGGATATGTTATCCAAGCGGCTGTGGGAAAAGGTCGATGAAAGTCCGGCCATCCAAGGGTATTATGACCAGTTCCCCAATGTCGACACCTTCAACGGTACGGCTTCTTTCGTCGACAATCACACGGTTGCCATCGCCCTGAATGACGGCACCAGCGTTACCTTGACGGGCGACAAGGTTCTCATCGCCACTGGCGGTCGGACGAATATCCCCGCCCTGCCGGGCCTGGCAGAAGCGGGCTATTTGACGTCGGAATCGTTCTTTGGTCCGTCGTATCCGAAAAAGCCCTACCAGAGCCTGATCATCATCGGCGGCGGCCCTATTGGCTGTGAATTCGCCCACGTCTTCGATGCGGCTGGCACCAAGGTCACTATGGTCCAGCACAATGTCCGCCTCTTACCCAAGGAAGACCCGGCGGTATCGGCGTTCATCCTCAAGCAGTTCCAGCGCTACGGCATGGATATCCGCCTCAATAAAGACACGGTTTCCGTCAGCCAGCGCGACGGCTTGAAGGTCTTGTCCTTCCGCGACCGCACGACTGGCGAAGAAAGCGAAGTGGCAGCTGAAGAAATCTTGGTCGCCCCGGGCATCCGGCCCATGACGGAACTGCTGCACCTGGAAAATACCGACGTCCGCCTGGACAAGCGCGGCTATATTGAAACGAACGAATTTCTGGAAACGACGGCTGAGAATATCTGGGCCTTAGGCGATGTCAATGGTCTGGCCCCCTTCCGCCACAAGGCCAATTACGAAGCGGAAATCCTGGCGCACAACCTCTTTTCCGGCAAAGCCCCGGAAACATGGCGCTGGGCCGATTACGATGCGGTACCGGCCGTCACCTACACCTATCCCGAAGCGGCCCACGTCGGCCTGACAGAAGACCAGGCCCTGAAGAAAGGCTACGACGTCGAACGGGCCATCAACCACTATTCATCATCGGCCAAGGGCTACGCCATGGGCTATGAACCGGGCGATGAAGACGACGGCTTCATCAAACTGGTCATCGATAAAAAGACGAAATTCATTCTCGGCGCCCACATCGTCGGCCCCGAAGCGTCCATCCTCATCCAGCCTTTCATCAATAACCTCATGAGCGGTACCCACGTCATCCATCCGGTCCATGAAGACATTGCGTCGCCTACGGCCCAGGCCTTGCGGGCCAAACCGCTGACGCGGACCCTCGACCCCAAATCGGTCTATACCTTCAGCGAAACCATGACGCCTCACCCATCCCTGTCGGAAGTCGTCATGTGGACGCGCTATTATTACGAAGGGAAATAGGAAAAAGCGGCTGTCCTTTGAAGACAGCCGCTTTTTTAGTGGCTCGTGGTTCGTGGCTCATGGTTCGTGGCTGGGGTTTCTGTAGGGGCGACCACGTGATGAGGATTCCGAAAACTACAGCGCCCCTAGGACGTCGCCGCGTACTTCGTCTAGGCGCCAGGCGATGAGGGCCGTGTGGCCTTTTGTATGTTCATCGACTTTGTTGATCCAAGGGATTTCATGCGAGGCTTTGGCCTTTAACAAAGGACTCGTCGTCTTGGCCTGATAAAAGGACTTGTTGATGACCCACCACTTCGAGCGCAGCTTGGTCCGCTTCAGGTCCGCTTCCAGGCGCAAGGCTTCGTAGACCGGCGTCGCTTCGGGCAAGGTGACGATGACGACTTCCGTTTCCTTCCCTTTCAGGCGCGGCAGCAAGTGCTGTACCGACGGCGGCGTCGAGCCATGGGTCCGGCGGATTTCCTTATCGTAGCTTTCCGTCGATTCCAGGAGCAGCAGCGTATGGCCTGTCGGCGCCGTATCGATGACGACGATCTGGTCGTCGGCGGCTTCGACGATGTCGGCAAAGGCGTGGAAGACGGCGATTTCCTGGGTGCACGGCGAACGCAGGTCTTCTTCGATATAGGCCAAGTCCGACGGGCCCAAGCCGTTGGCTTTGGCCTGGCTTAGGACTTCCGCCTGGTATTTCTTCAGTTCTTCCCCTTCGTCGATATGGCTCAAGGTCAGGTTGTCCGTCTGGCTGACGATGTACTGCAAATGGGCTGCCGGGTCGGTCGTCGTCAAGTGGACGCGATGGCCGCGGCGGGCCAGGCCCAGGGCGATGGCTGCGGCGACAGTCGTCTTACCGACGCCGCCCTTGCCCATGGTGAAGATGACCTTACGATGGCTGCTTTCCAAATCGTCAACGACGGCCTGCAGGGGTTGGACCCGTTCCAGCGCTAGTTCCGTCACTGCTTCCGGCACTTCCCCTTTGAGCAGGGCCCGGACGTGGTCCAAACCGGTGATATTGTACGTCCGCAAGGGAATCTGGAAACGCGGCAAAGCGGCAATGGCTTCGGGCATGGCCTGCAAGGCAGCCTGCTGCTTTTCATATAAGGTCTTGGTCGCGTCGTCATCGTAGGAAGGCAGGAGGCCGTTGATGATGAGCTGCTGGTTGGCAATGCCCAAGGCGGCCAGTTCCTTCGACGCCCGCGCCGCTTCTTTCAAGGGCAGGTCATCGGGACGGGCGACGAGGAGCATCGTCGTCTGCTCCCTGTCGGCCAGGGTCTGGACGGCCTGCTTATACAGTTCTTTCCGCGATTCCAGCCCCGACAGCTGCCCCAGGCAGGACGCGCCGTGTTTACTCTTTTGGATGAACTGGCTCCACGCCGACGGCAGCTGCAGCATGCGCAGGGTGTGGCCTGTCGGCGCCGTATCGAAGAGGATGTGGTCGTAATCACGGGCGACGGTCTCGTCGGTGAGGAAGTTGGTGAACTCGTTAAAAGCGGCGATTTCTACGGTACAAGAGCCGGACAACTGTTCTTCCATGTTGCGCAGGGCCGCTTCCGGCAAGAGGCCGCGATAAGGACCGATGACGCTTTCCCTGTATTCGGCAGCGGCCTGGACCGGGTCCAGGTTGGCCACGGCCAGATTAGGCACGGCGTCAATGGCTGTAGCCTTGTTCGTCAGTTCCATGGAAAAGACATCTTGCAGGTTCGACGCCGGATCGGTACTGATGAGCAAGACCTTTTTCCCGGCATCGGCAAGGGCGACGGCCGTGGCACAGGCGACAGACGTCTTGCCGACGCCGCCCTTGCCAGTCAGGAAGAGGTATTTCGTCTGGACGACGCGAAAGGGATCATAGAGGATCATTTGCAGTCACCTCCGCAGCAGCACGACGAGCTTTCCGGTTCCGCCGGTGCATCACCACAACAACAGGAAGAAGCTTCACTTTCAGCCGGTGCATCGCTGCAGCAGCAGGAAGCCGTTTCTTCGGCGCTATCGCCGCAGCAGCAGCTTTCCCCAGCAGCCTGGGCTGCTTCGAGGATGGCCGGGTCGAAGCCGATGAGGCTGGCAAATTCATCATTCGTCGGATAGCGGCCGGCAAACTGGACGGTGCCGTCGACGAGGATGAGGGGCAGGTCTTCCGGGCCGTGGTGCTGGAGGAAATCCGTAACGGCCTTCGTCTGGACGAATTTCAAAGGCGCACTGGTCAGATTATAGCGTCCGACGTCGATGCCATGCTGTTTGAGCGTATCCAAAACGGTCGATACGCGCAAGAGTTCCGAGTCGATAGAAGGGCCGCAGAGACCGGTCGGGCAGCACATTGCTTGTTCAAAGATTTCCATATGTTTCATCATAAAAGACCTCCTAAAAAATTTATATATTTACATTTATCAATGTATTGGCTAAAAAAGAAACCTGCCTTACTGGCAATGGCAGGCTTCGTCCTCTGCCGGCACGGCACTGAGTTGAAATAAGTCATGTACGGCCTGTTCCAGGACCGGGGCCTGAGCGCGGTTGAGGGAATAATAGACCCACTTCCCTTCTTTGCGGCCTGTGACCAGCTGGGCCTCGCAAAGAATCTTCATGTGATGGGACAGCGTCGGCTGGGACAAGTTCAAGTGTTCCAAGAGTACACAGGCACACCGTTCTCCTTGCCGCAGGAGCGACAAAATACGCAGACGTTTTTCATCGCCCAAGGCTTTAAAAACGCGGACCGCTTCCCTTTCGTCCATCACGACGCCTCCTTTCATATTTAAATTTATCAATCTATGGTTAGAGTATAACGCACATATTGACGTTTGTCAATATGTGCGTTAGTGGTTCGTGGCTCGTAAACCAATCGCGTCCGCATAGTAGCACCTGAAAGGCTTATCATAATACCAGAACGGGTTGTGGTCAAATATCACAGCGGGCCGCCCGTTGGGACGGCCCCTACGAAAGCGGGCCATGGGACCGCGGCTGACGGCTGATTGCTAGCCACGAAGCGGTTTACGGGATTCCCACACACGGGCTTCCTTATCAGGACGGACCCTTACTCATACGACCACAGGCCGTATATTTTTGCGAGCTGCCATTTACGGCCAGCGTTCATTTTTTCATCGCCTGTCTGCGATCCCGTAGGGGACGTCCTGTCAAGGCGTCCCGCCTGAATCCTGTACACAACCGGAATTTATGACGGACGACACTTGGTCGTAATACAATCATGAGTCTGTCGCGGCGAAGCTGCATCGGAGTCCGAAGAAAGGCTCACCATAATACCAGAACGGGCTGTGGTTAAATATCACAGCGGGCCGCCCTTTGGGACGGCCCCTACGAAAGCGGTCCATGGGACCGCGGCTGACGGCTGATTGCTAGCCACGAAGCGGTTTACGGGATTCCCACACACGGGCTTCCTTATCAGGACGGACCCTTACTCATACGACCACAGGCCGTATATTTTTGCGAGCTGCCATTTACGGCCAGCGTTCATTTTTTCATCGCCTGTCTGCGATCCCGTAGGGGACGTCCTGTCAAGGCGTCCCGCCTGAATCCTGTACACAACCGGAATTTATGACGGACGACACTTGGTCGTAATACAATCATGAGTCTGTCGCGGCGAAGCTGCATCGGAGTCCGAAGAAAGGCTCACCATAATACCAGAACGGGCTGTGGTCAAATATCACAGCGGGCCGCCCTTTGGGACGGCCCCTACGAACCACGAACCACGAACCACGAAAAAGGCTTGTCGCACAAGCGACAAGCCTTTTTCATCTCTCTTATTTACTTACCAAGTCTTCTTCTACCTGGATGTGGAGTTCATGCAGCTGTTTTTTGGTGACTGTCGACGGAGCTTCGCTCATGGGGTCGATAGCGTTCTGGGTCTTCGGGAAGGCGATGACGTCGCGGATGGACTTGCGTTTGAGCATGAGCATGATCATGCGGTCCAAGCCGAAAGCCAGACCTCCGTGGGGCGGTGCACCGTATTCGAAGGCGCGAAGGAGGAAGCCGAATTTCTGTTCTGCTTCTTCCGGTGTCAGGCCGATAGCCTTGAAGACGCGCTGCTGTACGTCGGGCTGGTAGATACGGAGGGAGCCGCCGCCGAGTTCGATGCCGTTGAGGACCAGGTCATAGGCCTTGGCATAGACGTGAGCCGGGTCTGTTTCCAGTTTGTCCAGATCTTCGTCGCGCATAGCTGTGAACGGATGGTGCATAGCGACATAGCGGTGTTCTTCTTCACTGTATTCGAACATGGGGAAATCGACGACCCACGTGAAGGCGAATTCGTTTTCGTCGATGAGATTCATGCGGCGGGCCATTTCTTTACGCAGTTCGCCGAGAGCGGCTGCGACGATTTTCGGTTTATCGGCGATCATGAGGACCAAGTCGCCTTTTTCAGCGCCGCAGGCCTTACCGATTTCACGGAGCTTATCTTCACCGAAGAACTTCTTGATCTGCGATTTAAGCGTGCCGTCTTCGAGGAAGCCGATCCAAGCCAAGCCCTTTGCGCCGTAGTGGCCGACGTATTCGACGAGGCCGTCCAGTTCGCGGCGGGGAATATCAGCGTCGCCTTTGACGTTGATGGCTTTGACCTGACCGCCGTTATCGATGACGTTGCGGAAGACTTTGAAATCCGTATCCTTGACGAGTTCCGTCACGTCGGTGAACTTCATGTCGAAGCGCAGGTCCGGCTTATCGGAGCCGTAGTTTTCCATAGCGTAGTCCCAAGTCATGCGATGAATCGGGAGCTGGACGTCGTGGCCCAACGTTTCTTTGAAGATGTAGTGTACCATCTGTTCGACGAGGGTCAGGATTTCTTCCTGGTCCATGAAGGACATTTCCATGTCGAGCTGAGTAAATTCCGGCTGGCGGTCGGCGCGCAGGTCTTCATCGCGGAAGCAGCGGGCGATCTGGTAATAACGGTCCATACCGGAAATCATGAGCAGCTGTTTAAAAATCTGCGGCGACTGCGGCAGCGCATAGAATTTGCCTTCATTGACACGGCTCGGTACGAGGTAGTCACGAGCGCCTTCTGGCGTGCTCTTGCAGAGTTCCGGCGTTTCGATGTCGATGAAACCGTGTTCGTTGAGGAACGTGCGCATGGCATGTTTTACTTTGTGGCGCATAATGAGGTTCTTCTGCATTTCCGGACGACGCAAGTCGAGGTAACGGTATTTCAGGCGTATCTTTTCGTCGACGTCGATGTTGTCTTCAATGTAGAACGGCGGTGTCTTGGACGAATTGAGGATGCGCAGTTCTTCGCAGCGGATTTCGATAGTGCCCGTCTTCATCTTGGGGTTGATCGTATCTTTATCACGCATGCGGACGATACCGCGTACAGCCAGGACGTATTCTGTACGTACCTGTTCTGCTTTATCGAAAGAAACCTTTTCATAATCCGGCGAAGCGACGACCTGTACGATGCCCGTACGGTCGCGGAGATCGATGAAGATCAGTCCACCGTGGTCGCGGCGGCGTTCTACCCAACCGGTCAAGACGACTTCTTTGCCGTTGTCCGCTTCACTTACTTCAGCGCAGTATTGGGAGCGGTGTAAACCTTCCATTGTATCCATTCGTAAATCATCCCTTCTTGTGTGTTTCCATATATGCAACAATCCCATCAAGGGGAACGCTGACTTGTTCTTTGCTGGCCATATTGCGTACCTGGGCTTCACCGGCGGCTAATTCATCTTCGCCGATGATGACCGTGTAATCGGCATGGAGCTTATTGGCCGATTTCATCTGGCCCTTCATGCTGCGGCCCAGGAGGTCGATTTCAGCATAGAGGCCCTTTTCGCGGAGCTGCTGCTGCAGTTCGAAGGCCTTGGTCTTGGCAGCATCGCCGAGGGCGACGATGAAGACGGGTTGCTTCTTTTCGACCGGCGGCAGCAGGCCCTGTTCCTTCAAGGTCAGGAGCAGCCGTTCCATGCCGATGGCAAAGCCGATGCCCGGTGTCGACGGACCGCCGACTTCTTCGATGAGGCCGTCGTAGCGGCCGCCGCCGCAGACCGTGCTCTGTGCGCCCAAGGGAGCGTACATGATTTCAAAGGCCGTATTGGTATAATAGTCGAGACCGCGGACCAGGCGCGGGTCGAGGGTAAAGGGAATACCGATGGCTGTCAGATATTCCTGGACTTTGTGGAAATGTTCCTTGCAGTCGTCGCAGAGATTATCTGTAATCAAGGGTACGCCCATTTGCATCATTTTTTCGCCGTCTTCTTTGCAGTCGAGGACGCGGAGCGGATTCTTTTCCAGCCGTTCGTTGCAGTCGTCGCAGAGCTGGTCCCGTTTATCGGCAAAGAAATCGAGGAGCTTCTGGCGATAGACAGGACGGCATTTCGGGCAGCCGACGGAGTTGAGGTGCAGGACCAGATCGTTCAGGCCCAGTTCCCGGAAGAGCTGGAAAGCCATGGCGATGATTTCGGCATCGACAGCCGGGTCCTTAGAACCGATTTCTTCGACGCCGAACTGGGTGAACTGGCGATAGCGGCCGGCCTGGGGACGGTCATGACGGAACATGGGCCCCATGTAGTAGAACTTATGGACCTGCGGGTCGCCGTAGAGCTTGTGTTCCAAGAAGGCCCGGACGACAGAAGCCGTATTTTCCGGGCGCAGGGTCATGCTGCGGCCGCCGCGGTCTTCAAAGGTATACATTTCCTTGGTGACGACGTCTGTCGTTTCCCCGATGCCGCGTAAAAATAATTCAGTACTTTCAAACATAGGCGTGCGGATTTCGCCGAAACCATAGAGCGAGCAGATCTGGCGGATCTTGGCTTCCAGCAGCTGCCACTCTGCCGTCTGTTCCGGCAGGAAATCCTGCGTGCCTCTCGGTGCAGTAATTGCCATTTAAACATCCTCTTTTCCGTATATGATAGCACACAAACGGCGGCGCTGGGCCATTTTCTCAGCCAGCGCCTGCACATATGCATCGACATCTTTCGGCATATACACCTTTTCCAAGGTGTGGCCGTCGCGGCATAGGAACTTCGTCGCCCCACCCGGTCCGGCTGCCAGGACGGACTGCCGCTCTTCCATCATTTCAATATTATAGGCACTGACGCTGCCCGGCAGGGCGTAGCCGATATTGGCGAAGCTGGCTGCCATGTACTTCTGGCGGTACATATAATAGGACACATAGCCGCTGCCGGTCAGGATGGACTGACAGAGGCGGACCATGCGGCCCGTTTCTTCGGCAGGCGGAATAGAAGCCCGCAATTCATGATGGAACAAAGGAGCCCGTTTTTTTAATGCTAACGTATGAATTGTAACATTTTCCGGGTGCAGTTTGCAAACAATTTCCATATTTTCCTGCATATCCGCCACGGTTTGCCCGGGAAGGCCGGCGATGAAGTCCATATTGATGACGGAAAATCCCAGCTTCCGGCAGTTTTCATACATGGTGTAAATCGCTTCGACGCTATGGCGCCGGCCCAGGGCATCGAGGAGGTGCTGCTGCAGGGTCTGGGGATTGACGCTGATGCGGTCGACGCCGGCCTTGCGGAGCATGGCCAGCATGTCCGGCGTCGCCGTATCGGGACGGCCCGCTTCGACCGTCCATTCGCGGGCTTCCGGGAAATTCCGGGCCAGCCGCGTCATCATCGCTTCCAGGACCGGCAGGGGCAGGCACGTCGGCGTCCCGCCGCCGACATAGAGCGACGTCACTTCCAGATCATAGGTCCGGCACAAGTCGGCCAGGTCGTCGAGGTCGGCCAGGACGGCATCGCGGAAAGCCGTAAGCGCTGTCTCCCCTTCCCTGCCGATGAGGCGCGACGGGAAGGAACAGTACAGGCAGTGGCTGGGGCAGTAAGGGATGCCGACGTATAAGGCCAATTTCCGCCCCCGACAGGTCACGTAAGGCCGCTGCAGGCGGGCCATGGCCACCAGGTCCCGGGCCGTAGCCGGCGCGACGTGATACGACGTCTGCAAGGCTTTTTCGGCCTGGTCGTCAGTAAAGCCCTGGTCGAACAGGTGGTGGACCAGCTTCGTCGGCCGCACGCCGATGAGCGTCCCCCACGGACCCGGGCCATGGCCGGAAAAGCGGTTGTGCCAGTGGATGAGGCAGTCCTTGAGGGCGTCCCGTGCCCGGACCCCTGGCAAGAGGCGGGCTTCAGAGAACCAGGGTTCCCCGCCATCCTGGAAGGTACAGCTCAGATAGAGGTGGCCGCCGTCATCGCGGACGGTAACGGCCGCCCCGACGTCGCGGATTTCCCGGCCGCCGACATAGCCCAGCGACGCCATGACCTGGCCGACCAGGGCGTGGAGCCCCTCGGGCCCGTCATAGGTATAGGTCTGGACAGACATGTTATTCCGCTTCTTTCGCAGCTGCTTCCTTGGCCGCTTCTTCTGCCCGCTTCTTCTGGCAGTCTTCACAGTAGCCATAGACTTTCAGCTGATGGTCGACGGTGTGGAAGTGGAGGCGTTTTTCCAGGATCGTTTCCAGTGTTTCCAGGAGGTCGTCTTCACATTCCCAGACCTTGCCGCAGCCCAGGCAGATGAGGTGATGATGGAAATGGCCTTCATTGTCGCGGTCATTCAATTCGTAGCGGCTGCAGCCGTCGTCGAAGTCGAGTTTCTTCAAGAGGTCCATCTGGGTGAACAGGTCCAGCGTCCGGTAGACCGTAGCCAGGCCGATGTCGGGCGCCGTCTTCTTGACGAGTTCGAAGACTTCTTCGGCGCTCATGTGGCGGATCGGGCTTTCGACGAAGGCCCGCAGGATGATCTGACGCTGGGAAGTCATCTTGCACTTCTTGAACTTGATCTTTTCTTTCATGCGCTTCATCATGGTTTCCATGATTTCTTTTTTATTGGTTTCTGTTTTCGTTGTTTCCATTGTGCTTCATCGCCTTTTCTTTATATGTATTGTAGAACCATAAATGTTTACACAGAATCTGTAGCACTGCCGTCACCGGGACAGTAAGGATCATGCCGGCTACGCCAAAGAGGGTCCCGCCGATGAGCAGGGCGATGACGATGACGACCGGATGCAGGCTGATGACGGCCCCCATGACCTGAGGCATGATGAGGTGGCTGTCGATCTGCTGGATGACGATATAGAAGATGATGACTTTGATCGGCAGGGACAGGCTGACTGTCGCACTGAGCAGGATGGCCGGCACGGCGCCGACGATAGGCCCGACGATGGGGATCCATTCGGTAATGGCCGCCAAAAGTCCGATGACCATGGGATAAGGTACGCCCATAGCCCACATGCCGAGGAAGGTCAGCGTCGCAATGATACAGCTCATGAGGATCTGGCCGCGGATGTAACGGCTCAGGACGTGCTGTATTTCCTGGAAGAGCCCGGCCAGGTGGCTGCGGTAACTTTCGGGGAAGATGTCGACGAAAATCCTGACCATATGGCCGCCGTCTTTCATGAAATAAAAGGTAATGATCGGTACGACGAAAAATTCGACGACGGTCCCGGCAATGGCAAAGACCGACTGGATGAGGTTGGTAATGCCGTCGATGCCGTAATTGCCGACTTTGACGAAGGCGTCGTTGATGATCTTCTTGACCTGGTCGGGAATATAGAACTGGGTCTGCTCATTTTCAAGCTGCGTCACCAGAGCCGCCGTCTGGCTGACCAAATCGTTGAAGTTGGCTGCCAGTAAATTGACCTGGACGACCAGCGGTTTGACGATGCTGTTGGTAATGACCGTCACGATGACGATGAGGATGACGAAGGAAATGAGGATGGCTATATCGATGGGTACCTGGCGTCCCGTAAGGCGGCGCAGTCCCTTGATGACGCCATCGCGTATCGGCATGAGGATGAATGTCAGGATCAGGGAGATGACGACGGGCCAGTAGACGGCGTGGACCGTCAGGAACAAGGCCCCGGCCAGGACGGCCAGGGTGACGCGCATCCAAAATTCCGCTCCCTTATAGGCAGTCATGGTTTACCAGCCTCCGTCCAGGAAGGGATTGCCCCGCCGTTCGTCACCGATGGACGTGGCCGGGCCATGGCCGGGCAGGACCAGCGTATTGTCGGGCAAGGTCATGAGCTTCGTTTCCAGGCTGTGGAGCAAGGTCTTCGACGAGCCGCCGTAGAGGTCGGTACGGCCGACGGAATAGCGGAACAGCGTGTCGCCGGAAAAGACGACGCCTTCGCCGTACAGGCTGAGGCCGCCCGGCGTGTGGCCCGGCGTTTCCAGGACTGTAAAGTGCAAGTTCCCTAAGGTCAGTTCATCACCGTCTTTGACCAGATGGTCGGCGGACGTGCATTCGATGGCCTGGCCCATGAACATAGACAGATTATTGTGCGAATTGGAAATGAGGTCGGCATCGCCGGCGCCGACGTAGACCGGTACATTCTTGCGCTGACGCAGTTCCTGCAAGGCACCGATATGGTCGGCATGGCCGTGAGTCAGGAAGATGAACCGCAGCGTCAGGCCATGGCTGGTCAGGGCCTTGTCGATGGCCGGATAGTCCCAGGCCGGGTCGACGACCATGGCGTCTTTCGTATCCGTATCGTAGACGATATAACAATTGGTCATGATAGGACCGAGTTCCATATTGATATATTTCATGCTCATATACACATTTCCCCCTTAAAAGGTTTTCTGGCTGTCCAAGAGGATGGTCACGGGCCCGTCGTTCTCCAGGGATACGACCATGTGGGTCCGGAAACGGCCTGTCGCCACGGGTACCCCGAAGGCGCGGACAGCGTCGACGAACTGATTGTACAGGGCTTCAGCCTGTTCAGGCCTGGCCGCTTCGATATAACTGGGACGACGGCCGTGGCGGGCATCGCCGTACAAGGTGAATTGCGAAATGACCAGCATCTCCCCGCCTTCATCGAGGAGGGAGTGATTGAGTTTCCCCTGGTCATCTTCAAAGATCCGCAAGTGGACTATCTTATCGGCCAGGTAGCGGACGTCATCGTCTGTATCCTTGACGGACACGCCCAGGAGGACTGTCAGGCCGCTGCCGGCCTGCCCTGCCAAGACGCCGTCCGACGTCACAGAGGACTTCAAGGTCTTTTGTACGACAGCTCTCATGCCTGGCTCCCTCCCGTATAGCGTTCGACGGCATAGACATCCTTCAGGCGGCGTATCTTGGTGGCGACAAATTCGAACTGGGCCAGGTCCTTGATGCTGATGCCCATGTGGATGGTGACGTTCTTGGTATCGCTGGTCTTGGCGTTGACGCTGAGGATGGAAATCTTCATTTCCGCCAGGGTGGCCATGATTTCGGCCATGATGCCCGTGCGGTCGTAGGCGACGATTTCCATGTTCACTTCAAAGCGTTCGTTGCCGTCGTAATCCCATTCGACGTCGATGAGGCGGTCTACGTCATTCTGGCCGTGGGTGACATTCGGGCAGTCGGCGCGATGGACGGAGACGCCGCGGCCGCGGGTGATGAAGCCGATGATGGGGTCGCCCGGTACAGGACTGCAGCACTTGGCCAGGCGGACCAAGAGGCCCGGTTCGCCTTTGACCAGGATGCCCGTGCCGTTGTGCTTGACAGGCTTCTTGGTCTTGAGTTTTTCCAGCGCCGCCAGGCTGTTGGTCTTTTCTTCCTGCTTCTGCAGGTCTTTCTTGTGCAGTTCCAGGAGCTTGATGAGGACCGTATTGACGGCAAAGCCGCCGTAACCGACAGCGGCGACCAGGTCGTCTTCGGAGCCGGCATTCATCTGCTTGGCCACGCGGCCCAGGCGGCCGCCGACGTTGAGGGCTTTCCAGTCATGGCCCAGGCGCTTACATTCCCGTTCCAGCGCATCCAGGCCTTTGGCGATGTTTTCTTCGCGGTTTTCCTTCTTGAACCAGCTGCGGATCTTCGAGCGGCTTTCGGAGCTGCCGACGATGTTCAGCCAGTCCAGGCTGGGCTTGCCCACTTTGGACGTAATGATTTCGACGATGTCGCCATTCTTCAATTTATAATCCAAGGGGACGATCTTGCCGTTGATCTTGGCGCCGACGCAGCGGTGGCCGACGTCGGTATGGATGCGGTAGGCGAAGTCGATGGGAATAGCCCCCTGGGGCAGGTCGATGACGTCGCCCCGCGGCGAAAAAACGAAGACTTCGTCGGAAAAAGCATCGAGCTTAAGGGCATTGACAAATTCCTTGGGATTGCTCGTATCCTGCCATTCCAGGAGGTTGCGCAGCCAGCCCATCTTTTCATCGAAAGCATCCTTATTGGCTGTCTGATTGCCTTCTTTATAACGCCAATGAGCAGCAACACCGTATTCGGCAATGCGGTGCATTTCCCAAGTACGGATTTGGATTTCGACGGGCTGCCCTCTCGTCCCGATGACCGTCGTGTGCAGGGACTGATAGTTATTGGGCTTCGGCATGGCGATGTAGTCCTTGAAGCGGTACGGCAAGGGCTTCCACAAGCTGTGGACGATGCCCAGGACGCCATAGCAGTCCTTGACGTCGTCGACGATGACGCGGATGGCGAAAAGGTCATAGACCTGGCTCAAGTCGCGGTTATCTTTCTTCATCTTCTTATAAATGCTGTAAAAATGCTTGGGCCGGCCGTTGATTTCGCAATGGATATGGGCTTCGTCGAGGGCCTTCTTGAGGACGTCGATGGCTTCGTTGACGATTTCTTCGCGGACGTGGCGCTTCTGCTTCATCTGGTCGACGAGGTCATAGTATTTATCCGGTTCGAGATAGCGGAAGGACAGATCTTCCAGTTCCCATTTGATATTGAAGATCCCCAAGCGGTGGGCCAGGGGCGCAAAGATTTCCAGCGTTTCCTGGGCGATGCGCTTCTGCTTGTCGCTGCGCATGTAGCGCAGGGTCCGCATGTTGTGCAGGCGGTCGGCGAGCTTGATGACGACGACGCGCACGTCCTTGGCCATAGCCAGGAACATCTTGCGCATGCTGTTGAGCTGCTGATCTTCTTTGGTACGGTAATTGAGACGGCTCAATTTGGTGACGCCATCGACGAGGAAGGCCACTTCCTTGCCGAACATCTTCTTAATGTCGTCCAAAGTATACGACGTATCTTCGACAACATCGTGAAGGAGCGACGCCGTAATGGTCGTCGTATCTATTTTCATATCTGCCAAGATCTGCGCGACTGCCAGGGGATGCAGGATATACGGTTCCCCGCTGACGCGGCGCTGGTCCTTGTGGGCCTCTTCTGCCCGGTTATAGGCTTTGGTCACATCATCGCATGGGGCCTTAGGCAGATACGTATGTATCGTGTCGATGAGGTGCTTGAATTCGACATCTTTATCTTTAAATTCCATAATATGAAACCTCCTTACTCCTTGCAGTACAATTCATACGTCGGCGACATATGAAGATCCATTTTCCCCGCAAGGATAGGAAAATAATAAGCCGGGCCGTCGTCATCATGGCGTACTTTGAGGACGCCAATTTCCCGGAGGACGACGATGGCAGCGTAAATGGTATGGACGTCATAGCAGTCCCCCTGGGCCGCGGCCAGACGGCGGCGGACCTGCCAGACCGGCATGCCCCAGTCGGGGATGCATTTCTTGAGGGCCATGTAGATATCGACCATGACTGCCCGATTGAGGACGATGTGGCGGTCTGGCAAGTGGACATCCTGGATGACCAGCTGCGGCGACGACGTACCATTGAAGTCGTTCCGTTCGAGCTGGAAAGCCACGTCGATGACATCGCCTTCAACGATGGCGTCACACAGGCCGGCCTGGGACCAGGCGACGCCGGAAAGGCGCGTCCTGTCGGCACTGCGGGCGACGAGGCGGACGTGCTGCTTTTCCCGTCCGATGGGCCGGATTTCTTCTACGACTGCCCCGGTCAGGGAAAAGACGGGCCGGCTGTTGCCCATGCCATACGGCTCGAGTCGGGCCAGTTCGGCAATGAGGTCCAGCGTCACCTCCGCCGGTTCCAGTTCCTTGTCGATGTGGACCAAGGGGATGTAGTCAGCTGCCGTCATGTGAGCGGCGGCATAGTCCAGCAGGCGCTGGCGCAGGGCCTCGATATTCTCAGCCTTGACGGAAAAGCCTGCCGCCATGGTGTGGCCGCCGAACTGGATGAGTAGGTCCTGGGCGTATTTCAGGGCTTCGTACATATTGAAGCCGCTGATGCTGCGGCATGAGCCCTTGCCGATACCGTCGCGGACGGTAATGACCAGAGACGGCCGGTAATACGTTTCCACCAGGCGCGACGCGGCAATACCGATGACGCCGACGTGCCAGCCTTCGTGATAGGCAATGAGGACGCCGTCGCGTCCCCTCCCCTGCCCTTCGATCTGGGCGATGGCTTCCTGAGCAATGGTGTGCTCAATGTCCTGGCGCTCCGTGTTGATATGGCTCAGTTCGGCCGCATCGGCTGCCGCCTGAGCCGCATCGGTTTCCAGGAGCAGTTCGACGCCTTTCGTGGCATGGCTGATACGCCCAGCCGCATTGAGACGCGGCGCCGCCGTAAAGGCGATGCGGCCGGCCGTGATGTCCCTGCCGCTCAGATTCGACGCGTCGAGGAGGGCCTTGAGGCCCGTCCGCTTCCCCTCTTTCATGGCCGCCAGGCCATAGCGGACGAGGATGCGGTTCTCGCCGGTCAGCGGGACCAGATCGGCAATGGTCCCCAAGGCGGCCAGGTCGGCATAGCCCGGCAGGTCCTCCTGGCAGTGATGCTGCCACAAGGCCCGGCAGAGGACGTAGGCCACGCCGGCTCCGGCCAGCTCCTTGAAGGGATAGGGGCAGCCGTCCTGCTTGGGATTGAGGACGGCCAGGGCCGGCGGAATCAGGTCCGGCGGCTCGTGATGATCCGTAATAATCATATCCATAACTGGTGAGAACTTCCGGACCAGGTCGTATGACGAAATGCCGCAGTCGACGGTGATGAGCAGATCCGCCTGCCGGCTCAGCTGGGCCAGGGCCCCTTCGTTGAGGCCATAGCCTTCGCTCTGCCGTTCGGGAATGTAGAACTGCGGCGCTGCGCCCAGGTCGCGGAGGACGGAATAAACAAGAGACGTCGACGTAATGCCGTCGACGTCATAGTCCCCATAGATGACGATGCGCTGGTTTTCGGTTATGGCCTGTTCCAGCCGCTGCACGGCCGCGTCCATGCCCTTCATCAAAAAAGGGTCAGCCATATCGGCCAGGGTATCATGAAGAAAATGACTGGCTTCGCCGGCATCGGCAATGCCGCGATTGGCCAGTACCTGTGCTAAGACCGGAGAGATATGTAATTGTTCGGTCAAAGCCTGTATGAGCCCGCTGTCCGGACGGCCGAATTGCCATCGTTTCTCCATAGCTATCACAACACATTCTCAGGAATAATCACTATCAATAAGTCATCTCTTATTTTATCACTTTCTATTCTCAAAATAAAGACTAAATCTATCGCTCCTTGCCATTATTTGTTAATTTTGAGAAAATTTAAGATTTGTTTAAATTTGAAGTATAAAAAAAGCGCTGTCGTATAAAGACAGCGCTTTTTGGAGTTTGAAGTTTGATGTTTGATGTGGATGGGACAAACTTTAAAAGCCATTGCCTCAAACATCAGACATCAAACCTCAAGCATTTAAGAAAAGGGCCATGCATGATGGAAAAAACCTTCGTGCGACAGCCCCTACTACAAACTCACGATTCGGCCGCTGCCGCCGGTGTGGAGATGGCGTTGTGGTCGGCTGCGGGGTTGATGTCCTCTTTGGAGATGGTCAGGCGGTGCTGGGCAGCCTGCAAGATGAGGTCCGCTGTCTTGACGACGCCGTAGTCACTGGACTTGAGGCTCAAGTCGTAGTTGGCGCCATAACCCCAATAGGAGTCGGTGCAGTACATGCAGTGGTCGCGCCGTTCGTGGTTGACGTGGTTGCGGATTTTCCGTGCTGTTTCGGCATCGACGTGTTCCCGGAGCATGATGCGCTGGATAGCCCAGTCCGGATCGGACGAAATGAAGACGTTGAACGTATTCGGCCGTTTGCGCAGGATGTAGTTGGCCAAACGGCCGACGATGACGCAGGATTTCCCAGCCGTCAGGCCCTGGATGACTTCCGCTTCATCGCGGAACATTTCCTGCTGCTTTGATTCATAGCCCGATGCATAGTGGATATAATCATCATAGACCTTGGTCAGCAAGGGTCCGAGGAGACGCTTGCGGTCTTTGCACCAAGCAGCGAAGGTCTGAGGATGTTCTTTGCGGGTCAAATTGAGGATTTCCGTATCGTAATACGGGATACCGAGCTGACGGGCGACGAGCTTGCCAATATTGCGGCCGCCGCTGCCGTATTCACGGGAAATCGTAATGACCAAGGGGCTTTCTGTATCTTCCTTGATCCAAGCCGGATGGTTTTCGCGGCCTTCGATTTCGCCGATAGCATGGTGGCGGAAGAGCAAGTGTTCAATCGGCCCTGCCATGGTGCAGCCCAGAAGGATCAGCGCCAAGCCGACGACGGCATTGACCGTAATCGGTTCCGACAAGATGATGGCCGACAAGATCAAGGCGATAATCGGCTTAATGAAGAAGGCAAAGGACGCATTGGACGGACCTGTCAGTTCGACGGCCTTCATGAAACACAGATAGCCGAAGCCCGTGACGACTAAGGAACAGTAAATAAGGGACCACACGGTATGAGAATCAATACCGGCCACAATGGGATCGCCGTGGAACAAGAGGAGGAAAAGCAGAAAGACGCAGCCGATAAGAAAGCTGAAGGCATTTTCTACATTGCCGCCCAGTTTTTCAATACGCAGTTTCCCCAGCGTCGTGTAAAGGGCAAAGGAAACGGCAGCTGCCAGTGATACGAGCAAGCCGATATTGCCGCTGCGGATAATAGCCATGGGATTAGCGACGATGACCAGGCCGATAAGGCTCAAGACCAAGGTAATGGCCTTCTTGCGGGTAAAGGCTTCGTGAATAATGAAATACGAGAAAATCATGACAAAAATCGGATTACTGGAGAAGACAATGGCTGCCAGGCCGGCATTGGCCATGTTGACCCCGATCTGGAAGAAGATCATGCTGAAACAGATGTTGATCAGCCCGAGGACAGCCAAATACCCCCAATCGGAACGATCGAGGTGGATGCTGCGCTTCTTCAAATCGCGGATAGCCAGCGGCATGAGCAGCAGCCCGCCGACGAGGAACCGGAGAAAGGTCAGCTGGAAAGGCGTGAACGCCGTCCCGGCAATCTTCAAGGAAATTTCCATCGTACCAAAGGCTATGGCCGTTAGGACAATACATAACGTACCCAATTTAGATGACATACAGAAAGGCCCCTTTCTAAGTGGTTCTTAAAAACACACTTTATTATATACCTATGGAGAAAGGATGGCAATAAAAAAGACCCCGCATGAGGGTCGAAACCTTCATGCGGGGCCTTTCTTCTATTCTCATGCAGCGAGTGCAATCAAATTAGTCTTCAAAACCCTTCTGTAAACGTACATAGGATTCGCGACGAGCTTTAGCGTCTGCTTCTGTCTTAGCATAGAGAGCGTCTGCTTCTTCCGGGAAGCCTTTCTTAAGGGAAGCATAACGAACTTCACCCTGTAAGAATTCCTGGAATTTGCTGTAATCCGGTTCTTTCGAGTCGAGGCTGAACGGATTCTTGCCCTGAGCTTTGAGATCCGGGTTGTAACGGAAGAGATCCCAGTAACCGCATTCGACAGCGAGTTTTTCTTCGAGCTGGCTCTTGCCCATGCCTTTACGGATGCCGTGGTTAATGCAAGGAGCGTAGCAGATAACCAGGGACGGGCCATGGTAAGCTTCAGCTTCCGTCATAGCTTTCATGAGCTGGTTCTTATCAGCACCCATAGCTACCTGAGCTACATATACATAGCCGTAGGAAATAGCCATCATGCCGAGGTCCTTCTTCTTCGTGCGTTTGCCGGCAGCAGCGAACTGAGCGATTGCTGCAGTCGGGGTAGCTTTAGAGGACTGACCGCCAGTGTTGGAGTAAACTTCAGTATCGAGGACGAGGACGTTGACGTCGTGGTCGGAAGCGAGGACGTGGTCAACACCGCCGTAACCGATATCGTAGGACCAGCCGTCACCACCGATGATCCACTGGCTACGTTTAACGAAGAACTGTTTCTTAGCGAGGAAGTCTTCGAGAACCGGTTTGCCAGCAGCTTCTTTTTCGAGGAGAGCTGTCAGTTTGTCAGCGCGTTCACGAGAGCCTTCGCCTTCGTTCATGTTAGCAGCCCAGTCGCTGAGTGCAGCCTGGAGTTCCGGAGAAGCAACGGCTTTAGCAGCGTCGAGGTTTTCAGCCAAGTCTTTGCGGACTTTGTCTACGCCGAGGAACATGCCGAGACCAAATTCAGCAGCATCTTCGAAGAGGCTGTTTGCCCAAGCCGGGCCATGGCCAGCAGCGTTCATGGTGTACGGGGAAACCGGAGCGGATGCACCCCAAATGGAGGAGCAGCCAGTAGCATTTGCAATCATCATGCGATCGCCGAAGAGCTGCGTGATGAGTTTGACATACGGTGTTTCACCGCAGCCTGCGCATGCACCGGAGAATTCGAGGAGCGGAGTTTCGAACTGAGAACCGATGACGGTCTTCTTGTTCTGCGGGTTAGCTTTCGGAGCAACCTGTTCCGTACCATAGTACCAGAGATCCATCTTCTGACGTTCTGCGTCGGTGTTCGGAACCATCGTGAGGGCCTGAACCGGGCAGACGTTTACGCAGGAACCGCATTCGAGGCAGTCGAGCTGGTCAACGATGATGGAAACATGATACTGTTTGCCGGATTTAGCTTTAGCAGCCGTCTGGAAGCCAGCCGGAGCAGCTTTGAGTTCTTCGTCAGTCGTGAGGACCGGACGGATGGTTGCGTGCGGGCAAACGAAGGAGCACTGCATGCAGCCGATACATTTTTCAGCATCCCAGGAAGGAACGTGGAGAGCCGGGCCTGCTTTTTCGAATTTAGCAGTGCCAGAAGGCATGGTGCCATCTTCGCGGCCAGCAAATGCGGAAACCGGGAGATCGTCGCCAACCTGTTCGAGCATCGGTTTTGCAACTTCCGTGAAGTACTTCGTAGCCGGGCGGCCTTCGACGACTTCGTCTTTAGCGTCAGCCCAGGAAGCCGGATAGTTAACTTCATGGAATTCTTTGATACCAGCATCAACAGCGCCGTTGTTCATGTCAACGACTTTCTGGCCTTTCTTGCCATAGCTCTTGACGATGGAGTCTTTCAAGTATTTAACGGCATCATCGATAGGAATGATCTTAGCAAGTGCGAAGAATGCAGCCTGCATGACCATGTTGATACGAGTGCCGAGGCCGAGTTTCTGGCCAATAGCGTCACCATTCAAGGTGTAGAATTTAACATGATGTTTAGCGATGGAACGTTTGATGCGAGCCGGAAGTTCTTTTTCCAATTCTTCATCAGTCCAGGTGCAGTTCAGCATGAATGTGCCGCCGTCTTTAATGCCGCGGAGGACATCAAAACGTTTGATGTAGGACTGACGATGGCAAGCGATGTAGTCAGCTGCGTCGATGAGGTACGGCATATCGATCGGGCGAGTACCGAAACGCAGGTGAGAAATGGTTACGCCGCCGGATTTCTTGGAGTCATAAGCGAAGTATGCCTGAGCATACATGTCGGTGTGGTCGCCGATGATCTTGATAGCGGATTTGTTAGCGCCGACAGTACCATCAGAACCGAAGCCCCAGAATTTGCAGGACGTAAGGCCAGTCGTGTCAAGCGGCATTTTCGGTTCGCGCGGAAGGCTGAGGTTGGTAACGTCGTCGTTGATAGCCAACGTGAAGCCGTTGAGCGGATGTTCTTTCTTGAGTTCTTTGAAGACAGCGAGGAAGTCTTCCGGAAGAACGTCTTTGGAGCCCATACCGGTACGGCCGCCGATAACGTCGATATTGAGGTTTTCTTCAGTTACGAAGCCAACGATATCGAGGTAGAGCGGTTCGCCGAGGGAGCCCGGTTCTTTCGTGCGGTCGATGACAGCGATTTTCTTAACTGTTTTCGGAAGAACGTTGAGGAGGTATTTGTTGGAGAACGGACGATAGAGGTGAACGTTGATGGCACCGACTTTTTCGCCCTGGCTCTGCAAGTATTCGACAGTCTGTTTAGCGACGTCGGAGAGAGAACCCATGGAAACGACAACGTATTCAGCATCAGGAGCACCGTAGTAGTTGAACGGTTTGTACGTACGACCCGTGATTTCAGAAACTTTGTCCATGTAGTCAGCTACGATATCCGGCATAGCGTCATAGAATTTGTTGGAAGCTTCTGTGTGCTGGAAGTATACGTCCGGGTTTTCTGCAGTGCCGCGGATTTCCGGATGATCCGGGTTGAGGGCACGTTTGCGGAATGCTTCGATAGCGTCCCAGTCAACGAGTTTCTTGAAGTTTTCGAAGTCCATGACTTCAACTTTCTGGATTTCGTGGGAAGTACGGAAACCATCGAAGAAGTTGATGAACGGCAGGGAACCTTTGATTGCTGCCAAATGAGCGACGCCACCGAGATCCATGACTTCCTGAACATTGGATTCGGCCAAGAGACAGCAGCCTGTTGCACGAGCAGACATAACGTCTTGATGGTCACCGAAGATGTTCAGTGCATGGTTAGCCAAAGCACGAGCAGCTACGTGGAATACGCCCGGGAGGAGTTCACCGGCAACTTTGTACATGTTCGGGATCATGAGGAGGAAGCCCTGAGATGCCGTGTACGTAGTTGTCAAAGCACCAGCCTGTAAAGAACCGTGGAATGCGCCAGCTGCGCCAGCTTCGGACTGCATTTCAACAACGTTGACTTTGTGGCCGAAGATGTTTTTCATGCCAGCGGCTGCCCAATCATCGACATGTTCTGCCATAGGAGAAGACGGCGTGATTGGATAAATTGCGGCAACTTCAGTAAATGCATAGGACACCCATGCAGCTGCTTCGTTACCATCCATGGTTTTAAATTTGCTCATAGATAAAACACGCTCCTTAAATAAAAGTATACTTTCAATATGGAAACACCATACTGATAGGCTTAAGAAAGCTATAAAGACGTTCTGTTGCATCCTCATACGGGCGGCGCGGACACCATCACCCAGGTTCCATGGATGACTTTTGTTCACGTATCGTCCATACACGTCCCTACCTTGAAAAAAATGCAATGAAAAGTGGGAAGGTTCAACAATATTCAAAAAAGGTATTGCTAATATTCTCAATCTGTAATACTATTATAGTGACATTACAGATTTGCACACCAACATGCCTTTTGAAGCTTGCTGACCATCACAAACCGAACGACTTTGTAACTTTTTCTTACAAGTTAATTATATGCCTAAGTAATGCTAAATTCAATAGGAATGTGATGCTAGTTTATGCATCATTTAGTGCTATTTTGTAAACGTATACCAATCGAGTGTATATTAAAGGTCCGATTCGGTGTACACCATTAGTGGAGGTGTTAGTATGGATTTTCATCATCTTAAATACTTTGTCGAAGTAGCCGACAAGAAATCATTCAGCAAAGCGGCTCGGACGCTGCACATTTCCCAGTCCGCCATCAGCCGTACCATCAAAGCCTTGGAAGAAGAATTGGGCGTCGTCCTCTTCATGCGCAATGCCAAAGCCGTCGAACTCACCGATGCCGGCACGATTTTCCTCTCCCACGCCAAGCGCGTCGTCTTCATGTTCGAACACTTGAAGACGGACTTCGAAAACGAATTCAAGTTGGAACAAGGGACGGTCCTCATCGGCCTGCCGCCGATCACGGGCGCTCCCATCTTCGCCAACCTCCTCGGTGCCTTCAAGCAGGAATACCCGCAAATCGAACTGGACCTTTACGAACACGGCTCGAAGAAAGTCGAAATCAGCGTCCAGGAAGGACTCATCGACTTGGGCATCGTCTGCACGCAGCCGAAGGAAAAGGACTTTGAATCGTTCTTCTTGACCCAGGATCCGATGAACGTCATCATCCACCGGGACAACATCCTGTCCAAGGAAAAGACGATTCCTCTCAAGAAGCTGGCCAATGAATCGCTGGTCCTCTACCGCGACGACTTCAACCTGCACGATGAAATCATCCAGCACTGTAAGAAAATCGGTTTCCAGCCGAAGATCGTCTTTGAAACGAGCCAGCGGGACCTCATGATCCAGACCGTCGTGGCCAACCTGGGCGTCGCCCTCCTGCCGAGCCGCCTGTGCCCGACGAAGGAAACGAACTCCCACGTATCGGAATCGGTCGTCGTCCGTCCCCTGGTCGAACCGGAAATCATGCACGTCCTCTACGTCATCTGGAAACGGGGCCACTACCTCTCCCATGCCGCTCAGTTATGGCTCGACTTCGTCCGCAATAAGGCCCGCGTCATTTCCAACTTATAGGCGCCATGGACAGACATAAGTCCCCGGCATTCCTGGCCGGGCTCCGCCAAAAGGAACAGCAGGGCTGTGCCGCCCTTTTCCACCTGCGCCGCCGTTTCTGCCAGGCCTGGCGCGGTCTCCCCAAGGCCCAGAAGTGCGTCGTCCTCGTCGCCCTTCTGGAGTTCCTGTGGATCGCCGCCCTCCAGTTCCAGGTCTATGAGCTGGCAGACACGATCTCCATGCAGCGTGTCCGCATCGCCCAGCTGGAAAAGCAGGCTAAAAAACAAAATAATATGTTATATTCTGCTTCACAAACACTGGATGATATCGAAAAAAAATGGCATCGCCTCAATTTCCGCGTCCTGGAAAACACCTGGCGCATCGAAGAACCCGAAAAAGACCCGGACTCCTTATGAGTCCGGGTCTTTTTTTGACCTTCTTTTTAATTTTCGATGATTTTCAGGAAGGTTTCCGGTTCCGGCAGGGAATGGAGCAGCTTCCAAGGCGCGCACTGGGCCAGTTCCTCATAGGAATAGCGGCCGGTGGCCACGCTGACCGTGCGGGCGCCGATGGCCTTGCCGCACTGGATGTCATACGGCGTATCGCCGATGACATAAGCCATCTCGATGGCGTCGCCCCAGGCTTTCTTGGCAATGGCCAGGGCATTGCGGGCCAGATCATCGCGATAGTAATAGTTGAAGGCGAATCCCGAATGAGGGAAATCGAAATACTGGGACAGGCCGAAGACATCCATCTTCATGCGGGCGCCAGTGGCACTGTTGCCGGTCAGCAGGAGTTGCTTATATTCCTTGCGCTGCTGGAAAAAGGCCAGGTTCGCTTCTACCTGAGGCAGGACGACGCCTTCGTCAGCCTTGCGCTTCAGCCATTTGAGGAGCTTCTTTTCGTAGCCCCGGCAAAAAGCGTGGACTTCTTCGTCTGTCGGCATGATGCCCGTCGCTTTGTACAAGAGCTGCTGGCAGATGAAATTATCCGTCCGGCCGCCGGCGGCGATTTTGGGCACGGGCACGTCCGTGCCTTTGAGGTCATGGAAGACTTCTTCAATGGCATATAAGCCGGCCCGGCCTGTATTCAATAAGGTTCCGTCAATGTCCCAGTATAGTAGTTTCACCGTATTCACTCCCTCTGCGGGCACGCACTTGAGTCATTACTGTTTGGATACGATTTCCTTCGTATCGCGGGCGATCATGATTTCTTCGTTCGTCGGGATGACGTACATCTTGACCGTCGAATCGTCCGTGCTGATGAGGGCATCTTTGCCGCGGACGTCGTTGCGCTGCGGGTCGAGTTTAGCACCGAGGTATTCCAGGCCTTCTGCAATGGCAGCACGGTCTTCGATACCGTTTTCGCCGACGCCAGCCGTGAAGGTGATGACGTCTACGCCGCCCATAGCGGCTGCGAAAGCACCGATTTCTTTGCGGACCTGATAATGGAACATGTCGAGGGCGAGCTGAGCGCGTTCATTGCCTTCAGCAGCAGCCTGGCCGAGGTCACGGAAGTCGCTGGAAACGCCGGAAATGCCGAGGACGCCGGATTTCTTATTCATGAGCGTATCCATTTCTTTCGTCGAAAGGTTGTGGTTGTCCATGACGTTGAGGACGATAGCCGGGTCGATATCGCCGCAGCGGGTGCCCATGAGGACGCCGGCGAGCGGTGTAAAGCCCATAGTCGTGTCGACGCATTTGCCATATTTGATGGCAGCCAGGGAAGAACCGTTGCCGAGGTGGCAGTTGATGATGCGCAGTTTTTCAACCGGTACGCCCATAACTTTAGCGACTTCGCCAGCGACATAGCGATGGCTCGTGCCGTGGAAGCCATAACGGCGGATGTGGTCTTCTTTGTAAAGTTCATACGGAAGGCCATACATGAAGGCTTTAGCCGGCATGGTCTGATGGAAAGCCGTGTCAAAGACACCGACCTGAGGAACGCCGGGCATGATAGCTTTGCAGGCGTTGATGCCGATGATGTTAGGTGGATTGTGGAGCGGAGCCATAGCCGAGCATTTTTCCAAGGCTTTCATGACTTCATCTGTAATGAGCGTGGAAGCCGCAAATTCTTCGCCGCCATGGACGACACGGTGGCCGACAGCATCGATGGCATCCATGGATTTGATGACGCCACATTCAGCATCGGTGAGGATGTCGAGGACGAGTTTGACAGCGACTTTGTGGTCCGGAATGGACTGTTTGATTTCTTTTTTCTGGCCATTCCATTTGTGTGTCAGCTGCGAATCGGGAAGGCCGATTTTTTCGACCAAACCTTTTGCCATTACTTCTTCATTGTCCATGTTGACGAGCTGGTACTTCAAGGACGAGCTGCCGCAGTTTACAACCAATACGATCATGAAAATTTACCCTCTTTCATTTGTCTTAGAATTATTTGAGCTGGCCAAATACGTGGTCAACTACTTCTTTAGCCAGGGCATCGCCGTCTTTGTACATGTACATGACGTGCCATATCTGGCCATTATCTTCAAAGAAGAGACTCCGCACAGTGAGTTTGGCCGGCTGGCCGTTGAGCGGTTCCGTATAGGAAGCGTTGACAACGGTGGTCTTACGGCCGCTTTCTTCCGCGTCGGTGACCTTCGTTTGCAGATCAGAAACATCCGGTGTCTGTTTCAGCATGGCAACGTATTCCTTTGCCATGGCTGCAGGCGTCGTTTCGCCAGCCGTTTCGGAGACAGCGACGACATTGATGTGCTTATCGTTGTTAATGTACATCATGCCTTCACCATTCTGGCGGCTTACATGTGCCAGATCGAATGGCGTCATGACATACACTTCCGAATTGCCGGCTTTCAGCTGGACATACCCGAAACTGTATTCTTCGAGCATCGTCATGTTGCCGCATCCGGACAACAATACGACAGCTGCGGTCATGGCCGCAACTGCTAATAATTTCAATCCTTTCATGCAATCACCTATTTATGCTTTCTACAGACTAGGTTCATTATAGCATAAAAGATTTATAGCGTCACCTAAAAAAAGCGACGAATTGCAAATACTTTCGCCCCTTCCCTTGTCCCTAACGAGTATACACCATTGACGTTTCAATATACCGCCCGTATACTTAACGTAATAAGCTATACTTTTATAAAAAAATGCGTCCCATAAATACAGTGATGCCATACTCGGCGTCAATATTATGAATTTTAGAACTTATGGAGGTCTTATGGAAGCTGTCGCCATCATTGCCGAATTTAACCCCTTTCATACCGGTCATGCCTATCTCATCCGCCAGGTCCGGCGCTTATCCGGGACCGATGCGGCCATCGTCGTCATCATGAGCGGCGCCTTCGTCCAGCGCGGTGAACCGGCCTTTTTCGATAAATGGCACCGCGCAGCCTGGGCCATCGAGGGCGGCGCCGATGCCGTCATCGAACTTCCGGCCGTCTATGCCCTATCCAGCGCATCGGGCTTTGCCCTGGGCGGCGTCACCTTAGCGGCCCGGCTGGGCTGCCAGTCCCTGGCCTGCGGCGTCGAGGCGGGGACGGCCGAGGATTTTCTCTCCCTGGCCCGCCGGGCCGATACCCTGGAAATCGGCCCGGCGACGGCAAAAAAAGGTTCGGCCGGTCAGGCACGGACCGACGCCCTCATGGCAGCGGCCCCCGACGAGGCCCGGCTCCTGGAGCAGCCCAATGCCCTGCTGGCTTTTGAATACGCCCGGACCCTCTTGAAGCAGGAACGGCCCCTGTCCTTCCTTCCCCTGCCCCGCCGGGGCCGCCATGGCGATACCGGCCTCGGCGCCACCTTTGCCAGCGCCTCCGCCCTGCGGCAGGCCATGACCGACCATCCAGGCGATGAGAAGCCTTATATATCCTATATAGTAGAAAGAGTCCGCCCGTCCCTGCAGGACCAGATGACCTTGGGGGCCTTTACGGATTACCGCCGTTACGGCGATTTCGTCGCCGGCCAGAACCGCCTGCTCACGCCGGACCAGCTGCGCCGCCTGCCGGCCTTTACGGAAGGCCTGGAAAACCGCTGGTACCGCGCCTTCGCCAAAGCCGGCGATTACGACCAGGCCCTGAAGCTCATCAAGACGCGGCGCTATGCCTACAGCCGCCTGTGCCGCATGGGGGCCTATACCCTCTTGCAGCCCTCCCGCCGCCTCATGGACCAGTCCTACGAGGCCGGCCCGCAGTACGCCCGCCTCCTGGCCCTCAACGGCCGGGGCGCAGCCCTCCTGAAAGGCGCCCGGGACAGGCTGGCAGTCATCACCAAAATCCGCCAGGACCTTTCCAAACTGACGCCGCTGGGCCGGGAACAACTGGCCTTGGACCTGCGGGCCAGCGATGTCCAGTCATTCTGTTTTTCTAAAGAAAATCAGCGCAAAGGCCATCAAGATTATTATCATTCACCTATTTTTATAGGTATTCAAAAATAATATATGCTATATACCTAAAAAATCAAAAAGTTTTCCTATTTTCACAATTGTTTTACAGCCTAAAATCTGTTATGATATGTATTGTATTTTTAAAATTATAAGGAGGTTTTCCGCGTGTCTTTAAATCTTAATATCTATCAGACCCTGGCTGCGGCCATCGTCGTCTACTACGTCGGCGTCTTCTTGCGCGTCAAGATCAGCGTCCTTCGTAAGTATTGTATCCCGGCGCCCGTTGTCGGCGGTATCTTATTTGCTATCATCAATTGCATCTTATATACGCAGGGCATCTGGAAGTACGAACAGGATACGATCATGCAGAACATCTGCATGATGCTCTTCTTCACCAGCGTCGGCTATACGGCCAGCATCAGCCTCATCAAGCGCGGCGGCGTCATGGTCTTCAAAATGGCCATCGTCACGACGATTTTAATCGTCTTCCAGAACATCATCGGCTCCGGCCTGGCCATGGCCTTCAACCTGAGCCCGCTCCTGGGCCTGGCAACGGGTTCCATCCCCATGGTCGGCGGTCATGGTACGGCAGCGGCCTTTGGCCCGCTCCTGGAAAGCATCGGCCTCGACAGCGGCGCTACCATTGCCGTCGCAGCCGCTACCTTCGGCCTCGTCGCCGGCGGCGTCATCGGCGGCCCGATTGGCGAAGAACTGGTCCACAAATTCCACCTGGTCAGCTCGGCCGAATCGGAACGCTTCGACCCGTCCTTCAATGCTGGCACCGTTTCGAAACTGAAAGCCGTTGCCGGCAATAAGGAACGCGCAGAAAACGCCATCAAGATTGAAAATAAAATCGGTCAGACCATCGACAACTACCGCTTCATGAACGCCATGGCCCACCTCTTCCTGGCTATGGGCCTGGGTACCCTGGTCAGCGGCTTCTTCAGCAGCATCGGTCTGGTCTTCCCGGGCTATATCGGCTCCATGATCGTCGCTGCCATCATCCGCAATATCGCCGACTTCACTCACGCCTACAAAATCTACCAGCGTGAAAGCGAAGTCCTGGGCAACCTGAGCCTGACCGTCTTTTTGACCTGCGTCCTCATGAGCCTGAAACTCTGGCAGCTCGCCGATCTGGCCATCCCCCTGGTCGTCATGCTCCTCAGCCAGGCCCTGTTCATGGCCCTCTTTGCTTACTTCATCGTCTTCCGCGCCATGGGCAAGGATTACGAAGCAGCCGTCATGACCAGCGGCGTCTGCGGCTTCGGCCTCGGCGCTACGCCGAACGCCATCGCCAACATGACGGCCATGACCGAACTCTTCGGCCCGGCACCGACGGCCTTCTTCGTCATCCCCCTCATCGGCTCGCTCATCATCGACCCGGTCAACGCCTCGATCATCACCATCTTCATCAATATATTCCACTAGTAGGAGCCGTCCTGAAAGGCGGCCCGTGGCTCGTGGCTCGTGGCTAGCAGTTAGCCGCGGTCCCACGGACCGCTTTCGTAGGGGCCGTCCTGAAAGGCGGCCCGTATCTCGTGGCTCGTGGCTAGCAGTTAGCCGCGGTCCCATGGACCACTTTCGTAGGGGCCGTCCTGTTAAGGCGGCCCGTATCTCGTGGCTCGTAGCTAGCAGTTAGCCGCGGTCCCATGGACCGCTTTCGTAGGGGCCGTCCTGAAAGGCGGCCCGGCTCTCCTGCTAGGAGAGCTGTCAGCACAGCTGACTGAGAGGTTAATCGGTGAACTGCGGCCTACGAATTGCGGTGTCAGTTTGCGGAATTCCCACAAACGGGCCGCCTTAACAGGACGGCCCCTACGGCAAAAGGGGCTGTAACAAAATGAGCTTTTTAGCTCATTTTGTTGCAGTCTTCTTTCTTTC
>JACXXQ010000182.1_pt1 | contig 42013 bp, 46 predicted proteins | sample 8621361 | NCBI WGS metagenome assembly JACXXQ01 (sample SAMN15503820, study PRJNA645414) | gut metagenome | isolation source: feces | host: Bos taurus | place: USA | collected 2016 | reverse complement strand
TTAAGTAGTTTAAAGGAGATATAAACAGGTGTTTAAAAGATACATTGCACCCTGTAAGGCTGGCGGATGGCGCTTTATGACATGAACGGTTGTAACCTTATGGGGAAGTCCCTTGCAGTTAAATGTGGATAAGCAAAATTCCTCGTCTGTGAGGCGTGTTTTGTATCAAAAACAGGAGGGACCGGATGCACCTGAAGGTGGATGATGAGGTTGTTTTTTGTATGCGGTGCTGTTTTTTTGTTCGCCGACAGGCTTCAGGCGTGCAGATGCCTCCGGTGCGGGCCGGATTATTCAGAGGAGGTCACTTTCAGGGGGAAGCTGTGGCCAGCCGGCTGTAATTGCGGTTACGTGACAGAATCATGCGCTCCTTCACACGACGTTCCACTTCGCGTTTTACCGCCTCACGATTGGCAGTGAAGCGCCCTTCCGAGATTTCACGCGTCAGCTGCCGTTTCACCAGGGTGACGATATCCTGACGTTCCCTGTTCGCATCACGACGCGCACGGGCACGTTTTATTCCACGGGACTTAAGCTCTGTCTGGTAACTGCGGAAACGCTCACGCACAAAACGCCAGGCTTTCGCTATCAGTTCATCCATACCCAGGGCATCCAGTCCCTGCTTCTTGCGCTGTCTGTTTTCCCATTCCACACGACTGCGGCGTGCGGAAGCCACCGCCACCTCAGACACATCGAGAGCGGCAAACAGTGCCGGTGTGAACGTGATGTCGGTCGGAATGTAGCACCCGATAAGCGGGTCATATTCCGTCTGGTAGGTAATCAACCCCAGCTCTGACAGGAACGTCAGGGCACGGGTGGCACGAGTGATGGAGAGTTTTCCTGCACCGGACTCTGTCGCCAGTCCGCACTCAATGGCCAGCGTGGTGATGGAGCACTGGACGCGGTTGGCCAGCGGATCATAGTGAAAACAGAGCCCCTGCAGCAGCGCATCAATGGCCCGGCGACGCAGTACCGGTGGCATGCGCCGACGCAGACCACGCGAACGGGCATGCGCCACATGAATGGCGAAATCAAAACGGGAGGTGAAGCCCACCGCCTTTTCCATCAGTTTTTCGCAGAACTTCAGCGTTCCGGCACCTTTACGGGGTGTAAACACCGGATTCGGGTTCTTTACCTGGCGGTAATACGTTTGTTGAAGATCAGTCACACCATCCTGCACTTACAATGCGCAGAAGGAGTGAGCACAGAAAGAAGTCTTGAACTTTTCCGGGCATATAGCTATACTCCCCGCATAGCTGAATTGCTGGCTATACGGTTTTTAGATGGCCCCGGTAATCTTTCTGTACTCGCCAAAGTTAAAGAAGATTATCGGGGTTTTTGCTTTTCTGGCTCCTGTACATCCACATCAGAACCAGTTCCTTGCCACCTTATGGCGTGGCCAGCCATAAAATTCCTTAAACGATCAGCAATCTATCACGCACACCAGAAACAGGCAAGAATGTGATGTCGCTACATTTCAGTTAGCTAAAAGCACTCTTCTGCCTTATCAGTTCGGCAATCATCTCAGCCTGAGTAACACCCTCAGCTTCACACATCTCCTGCAATTGCGCTTTTAACGCAGCAGGAATAAACACTCTGAGTTCTTTATGTGTGGCTCGTTTTCTTGCCAGGGATGCCTGCTGACGTTCTGCAAGCGTCAGAGGATTATCTTTTCTATATGCTCGCTTTGTACCTGATGAGGAAGTCACTGCATTTTCTGTCTGCGACATCTCGCCTCCTCAATTCTCAAACAGGGATCGTTTCGCAGAGGATACTACAGTTTTTTGAAATCAGCGACTTGAAAGTTGTGACGATGATCTGTGTTGGCGCACAAATCATGTCTGATTACGACCGTTTAATGTGATTTTGATAATGAAATGACTGAAAAGATGGAAATGCCTTAACCTGTGTGCCGGCCCCGGGCGGGACCGGCTGTTTCTGGCATGTCGGGTGTCTGCCCCTGAAATACCTCACACTTCCGGAAAGCGGGGACTTCCGTCCCCGCCCGGCAGCTTACTTCCGTGCTTCGTAGGCCAGAGTTACCTGCACCACTGTATTTCCCCTGTGAATATTCAGCTCACATAACCGTTCCCTGAATATCAGTAAAAAACACAACACCGTGGCGCACACGGCGAGCACCCCGATAAGGGCATATTTCGTCATAAACTTTGACCTCTCTGCAAGGAAGAGGCTACAATCAGTAGTGTTAAGGTACTTCATGCAGGCCTCACGAGTTAATGGATTAACAAGTGGGGTCTTCGCATTTCTGGTACCTGCGTCTTGCCTGAACCAGAAAGGCTCAGACACCCGCCGCGATAATACCACATTCCCTGTTACTGACCATTCCCTCCATTTCCCGCTTTTCACTACAGAAACGCCAGGGGCGGGGAAAACTTGCTTTTTCCCGTCCCCGGGGTTGGACAACTGAGCAACGCGAAGGCGTCAGTGGATTTTTATGATCCTTCCAAACTCTGCTTCCATTTTTTTCATATCCTGTTCTCTTACTGCGACTATCAGTTGTTTTCCTGATTTTCGTGCCACTCTGGCAAACTGCATGACGGCAGATTCATTATTCAAATCAGACCATCCTGTACAATTAAAAATAATAATATGCTCACTGGCGTTCAGCGCATTCCTGATAAAAATAACAGCATAATCATTTAATGTTCTGTCAGAACAACTGTAAATCTGGCTGAAATCATAATACTTATAATCAGTGATATTCAGTTTATTTAAAAAGCTATCAACTTCGAAGCTGATTCCCCCACTATAAGAACATTATGATTAGACGATGTGATTAATTCTGATACTGCCTGATAGTTCATTTGTTCACCTTTCATTAACAGAGAAATAAGTTAATAATGTAATATGCTTCATGCTTTTAAATATCGCATTTCAATGAGAACTCAATAGCCACAGAAATATCATTATTTCCGTGAGCGCCATACCCAGGGCGGAACAGGAGCGCTGTCTGCCCACAGACCACGTTTCTGCTGTCGTACTTCTCCCTGCAGGACAGGAAGAACAGGATCGGTGTTGTACTGCTCATAAACCCATGCATCGCCTGCACGGACCATAAACTGATTAACATTCATTCCGTCTGGTGCATAAACCTGCCCGAGAATACGACCATAATGATCTCGCTGAAAATATGTGACAGTAACCGTTTTTCCCGCAACCAGAGATTTCATTATTTTTTCAGACCACCGTCCATATTCCTGTTTCTTTTCAGGTGCATCAATATTAACAAGACGGACACGCACCGGATGCTGAGATAACATGACGTCAATGGTATTGCCATCCAGAACACGCACGCCCCGTCCATGAATATCAGCAGAAAATACCTGACATGAAAAAACAAATAATACCACTGGTATATATTTCTTCATTTTACTCTCCGTCACTGATTACTTTTCGTGATTGCATGAATTCCATGCCGGGATGAATAATGGCTCACGTATCACGCAAAAAATAAACCGTTGAGTTGTGATCAATTCAACAAAATAAGATGAGGTGACTTAATACACATATGGCTATGTGTTACTAAAAACGCTGGTCAGCCAGCCTGACCAGACACATAAGAAACAACGTCTCATGCATTATTCAGCCTCCTGATACCTGGAGTAACGGAGGCTGCTTTTTCTGTCACATATTTCCCGTGAAGGCGTTACCGGTTTCCGTGGGTAACATGTGACGGAGATTATATTTTTAATCTCCGTGTATTCATCATACCTGCTCTTGCTGACAGGATAACTGTGTTATATCGCAGGCTACCGGATGTGGCGCTGAATATAACGGTCATAGATAAGTCATACATGCCCTGCTCAGGGGATTAGCGATAAGACGGACCGGGAGAGTCATCTCCCGGTTTTTCTTTATCCTGCCGCGAATACAGCCCGGCTGTCTGTCAGATTCACCGGATAACCCTACTGTTATGCATGCCACTGTCACCTCCTGCTTCTTGAAATTCATCACATTTTTTATCCCTGCTGGCTTACCCGGGATGTGAAATATGTTAATTCTGTGATGTCCGTTTGAAAGACAGGGCAACTCCTTCTTACACCACTATAATAATAATAACGATCTGCCATATAAGTCTGATCCCCCGGAGCTCCGCGACGGGGGTTATTTTTATCGGCACTTACACCGACATGCAGATGCCCTCTTCAGAGCAAAATCCCGCCATGCTTCACAGGGTGCCAGCCGGGCCGCATTCTGCCAGACCTCTGCCGCTTCCCTGAAAAAGCCACGAATCTCCTGACGGACGGCATGACGCCCCTCGCGCTGATAGCGATAAATACTGCTGTGTTCAGATAATCCACTGGATACAGCCATTTTTTATCCCTCCTCTTGACCCGACACCCGGATTATGTCAGAAACATTATGAAACATCCCTGAACGGTTGGATGTTTTTCTCCATCAAAACTCTGGATGTCTGTTTTCCCGATTTTTTTCGCTGTTGCCCTCTGTCATACAGAGGGCGCTTTTATTATTCTGCCAGGATCGCCCGCAGCTCATCCTTGATCCGGTTCTGTCTGCGCACCTTTTCCAGGCGCGCCTGCGCATACTGTTCTTCTTCCTGTGTGATATGTTCTGTCACATAGCCTTCTGTATCATAGCGGCAGGCACCGGCTTTCATGGCGCCAAGATAGCTTTCTGAACGGGTGATGGCCTTCAGTGCCCTGCGCAGTTTTTTATGAGAGAGCGGGATATTCCGCTGAGACACCTCATCCAGTAAAACTTCCCGGATACCACAGGCAAGAAGCCGGGGCGTGTTACCGTCAAACAATCCCGGCCACCAGGGTTTCAGAGTGTTCACCGCCTCATCCAGCGAGGGCAGCGTCAGATAAATGGACAGCGCCTGTCTGGCCTGTGCTTTCTTCGCCGCCAGCTCTGCTTCCCGGGCAGCCTTCTCCGCCAGTTTCTGCTTTTTCACCTTCCATTTTGGTGGCGTGGTGACATTGATGATGGTTTTCCGGCTCCGGATCGGTGTTTCCCCTTCCGTTTTCCGTTTCAGTGTCAGTACCGGTCGTTTCTGCTCTGTCATGATTGCCCTGACCTTTGTGAAAATATGTCCTCCAGGTCGTTGAAACTACTCACTATGATATTAAGCTGACCTCAACGACCTCTGACATATTAATACCGACAATTAAAGATGTTTTTTAAACCATTGCGTCTGTACTGCCGCCACACGTTCAAAAAACGCGCCTTCATAAATATCATAATGGCATGCGTCAGCTTCCTCGTATAATTCCTTAGTACCAGAAGCAACAGCATCATATAAGGCTCTTCCCTGTTCTGGTGGATTAACACTATCCTGGCCGGCAATAACAACCAAAACTGGGCACTGTACTTTGGCTGCGCTCTCTGCCGGTTTATATTGCAACGTCTCCATAACCGTAAGGAAAGGTATTTTTATATCCATTTCAGGATACTGACCTTTTACCTTCTCGAAGAATACCTTTGATTCATTATCACTCAGTACCCGGGTAACCCCCACAAACATCTCTTTCCCGGTATTTTTCTTCTTTTCTGCCATTTTATTCAGCGTGGACAGAAAAGAAGCTTTCTCCAGTTCATTCATTTCTCCGGTAACCAGAACCTCACCGTCAGCAAAAGCCAGCTGGCTGACAATACTTTTCACTCTTTTATCCTGCGCAGCTGCATTGAATACATGACACCCACCCAGCGATGTTCCCCATAATCCTATACGTTGATTATCAATACATACCTGCTTTTCTGCCCAGTTGATAACTGAAATAATATCTTCGGTCTGCATTGCCGGAACCAGACGACCTCGTTCCCCTTCACTCTCACCGAATCCACGATAATCAAAAGTAATCGTTGCAAACCCGGCTTCTGTAAACGCATTCGCAAAGGAAGGCAGCAGAACATTCCGGATACCGCAAAATCCATGGCATAAGAGAATCAAAGGATGTTTTATATTTCCTTCCGGGACACGAAATGTCAGGGCAATACCTTCAGGGAGTTTGTGATCCGTAATTTTCATAAATATCCTGTGTTATGTTGTTTATTAATAAGCAGAATCAGCGCCAGCATCATACCAGTCACACAGCCAGAACGCCCAGCACAGTAAGATGACAGGCATAGAACGTCGGGAAAAAATCCCCGTACCAGAAACGGGGTAGTGATTTCCCTGTACAGGACACCAGACCAACAGTCAGCACCGTCATCACAAGGCCGGCCACCGCCGCTGCATCACTGGTGGCAAGGTTAAGCGCCGGAATAACAGCCAGCAGGCAGGCGACCAGCGCCAGACGTTCCATTCTGTCTTCCGCCCGGTACAGCCTGTGGCTGACTGCCAGCATCAGCAGCCCGGCAATGCCGTAACTGGTGCCGGAGAAAGGCAACCACATTGCCAGAAGCAACATGGCCTCTGCGGAACGCCACCAGGTGCGCGTTTCACACCATGTCAGCACCTGTGCCGCAACTGCAAAGGCAAACAGGATATTCCCCTCATACCAGGGAAAGCCGGCCAGATAATATGCGAACTGGGCAATCACCGCCCATCCCCACAGCCGGTTAATGGCCTCCTGCCGGATATGCGTATGACGGGACAGATTCAGCCCCCACACCAGGGCAAACAGCGGAAAGGCCCCACGCCCGACCAGAAACATCCACGACTGGTCCAGATGCAGAATGCGGTTTGCATGGTCCAGAACCATCAGCACCAGTGCCACCGTTTTGATGATATCCCGCTGTCCGGGTGACCAGACCAGCAACGACTGCAACCAGGTATCGGTCCGGGCAGCCAGTGAATCATTACGTGTTGTGTTCGTGTTATCCGTTGTCATCAGCGTTTATCTTCCTGTGTCAGTCTCCGCCCAGGGTTTTCTCTTTCTGCAGGTCACGAACCATATCCCGCTCCATCTGCTGCAGTCGCTCCTGCAGCAGATTTTCCCGGGCAACCTCCCGGACCGCTTCCCGCACCCGTTGTGGTTCACGCAGTACACTCTCCGGCAGCGCAGCTTCCCGTTCAGATATGGCAGACCTGTCACGCTCCAGCCCGGCAATATCCCTGACAGCCTGCTCTGTTTTGCCGTCCGGCAGGTCAGGTTTGTTCTCTGCCATTTTACGGACAATTTCATCCGCACGGCGTTCCGTTTCACGGCGGATGGCCTCTTCAGCCTGCCGCTGTGCCAGTACCTCTGCCGTGACCGGTTCGCCATTTCCGGCTCCCGGCTGAACGCTGTTGTCCGGGATATCCCCCCACACGCGACCACCGGTGATGGTACCGGGATTCCACGGACGACCTTCACCGGCGATTCTTACCACCACACCGCTGTCAGGATTATCACGGGCAATCTGGACACCATCCTGCATATTATCAGCCAGCAGGCTCTCTCCGTTACGGCTGCCCTGCAGGGCCACGAACTGCGCATCCCCGCTGCCTTTCACCCGGCCTTCACCACTGAAGCCCCGCAGCCCGTTTCCGTCATCCGTGGTCAGCGGGTTCAGCCAGATACCAGCTGACTTGCCGTTACGGTCAAAAGCCGGCAGTGCCACATACGGCTGCGGATATTTGCGCCCGGGTGCAATAAACCGTGCAGGACTGTCTCCCCCGGCCAGCCCTGCCTGACGGAGAACGGCACGGCCGGCCACCACGTCCCGCAGCTCCCGCGCCGTACTGAACAGCCGCTCTGCATTCATGACCTCCCGGTCCGATTTCGGCTCTAGCACATCGTGGGCAGTTCCTTTCTGTACGGCATTGTTAATGGCATCCGTCCAGCCCTGACGGTTATCGGTATACACCTGCACATGCTGCTTCATACGCGACAGGGCCACGTAGGCTGACTCAAAACCGGCCATCTGTTTCCGGTTACCTTCCGTGCCTTCAAGCGCAATGGCAAAGGTTTCACTTGCCCCCTGCGCACCGTGGGCGGTGATGGCATAGGCCAGGTCAATATGTTGCTCTGCCCGCTCCTGACCGGGGCGAATCACCCGGGTCTGCTGTCCGTCCGACAGCGTGACACTGTCACCGGAAACCGCTGTCACCGTCCAGACGCTGTTGGCCACATAACCGCGCTCCCGGTCACTCTTCGTGAAGCGCATCCGGTCACCGGTTCCCACCCGGATGGTGTCCGGAGTGTACAGTGTGACGCCTTCAGCCACCGCCTCCCGGGGCGAAATCAGCCGCGTGTTACCTTCCGCATCCTGCAAGGTTATCAGCCCGTCATCCTTGCTGATACCGGCAATCCGGTGATACACATTATCCACCAGGGCAAGTGCGTCCCGATGTGTCTCCCAGGTGGAGAGACGACGCAACTCCCCGTCGCGTATATTCGCTGTGTTCAGGACAGGCGCCATGACCTGCTCTTTTCCCAGCTCACCGGCCTTTTCCCGTGCATCATGAATCATGCTGTTCAGTACGCGCCGGTCCTCATTCAGATGCGTGACAATCAGCGTCTGCTCCCGTGCTTCCGGCGTCCTGCCGGTATAATCGCGGACAATGGCTTCATACAGTGTCATGGGAATATCCGGAAAAGCCTCACCTTTCAGCATCGCCTTCTGCTGCGCTTCTGCCAGTTTCGCTTCCTGGCTGTGACTGAACTCCGTCACGGAGTGCTCCGGTACCCATGCGCCCTCCTGACGTGGCACCTGAGACGGTTTCACACTCTCAAGCCCGGACAGTGCCCTTTCCACATCCCGGTTAATCAGGCTGTATACCGCCTCCCGCAGCTCCGGCGTCTGGCGCACAATCTCCTTCATGATGGCCACATCGGCAGCACTGCGCGTCTGCTGGAGACGGAAAGGCTGACCGGGCGCGATGGCCTGCAACTGGTCCGTGTCACCACTGGCCACGGCACGACCGCCACCGGCCGCAATCAGGGCGTATGCCCGTGCCATGTCGGTATTGCCCACCATAGAGCTCTCATCGAGCAGGAACAGCGTGTTGCTGAAATTCGGCGTTTCTCCGCTGCGCTGCAGCAGCTGCGTGTCATGCAGAAAGGACGCCAGCGTCTGTGCATCCACGCCGGCGCTGCGCATCTCACCGACCGCACGGTGCGTGGGCCCCAGCCCCACGACACGGGGACGTTCACTCTCCGGCAGCATGTTCACGGCTGACATCACCGCCCGGAACTGTGTGGTCTTACCCACACCGGCATAGCCCTGCACCACCGTGAAACGGTCGGACGTTTCCAGTATCATGCGGGTAGCGGCACGCTGTCCTGATGTCAGTTTCTCCATGAGTTCGCCAGGTACTCTCTCCATCAGCGGCGTGACCGCCTCCTTACCTTCGAGAATATGGCGAAGAATGCTCTTTTCTGCCTCATACGACGCACGGGAAACCAGCAGGCCTGTGCCATAGCCTTTTGCCACATCCACATACAGTAAATCACCCCGTTTTATCTGCGCATTGATTTCCCCTCCCAGTTCAGTAAAATCGGTTCCTTCTGCAGCAAACGACTTCGCCTCTGTCAGCAGGTCCACCATGCTGAAGGCCAGGTTTTTACTTTCCACCACAGGAAGCGCCAGATGAATAGCCTGCTGTGCCGGCGTGTGAAGCCCGGTTTTCTGCAGACTGATAGCGGTTTCCAGCAATGTCTCACCGGCACGCGCCTTTATCTGCTCAGAAACCACCGTAAAGGAGGGATGGCGGGCAAGTTTTTCCGCAGTACGGGTTTCATCCAGTGAGGAATACAGCCGGACATCACGACCGCTGCGGGCCAGACCGTTCAGGGTGGCGTTGTCCATTGCCATCTGTGTGACGGAGGCAAAAACCTTCGCACTGTCGCTGACGGAATGCCCGGGCGTTTCCACCCAGCCGTTCTCCAGCTTCAGTGCCGTGAACGGTGAATCAGCCACAGGCAGGGTGGCCGGTTCAGCCCGCCCCGGCACAACAACCGTCATCGCATCTTCACTGACGGATGCCACCTGCAGGCGGTCACCGCCGGAGACGCGGAGTCCGGGAATTTTCCCTGTCACCCTCAGTCGCTCGCCGTCTGCCACTGGCATTTTTTCCGGCCGGAACAGCGACCAGCTGCTGTCCAGGGAGGAAATACGCACCACCTGCGTTTCACCCTGCGCATCCCGCAGGGTCAGGCTGTTACTCTGCGCCGTCACCCGGTCGATAACATAGCGGTCATGACTGCGTGTCTCCGGGTTCCACTGCTCCATCACCATCCCCGGACGGTACATATCCCGCAGATAACGGCTCCGGCTGTCCAGCCAGACCGGCGACAGGGCGGTCATGGTTACCTCCGGGCGTCCGAGCACGCCCTGTGTTTTCAGCTCACTGCGAATGGCCTGTGTCAGTATGGCCTGTTCCCGTACCCCGCTGACCTGTGCCACGCTCTCTTCTCCGGCTTTCACGCTGGCAGCAAAATCTCCTGCCAGCCGGGCATAGCGGACATTACGGTCCGGTTCACTGATGATGGTGGCCGGCCGCTGTTCTCCCCCCTGCCAGCGATATGTGTTCACCCCGGCATCTTTCATGGCCATCAGTGCACTGCCTGTACCGGTTCGCTGCCCGCTGTCGGTTATCAGGACCTGTACGTTATGACGTGCGGCACCGTCCAGCAGGGTTAACGTCTCTTTCAGGGAGAGTTTTTCGCCCTGGTCAACGATAACAGTATTGCCCGGCGTGAAGGCCATGCCCTCCTGCAGCTGACGACGTCCGGTTATCAGCTCACCGGACAGCCGTTCATCCTGCTTCAGGTTCATCTGCGAGCGACGGTCAGCAGCGATAATCTGCACCTCCCGCCCCTGCTCCCGGACCATCATGACCAGTTCAGCCACCCGCTCACGCTGCCCGGCTGCACCGCCCTGCCCGGACACAATGGCCAGCGACGGGCGATCCTGTGCCAGAACACTGACCGCATCGCTGTAACCGGCCGTCCGGGGGACACTTTTCTCCGGATGTACGGTCACCCGGTTCTGTTTCATGATGTCACGACTGAGTGCCCGGACTGACAGCTCATCGAGCACATGAATCCCGGACGTGAACAGCCCCTTCTCACGATCGAGGGGGATAAGCTGCTCACGGCTGATGGCCTCATCGATACCGGCGCGTGCCCGTTCAATCACACCATTTTCCGGCGGCAGTATGCCGACCGTTCTGGCCAGCACGTCAGTGTACGTAAACTGCACTTTGCGTTCACTTAATCCGGCAATGGCCTGTGTCACCGCCTGCTGCACATCCGGCCCGTCCTGTGAAGCGGGTCCGGGCGTCTGCGTGCGGGTCTCCGCCCGTTGGTCCGCCGCGTCACGATACGCCCGGATGTCGAACCCGGTTTCCTTCAGCGTCTGCATCCATTCAGCCATTCTGACTTCAGGATCGACGTGCTGTTTGGATTTTCGCGTATCCAGTGCCGCCACATCCCGGGATTTCAGCGAGGCGTCTTCCCCGACGGCCTCCCGGATAGCCTGTGAGCGTCCGGAGAAGGCCTCCACCGGTACGCCCGGCATCTCCCACATACCGTGCTTACCAACCACTTCCGTTTCATAGCCCAGCGCCTCAACCTGCTCTTTCAGTTTTTCCCGGTAGAGCCTGCCGAAGGCAATCTGATTAGCGTACACATTCTCAATGAACCCCGTTTTCCCCACTTTGTCACTGCTCAGTGTCTTCCACTCGCCGTTATGCTGCGTGACATTGGCCACTACCGCATGTGTGTGTAACTGTGGTTCCTGATCGCGACTGGTGTCGTGGTTAAACAGTGCCATCACCAGATTACCGGTCAGCACCGTTTCTGACTGTCCGTCCGTCATAACCCGTGTGGAAGCCAGCGCCTCCACCTGACGGACAGCAAAATCCACGGCCTGGTTATGTGCATCAATAAGACGTTTATCACCGCCTAACATGGCCATCACGGAGACACTTTTGGGGGCGGAGAAGGTCAGGTCGTAGCCGGGACGATGCTTATTACTGCCATCCTGCATGCGGCTTAAATCCGCTCCGTCCGGCAGCTTCCCCTCCAGAAGACGGGTAAAAACATCCTTATCGACGCTGCCCTGCAGCCCCAGCTGTTCAGCCCCCCTGCCGGCCCAGCGTTCTCCCATGCTGCCCAGCACATAGTAATTATCCTTGTCGGTATAATAGTTACCGGCACTTCCGGCCGATCTGACCTGCGCGATACTCATCATAAACGTATATCCCTTTGACATATCCCGGTATCAATCCCACAATGGATATACACAAGACATATCCACATAAGGAGGCAAATAATGGAAACCACCGTATTTTTCAGCAACCGCAGCCAGGCGGTCAGACTGCCAAAAGCGGTTGCATTGCCGGAAAACGTAAAACGCGTTGAAGTGATTGCTGTCGGACGAACCAGAATCATTACGCCAGCCGGAGAGACATGGGACGAATGGTTCGACGGACACAACGTCAGCGCCGATTTTATGGATAACAGGGAACAGCCCGGCATGCAGGAAAGGGAGTCATTCTGATGCTGAAGTTTATGCTCGATACCAACATCTGCATTTTCACGATAAAGAACAAACCCGCCAGCGTCAGGGAGCGTTTTAACCTGAACCAGGGGAGAATGTGTATCAGTTCGGTCACCCTGATGGAGCTGATATATGGTGCAGAAAAAAGCCAGATGCCTGAACGTAATCTCGCTGTGATCGAGGGATTTGTTTCCCGCATTGATGTTCTGGATTACGACGCTGCCGCAGCCACACACAGCGGCCAGATAAGAGCAGAACTTGCCCGTCAGGGACGCCCTGTCGGGCCATTTGATCAAATGATCGCAGGTCATGCCCGCAGTCGGGGACTGATTATTGTGACTAATAACACCCGGGAATTTGAACGTGTGGACGGTCTGAGAATTGAAGACTGGAGCTGACCTGTTCATCAGAAATCATCTCCCGGCTCAACATCCTCCCCGCGCTCCCGGTGCACATTAATGTTCACCTCTTCACGACGCTGCATCTGCTGCTGGATGTCCGGATGATTTTCCTGTTGCCATGCCTCATAAGCGGCCATATCCACCACTTCACCGGATTCACTGATCCCGGGTGGCAGTTGCTGTTCCATCTCTTCTTCCGGTTTCATTTTCAGCTCCTGCTCGATCCCCCCTGCCGGAACATTCACACCTGCATCTGACTTCTTATCGTTGATGGCAGGAGACACCGGCTGTTGCGGCTGTTCAGCCTGAGTCACGTCTTCTCCGGAAACAACCTCCGGGACATCCGGTTCGAAGAGGCTGGCCATCTGACGACCTTCTGCTTCCCTTGCGGCAAGTACGGCACTCAGACGGTTCTCCATTTCCGGGTTGATGTCACGCGGAATAAACTCCGGAGCGACCTTCGGTCGTGTCTGATATTTCAGGGAGAGTTTTACTGCCGGATACGGTCCGGGCAGGGTGACATAACAGGTCAGATCCGGCAGAGACTGAATGTCGGAATAACTGACCAGCGTCTGACGCTCCATATCCTTACCGGTCGATACCCCGTCACGTACCGGATCAGCACCGTAGGAATACTGCTCGCTGGCTTTCAGGTGCTCTTTCTCACCAATCTCACCGGCAGCGAACTCTGCAATCTTATGGCTGGGAGAACGGAAAAAGGCACGGGTGTTCATGACGTCAAACAGCGTGGCAGCCGCTTTCTCACCGTAGATATCTTCCAGCTGGGCATAGGACTGGATACCAAACACATAACAGCCACCGAACTTACGGGCTTCCGGCAGGATCTCCACCAGGTCCGGCAGTTTGTGTAACGTGGGTAACTCGTCACAGAAAAACCACACACGACGGTTACGGTTTTCTCCCATTGCCAGCAGACCACGAATAGCAATGGACAGCCACATGGAGATCACCGGCTTCAGGGAGGCATGGGTGTCGGCGTTCGACGAAATAAACAGCCAGCCGTTTTTCTGATCTTCCCGGACACCACGCATCCAGTCACGGATGGTAAAAGACTCACCGTTATGCTCAATCCCCTGCAGGTAACGGATGGCTTTCACGTAGTTGGTCAGCACAGCACGGATGGAAATCGCCGTTTTCTCAATTTTCTCTTCCACCAGGTTGGCCGCCGGTGAATTACGCAGGAAGGTACGCAGTTTTTCAATTTTGATGGAAAGCAGTGTGTCCACCAGTTTGCTGTAGCTGCGGTTGGGGTCATTACGCATCAGGTATGCCGCTTCCGCAAAAATGGTACGTCCTGAACCCTGCCAGAACGGGTCCTCTTTTGTCCCCATCGGGATCAGAGTATTTGCGGTATTATCAAAATCTGGCTGTGTCAGGCACTCCTTCCACAAATCCCAGGCAGCACAGCGTGCATCCAGCGGATTCAGGATTTTATCGATGGAGGGATCATAGTAACTTTTAACAAATTCCCCCGAACGGTCATAAATCACCACCATATCACCACGCTGACGGGCGTAGTTGGCCAGACGACGGATAACCTCCGACTTACCGGCCCCGACCGTGCCGTGCAGACAGAAGTTCTGGATTTCAGAATCCCGGATAATCGGCAGATCGCCAATCCGGATATCGGAATCCTTGCCATCTTTTTTCAGCATCCTGGCCACCTCTTTCGGATTGTCAGTCAGCTGACGACCACCTGTGATTTCATTTTCGCTCTGTTGTTTACCCTGACGCCCCAGAATCCAGGAGACAACAAAGAAGGTGATCAGGCAGATAACCAGGGCCACGACAGACGCCAGAACGAATGCCGACCATAACTGCTCACCGCACCAGATCATATATTTATCATGCAGTACCTGAGCCGCGTTCATCCGGAAGGTTTTGCCGTAATACTGGATCTCATAGACCGGCTGGGACCTGATTAAATCCCGCATGCCTTCCAGCGTGGTGCACCACCAGTAAATGCAGCCATTCACAAACGTCTGCCAGCTTATTTTTACCCATAAAACCAGACCAACTAGGATCCAGAAAAAAATAAACAGGCAGTAAAGTATGATATTGGCGATCTGACTGAACATGCGGATACGCATGGACGCAATCTGACCGCCCTGGGTCATATCCTTTGCGTTAAAACTCATGATGATATTCTGAAGAAAGAAAGTCAGTCGGACTGATTATTAATGATGAAAAGATTAATAACCGTTAAATTCCGGCTTCGCCGGCAACACTTCACGGTCGCACAAAGAATTTGCACAACCGCTCAGTGTTTTCATATTTATTTCGGAAACGCCGGGGAGAAATAAAATTTATTTTATTTCTCCCCGGGGTTGGACAACGAGCAAAGCGAGGCGTCAGTCAGGAGGCCGGTCAGACCAGCCTCCGGAAGATAATCAGAGAATATTTGCGATTGATTTGGCCAGCTGGTCTTCGAGAACAGGCTTCGCCTCTTCAAATTTCAGGTTAACCTTGTTCGCATTTGAGACCACACGGGTCTGGTATTTATGCTGGTTACCTGTTTCAGTACTGGTCTGAATTTTCGCACCTGATGTGCCCTGACGCAGGGCGGCAACATTATCCGTTGTCACCGTTGCCTTAGTACGCTCTGCAATCTGCACATCCGTGATCATGGTATAGTTCACATCTTCCACCATCGCATCTGCAGCCATACCCACCAGACCGGCAGCAAGGCCCACACCGAGTGTGGCACCGGCAGAATTGGAATTATATCCGGTGATACCGGCACCTAACGCTGCACCAACTGCTGCGCCTTCATAACCACGGTTCAGCCATCCCTGAGACTCCCGCAGATCCATCTTATCGGCCTTCAGCACATTCGCCTGAATCCAGTAGTAGGCTTTATCCGGAGAAGTCACCACCTGATACCCTTTTGCTTTCACAGCATCAGCAATTTTGCCCTGCAGCCCACTCATGTCTTTATCAGACGTGTTTTTGATCTGCAGAAATACCGTGCGTTCGCTGGCGGGTTCAAGCCAGATGGTCTCACTCATCTGAGTCTTCACCTCAAGGTTACGCTTCTTGATTGCTGTGCTCATCGCACCACACCCTGAAAGGGCCAGAGTGGAACTGACCAGTGTAACCATCATCAATTTTTTTGTTTTCATCAAATTACCTTTTTTACAAACTACAGTTTTCTTATTGCCTGTCATAATAGTCCTGCCAACGAGTCCCAAAAGTATTTCCCGCTGAATCAAAGCCTCCATGCATAGGATATCCGGTTGAAGGGTTATAGTAGATCGTTGGGGTCTGTTCAATGCCCCCGAAGTCTAACTTTTCACTCCCATCATATTGGTCTTTGAGTTGATTTTGCCCCCATTTTTTTATGCTTATGCAACCACTAACTCGCCTTAATTCGTATAGTGTACCAATGATAAAAACCATCAGGCTTAATAACGGAGAGAGTAAGGAAGATACTGGCATCGTTATATACCAAACGCCTTTACTAAACTTAAACTCATCCGACACATCCCGTTTTTTTCGTATTTGAGAGAACAACCAGATAAACAGTCCCTGCCATAGCACTATGAAGAACAGCATAAAAACTGTTTCGGCATTCCCCCAATCAGCCAGATAACAGGCGATAAACTGTATCACTGTTACCAGAGCAATATGGGCTAAACATCTCATTATCATCTCCCAAACACAGTATTATTGCTTATACTTATCCTGATACTCCTTTGCCCTTTTCATCAGTTCCTGTGGACTGTCAGCTCCGGGCATTCTTTCCTGAGCCGACTTTTCTTCATTATATTTATTATTCTGAGATAATGACTCTGTTTTATGGTGATTCTGCAGTTCAGAATACTGTCCTCTTACAATATTTTCCTCGCCACGTATGCTGTTCTGAGTATCACCTATATTCCCTTTATATTCTGTGACCATATTATCAACCTGATGTTTTACATCATTACGGATATTACTGTCCTGCGTTCTTTGATCAATAATGGCCTGATGCCCCTGATGGTCAGCAATAATATCCTGGCTGCCACCACCCGAAGGTACGCTCTCCATTCCTTTACCAATATCACCACGGGATTCCCGCCAGGCATTATCAACACCAGGCTGTATCTGTTCCTGCACAAAAGACCAGGCCATTGCCCGACGGCGTTCTGCAATCTCCGGCGAACTGGTATTTGTCAGAATAGCTTCGGCATCCTGCGGTGCGTGTTTCATCACATACTGTGCAAACTGTTGCGATAGGTCTTCACTCATCTGCCCACTCATGCTTTCAGTACGGGATGCCATTTCAGCATATTCATGGCTGCGGGTCATATTCGTCGTGTACTGGTCGTAACTCTGTTTCGCTGAATTCAGGGCTGCAGACAGTTGATCCACCCGGGAATCAGCATTATTGTCAGTATGGCTGCCGGATTCACTGACTTTGCGACTGGTAAAGTAATCGCTGGCCTCTTTAAAGTCCTTACTGGCTTTAGCGTCAATATCATGACGAGCATCATAGCTGGCCCGTGAACCACTGCTGGCCTGATGCGCATCATCATCACTCCAGTCAATGCCAGCCCGACCACCACCTCTAACGCCTAATCCTCCACCAACACCAAGAATTTTAGGTTTAACCCCCCATTCAGCATGAGCATCACCATACATCCCGGCAGAAGCTCTCGTACTTCTGGATGCCAGTTCCTGAGTCGCCTGCTCATTACTGATATTATGCGCCTTCGCATAGCTTTCCACTGCACTGCGCATACGGCTGGCCATCATGGAGTCCTGTGCACTCATCGTGCTGTCAGCACCACCGGTGACAGAATCACTGCTCCCCCGGTTAGAACCAAACTGACTGAGCGTGTTCCAGGCACTGGCAATACTGCTGCTGAACCCATGCAGGGCACTTTCTGCTCTGTTCGATGCTTCCCGGGCCATTTCCTGTTGTGCCGCCGCAATCTGACGCGTTGCATTGATGCCGACCGGTAACCGGGACATCGCTCCGCTTGCATCCATCACCATATTACCGTCACGGGTCTGTGTGGCGGTTGCGCCACTGCCGGTCTGGTACATCATCTGACCAAACGACGTGGTGCTGTTGGTGCTCCAGCTGAAGCCGTTCACGTTTTCCGTCTGCATGTTACCGTAGGAGTAATTACCGTCAACCACACTACCTGCCGCACTGGCAGTCGGGCTGATAGCAGAGGAAGCGAAATGGCTGTACACACTGGAAAATCCTGCCCCGAGCCCCCTGACCATCATCCAGGATAATGGCGGGATCATCATGGAAAGATACCCGGCAGTGGAAGCCAGATCGGAGTATTTCAGTTGTATCTGTGAAATTTCAGAGAGCAACACCGGCGCACCATTCTGTTTCGCATAAAATGTCATGGCACTGTTCAGAATGGCGTACAAGAGTGGCCATGACTGCAGCCACATCAGGGCAAACACATAACCTTTCAGGACAGACAGCGTCAGTTTGTTGAATACAGCCGCCAGTACCAGGAGCGGGAAAATACCGATGGCGATCCCCGTCAGGATGGTCTGCGTCATGGGCAGTGTCCGCATCGCCACATGACCGATGGAGACATGTGCCAGACGTTGTTTCTCCATCGATGACGTGGTGGCCAGATTCACCAGGCTGGCCGAATCACCATTACGTGCGGCATAACTGGTGATCCCCTCCTTCAGCGCATTGATGGTGACATTCTGGCGGATGATCTGGCTGGCTGATTTACTTGAGCCATAGAAGTAACTGTAACTGTCGCCAATCAGCGTACTGAACAGCAGGTTAGGATCAGGGCGTCCACCAAATAGCTGCTGGGCATAATAATGCCAGGTTTTTCCGCCACTCTGTGTGTCCAGATTCAGCTTGTCTTTCAGCGAAACCGACGCGTCCTTACAGGTTACGAAATTATTATTGCTGTCATAAACGCCCCGCAGCGGGCTGGGGCGGGAAAAAATCAGCGTGTAGGGATCAGCGGAGGCCATCAGCTCCTCCAGCGTGTATTTGTGGTTCAGGTAAATATCCCCCATCACGCAGTTCTGCACATAATCCTGGAAAAGATTGGCGATTTCCGGATTGCGGGACAAAAAGTCGGTGCTTTTTGATACCAGTTCTGCGCCAAACAGCATCCCCGTTTTGCTGTAGGTGACACTGTCCGGTTGCGTGAAGATCATCTCGTAACTGGCCACCATTGCATGCCCGATACGGGTCGTCAGTGAAAGTGGCATCGCCAGTCCGACCGGCACATTATCCACCCGGTGAACTTTGACCAGGTCACTGTTATCAATAATCTGCACCGATGTGCGGACATTAACCAGCAGGCTGATAAGCACAAACACGGCCACCCAGCCCAGCAAATCCATCACGTTGTGCCGCTGTACCCACATTACGGCCACCGCGAGAACAGACAATGTGAGCGCAATTTTTTCAATGGAATCCCACGTCCTGGTTCCCATAAAGGCGGCAATGGCGTTCAGGTTATTCCGCAACCACTCACCACCGGCAATCACATAAACTTCATTCACCGCGTGCTCCCTCCGAAGTGATAGTTGTTCTGGTAACGACTGAGCATGCGGGCGGAAAGCTGCTGACGCATGTAGCTCATCTGACGATCGACAACCAGCAACGCATCCTGCTGTACCTGCACCTGTGACTGAAACGCCGCAATCTGCCGGGTGGCATCATTCATGTTGTCGTTAATATGTCCGATAACCGCTTCGTCATAATTTCCCGTGGCCACCATCGCCCGGGCCTGCTGTATCAGCTCCTGAATGTACTGCAGCAGGATGTCGTAACCGATATAGTCCGTCAGCTGGTAAATCATGCTGTTGGAAACTCCGAGCATCTGCGGGTCAACCAGGTATTTGAAGACGGGGATGGTGGTACTGGAAATAAAGCCTTTTTCCTTGTCATCCAGAGGCGTGTCACTGACCGCCTTGTTCTGAATGCTGGCCAGAAGTTTAGTAATCTGAGACTTCAGTGCATTATCCCGGCTGATAGTCACCGGTGTGTCTGCCACCACTTTCAGGCATTTATCAGAATCGTTGCAGTGATAAATTTTTGCTGTGCCGCCTTCCATCATGGCCCGGATAATTGAGCGGTCAGTGGTTCTGGCTGACAGCGGTGTGATTTCGCCGTTGGGACCAAACACCAGTGAGCCGGTCAGCGTCATCACAAACTCTTTCAGCTCTTTGTTGCCGTCAAACATTCTGTTTTTGGAAAGCGCATTCCACATGATGTTAATGTTTTTGGTCACCCGCTCCTTATCCTTGTCGCTGGCTTTATCCCTGACGCTGTCAGATTTACCGCCAACGGTACATCCCTGCCGGGAAGCCGCCCAGTCAGCAAAAATATTGCTCTCACCGGCAATGTCCTGACAGACTTTCTGCTGGGACACCTGCGTCCGGGGGAAAAGCCCGCCGATAATCCCCTGTGCAGCCTGGCAGGAACTGAGGTTCATACTGTTAATGTCGCTTGCCATTTTCTGCAGGAAGTCTTTTGCGGTTTTGATTTCCGGCACCGTTGTCTGCAGGGCAAGGTCAAAAAAGTAACCGGCAGCATTGCTCATAATCTGCTTAACAAAACGCTGCAGCTGCTCGCCATTAATAAAACTGAACGAGCCGAGATAGGCGTCGATGCCGCCACATCCGGCATTGATATCCGGCAGCGTCATGGAAATTAGCTGAACATTTTTGACCTGAGTACGGGCATACAGGGAGCCACCGTAAGCATAGCCGGCGGCCTGCCCCTGCCAGACGCCCGGCTGTGTGGTATTGGAAGCGAAGCCCAGCTTGTTAAAGAACTGATTCATGTCGCTGTTCACATCCGCTGACGCTGCGGGTGTGACCGTCAGTAAAGCAGCACAAAGAACCAGAAGAGGTTTAATGCGTGGCATCATTCTTGCCCTCCCTTAATGTGTTCTCCCGGTGCATACGACATTTCAGCAGGAATATCTCGATATTTCCGTATATTAATTCGCACATTGGGGACAGAAAAAAATGTAACAAGAAACCCGGCTGCAAGCGCATATAACGTATACGGAATGGCATATATCAGGATATTCCACATATAACTCGAATTATTTAATTCCGGGGCCGCTTTCCACGAATCAATACAGGCATCAAAAATAATATTCATAACTGTCCATAAAACAATTCCGGCAGTCAGGAATACCAGAGACAACCCAGCATACCTGCCAGTAATTCTGGAAATGTATTTATAATCTCGTTCTGTACTTCTGATTTTGAGCTCAGGATTACTTTTATTTTCTCTCATTATAAGTTCCCTCTGATATTTCCGATGATTCATTCAGACCGGTCATGCGGCTGTAATATATTTCAGACACCGAAATCCATCCCACAATTGCCCCCACAAAAAACACAACAGAAACAGAAAAGGTAAGACTCAGCGAAACGACAATTTCTACAGGGCTGGCGGGATAAAAAAGCCCCTGACGGATAAAGGGGATATTCAGGCTGACGATTATTCCCGTCACGATGCCGGATATTCCGGCAATGAGTAACACCACCTGCTTATTTCGCACCTTTTTTTCCTCCGTACATCTGCAAAACGGTATCCACCCGCGCCATAAAACCGGCGGCATCCGTTGCCCCCTGTAAAAGCGGTAATGCCTCAAGCGTGTTGACGTTGACCAGGAAGGTGGTCGGTGTGGCCACCGGGATATTCGGGAAGAAGGTCTGCATCACCTCCGGTGGCACCGGTAATGCTTCAGGAAAGGCCGTATCCCCCTGACCATCCAGGGTGTAGGAAAAAACGGAAAAGCCGTACTGCTGTGCCAGCTGTTTCAGTACCGGGTCAAACTGGTGACAGTAAGGGCAATGCCCCTGCATAAACAGCACCACCTTCCAGTCGGCCAGGTTAACCTGCCTGCCATTACTGAGGCGGAACCAGCGGGGAGCCGGCTTTGCTGTCCTGGCTGACGTGCCTGCTGCCGGTTGTGCAGGCTGCGTAGCCATACCCTGCGGATTCCAGAGTCGCTCTATTTCATCCCGGGTGGAGGCCTGCACAGCAGCGGCGCTCAGCAACAGGGTGAACAGCAGTGATTTAGTGAGAGACATGTCCGCCCTCCTGCTGCCCTTCCATCATGGCCTGTTGCCTGGCTTCCAGTGCCTCACGCTCTTCCCGGCTGACACGGGCAATCCATGCATCCAGCACCTGGTATGCGCCGAACAGTACGAGAATGGCCGCAATCAGCTCCGCCAGAAAAAAAGCCATCCAGGGTTTGCTGTAAACAAGACGGGCGACGATATGAAACCAGACACCCAGGGAAAATACCCACATTCCCGTAATATCAAGCCGGGGTAAAGAGAATCTGCGTTTACTTATCATGTTAAACTCCGGTTATTATTTACATGAGAGTATTCATGTCTGTAATATTCGCGTTTGTGTGATATTAATCAGAGGTACAAATGGAAAAGCGATCTTTTAAAGAAAAACTGGAAATAATCAGAAACATAATAAGAGAGTCGTTACTGGGAAATGCGGCAATTATTGCGCTGATATATGCAGCATCACATTCATTACCGGTCAATGCCTTCCCTGACTATCTTGTAATAAGTTTATTAAGTATCTCAGCAGGCATCGTTGTATTATGGTTATTTTCAATTATCTATATTTATTTTTGTGAGCTATTCAGAAGCCACTGGATTGCGGTATGGTTTATCATATGGTCTTCAGTAATCAACCTCATTATTTTGTATGGTTTTTATGACCGTTTTATATGACTTAGCCTGTCATAAGCCCCCTTATAAAAAACCACATCACTCCGGACCATACCGATGACAACACAATACAGATAAATATTCTTCTGAACCTGTCGAAGCTCGTAACGTCCGGTAATGCGGCCGCAACTATTGAAACAACCAGTGCTGCGCCCTGACTCATAATTGCACCACACAGAAACCAGAGACTGGCGGTAAGCACATATAAACACGCGATATTAATAACAAGGAAAACCAGTGAGCTCAGGAGAAACATTTTCCTGTCATTACGCTCAGAAAAGAAATAACCGGCAATAATGACAAATATTAACAGAACAACACCTGTAAACATTTTCAAATAATCTTCACTCATAAATCAAATCCGCGATTAAAAATTGGGTTTAAAATCTTCAGAAACGTTCAGGAACTGTTTTGCCAGGTCGTCCTGCGAAATAAAGCCGTATGATAACGGGCGAACACTGCCCTGTTTCGGGTCAACCAGCATCATGGCCGGGAAATATTTCACGCCGAGGCGCTGCGCCTGCCCCTGGTCAGTCCGGGAATCCGGCAACAGCGGATTAATCACGCCATCCACGGAAACGGGAATAACACTCAGACCATACGTATCCCGGAAGCCATTAATGACCTGCGCCAGTTGCCCGTCGATGGGGTCCTGCCCCCGGTAAAAAAACATGATGCCGTAGTGTTCAGCCAGTTTCGCAATGGCCTGTCGCTGCTGCGCCTGGTCTGCTGCCAGCTGGTTCCGTACCGTGCCGTTGTAATGGCTGTACTGCAGGTTATAGTCCAGTTCAGGATGTGCCAGCATGGCCTTTCTGGCGCTCATGGTGAAAAGCCCGGCCTGCTGAGTCCAGTAATTTTGCAGCCGGAAATATTTCACAAAATTATCCACGCCGGGATACAGAATGGCTTCGTACAGCGCCCGCTTTGTTGCCGTCTGCAGTGCGGCCAGTTTCTGCATAATATCCGGTTCCTGACGGGGGGCTGCAGGTACAGGTTTATTTTCTTTTTCCTTCGGATTTATTTTCTCGTTATACCACTGCCAGCCTGCATCTTTTCCTGACGCCGGAAAAATAAAGCAGCAGAGTAACAGTGGCAGTAATGCTTTATTCATCTTCATTCCTTTCATCACTTTTTCTTTCATCAGGTTTCTGCAGGTCAGTCAGGGCAGAAAAACAAAAATACAGAATAAACAGGAGCACACCGGAGTAAAGGATAACGAAAGCAGCGGCAAGCATCCCGTCTGCCGTGGTTTCTTTTACCGTATCCCACGACCAGATAATTACCGGAGAAATGACAATCGCTGTAATCAAAAGCCGGATAAGAAAATCAATAAAACGGTTCGACGTGAATATGACTTTCATCATTTCCCCCGGTTATTTCCCATACCTTACTGTCCTGCCTGTTTCAGCTGGTCAGCAATCTGCTCTTTCACTTTCTGCGTCAGAACGCCACTGTCCGGGATTTTCTGGTTATTCATCAGGTCTTCGTAGAAGTTAGTGAAATCCAGTCTGTTGAACTGAATTTTCTGCAGCTCATCAACCGTAATCCCCCGACAGTCAGGATGCTTCGCACTACCAAAACTGATACGCAACTGACCGTTGCGCCCCTGCTGCTGGACTATCTGCGCCAGCTTCGAATCAAACTGACAGTAACTGCGTTTTTTCTCCAGGCAGACACCCAGCACTTTCTTCGAACAGAACTCTCCGACACTGACGGTCAGTTTGTTTGATTTTGCTTTAGCCAGGGCTTTTTCATCACTGCTGCATTTGGCCAGCCCGATATCCTGTCCCCAGCCGCTGTCCTTACAGCAGTTGCTGTATCCGGCTGCAGCCTTCTTACAAAATTTCGCCTGACCGGTGAAAGCACGGACATCCACCCCGTTCAGCGCCGCAACATCCTTACCTGCTGCGGCCAGTGCCGCCAGCTGAGAAACGGCTTCGGCAAAATCATTACTCTGCCCGCTCTGAGCCTTATCGCATTCGCCATCGAGACAGAAGACGTCTCCCCCACAGACCATCACTTTCCCGGATGTTTTTGACTCACAGGAGTACGTGGCATATTCATGCAGACAGGCACCTTCTTCGGAGTAAAAGGCACACTGGTGTGACACCAGGGTACAGGCAGGATTGTCGGTGTAGGTCTGACAGGTTCCCTTGTCTGCTGACTGCGTGACATACGTGTCCCGGTATGCCCAGCAGCTCTGGTACATGCTGTATGACTGACCGTCTTTCACCAGCGTCCTGTTCCCGCCAGCCTCCGTACATTCTGTTTTTGTCAGTTTCCCCAGCTCCTTGCTGAACGGGCAGCTTTCAGACCAGACAACATACGGGGTGTACGAGGCTTTTTTTACCCTGACAACCAGACGCAGCTTCATTGCCGTATGACGTTTGAATTTTGTATTCCCGACCCGGACGGGGTGAGATGACGTAAAAGCCACACCGGCAGTCAGTGTTTTCTGTACTGGTGTAAATGAGGCATCTGCTGAGTATTTGGCATTCCAGCTCAGTGGGGTTCCCAGTACTGTAATTGTCATAGGTACACTCTTCTGCAGGTAAGTACGACTCCAGCTGTAATGCGCATCGACAATTTCACCGGTAACGGGAGAGGTAATGGAGACAACATACTGACCATTCACTTCACGTGCAGGTAGCTGACTCATTTCATACTCCAGCGTCCGGGTTTCCCATGTGGTACTCCCCTGCAGCTCCATACGGGCAGTTCGTGTGCAGTACTGCTCCACCTGTAAATCCCGCTCACAGGTGTAATTCGTGTATTCACTCCGGCTAATCTCCTGCGCACTGCACTGCTGCCCGGTGTTTCCCACAATGCTGTCAGCCCGGTTCACCACATCCCTGCCGGTCTGGATAAACGGTGCATCCGGTGAAAGAATGTCTTTCGGCTTGTTCATGAATGACTCTGTGATGGTTTTTCCGGTTTCACCGGTCGCCCATTCCGTGGTGCCGTCATTTTTCAGGCCGCCATCCCCGCCGGCAGTCACGCCACCGTAATATTTTGTCTCGTCCGGATTCGCGTTATAGCCGGGGATACTCTCCTGTGGCTTAAAGCCCTGAATACTGCTGCTTCCCTGTCCTTTGATCTGGTGAGCAAAATCAGAGCCGGCCCGGTAATCACTGTTGCTGTCAGCCTGTGCCATGCCGGCAACCAGAGCCAGTATCAGAGGTAAAATACGTTTCATTTCCCGGAATCTCCTTTCCCTGCCAGTAAATCATGAGCCACCTGCCGGCAGTCACCCGTGGCGGCCACTTTCTCCAGCGCCTGGCCGACCCGCAGGTTTCCCCGGATGATGTCGTATCCCTGACTGCAGAACACCACCAGTGCCGGTACACTGCGAATGCCGTACTGTGAAAACAGCGTCGGGTCGATCTGAACACCATCAGTTGCGCCGTCTTTCACCAGGGACAACACGGCTTCAGCGGTGGTCTTCAGGTCATTATTCACCATGCCCCGCAGTGTGGCCGGAATACCGTAGTGCCGGGTTTCGCCCAGCATCCGTTTCAGCCCCTCTTCGGGAATGGAAAACGACACAAAATACAGGGCACCCTGCCGGGGTTTCCCGTCCTGTGAAGCCTGCTGTTTACGAACCAGCTCATCCAGGAAATGGTTATCTGAACGCTGAAGGGGGTTTTCCAGCACCTGCTTCTCCGCCCAGGCTTTCAGCTGATGGTCAGGTTTTTCACGCAGTTGTCTGCTTAAATTTTCCTGCTGCTTCAGGAACTGGCGGTTTTCAGGTGTGTTCACATTTTCTGACGCCATAACCGCCCCGTTCAGCATCATCAGCAGTGCTGCCAGAGATTTCATACTCAGCTTCATCATTCACCTCACAGGAAGACACAGTTACGTTTACGCCACATCAGGTAGCCGAAGTTTTTCTTTGTGTTGGGCGGATTTTTCCCGGTTTCCCAGCGGGTCACGCTGCGCCCGAACGGGTGGCACTGCCCGCTGTCCGGATACATATTCACCATCTGATAACGCCAGCGTTCTTTGGGCAGGATTGGGGACGGATATTCATTACAGACGGCGTTATTTTTCCCGATGGTTTCCATAATCATGCCCTGACGGTGCAGCTTGAACGCCATGCGTTCACTGACCAGCAGGGAGGACTGCAACGGACTGGACTCATTACTCACCCAGCCATTGAACGGGTACATACTTCCCTGCGAACCGGCACACCAGAACAGAGTATCGATGGGCATGTTAAAGGCGCTGGCAATGGCATCTGCAGCACAGGCCCCCTGTGCTATCGGATTGGCAAAAATGACGGCTTCCGGATTGAGAATGGTGGTCAGGCTGCTGTCCGTCCAGGTGGGGTCGATTTCAGAAAGATAAGCGATATCCAGGTCACCACCTTCCAGGCAGCCCAGCGATGTGATGATGTTAAGCCAGTACGTCAGCGGGTATTTGTACCAGTGAACGTGATAGAACGCTCCGTTCACCTGCTTCTCATCTTTTTTCGCCGTTCCCTGTGCCGTTTTACCAAAAGCCGGCAGGCTGAAGCCCAGGTTCACCATACATCCCGGTGACCGGGTGACGTCCGTCAGCGCCATCGGCTCCCAGTAACCAATGGCCAGTCCGATACGCCTGAACAGCGGCGGCGGTGCCGGACAAATCTGAATGGGCATCGACGGGTTCGCCGTGTCGGGGACCTTACCCTGACTGACTTTGATACTGCCCAGCGAGAGCGGGAAAATACAGCTCCAGCAGATATCCGTGATCGGGTTTACAAAACGCCCCTCACAGGCAGAATCCGCAGACGCCGCAGGGACATGACCGGCGAGAAGGAATAACATCAGCAGCCACAGGCTTCGCTTCATTTTCTGCCCTCCTCTGCCGGAATAAATTCCACCTTCAGGAAGCGATTGCCGGGAACGGCGCTCACCCGTGCCGGTACCTGATCGATGCCGAGGCGCTGGCAGAGCACACCGTTCTGGTCAAAGTAAACACGGCTGTCCAGTGCTTTCTGCATCTCCGGGATACTGCCCTGCACCAGGATAATTTTGCTCTCCAGTGTGGGCGGCGTCTGGCGTTTCATCCAGGCAACCTGCGCCGGATCATCGCCATTGATGAAATACAGCGTCTGGTTAAAAGGAACATACTGCAGCGGATTCATCACTTCACCCTGGCGGGCAAACACCCGCCCTTCGTTATCCCGGATATCCGCAGCCAGTCTGACGGACGGGTCAAACAACCGGCTGCCGTATTTCTCCGTGCGTCCGATACCGGGCACGGCAGGGGGCCGCAGACTGTTGCGGATCACCCGCTCCTTAAAGGCATCCATTTTCCGGCCCATCTCACCGGACTGCTCCAGTACCGTCAGGCGCTGCATGATCACCGTCAGCATGTCCGGCTCCTTTACCGGCCACAGATCGCCCCAGGTGCCAAGATCGGCGGCGGCCACACTCTGCCCCCATATCAGCAGGGCAATCAGCCCCCGGCATCTCATGGTTCCGCCCTCATTCGCCGGGCAATATCCTGCTGGATTTCCCGGGTGATATCCGGAGCCCCCTGTACCACGGCAGGCGACACCAGAATGACCGCGTGGTGTTTCTGCTGCCACGCCTGCAGGCTGGCTTCCAGTGCCGTGTTAAAACGCGCTGAAAGGGCTTTTGACTGTACTTCTGACAGTTGTTTCTGACTGGCGCTGTCAAAAAACGCATCTACGGTCTGTTTCATGTTGAAGGCGACAGTCACCGGTGCGTTCAGTCTGACAATGCCGTAACTGACGGCTGCGTTCAGTAACACCATTGCCAGACAACCTGGCACCGTCCACCACCAGTGGCTGCGTCGTTCTGCCGTGACGTCGGCGGGTTTCTGCGTTGAACTCATGCAACACTCCTGTATTTCTCATGTTCTTCCAGCCAGGCTTCCAGCGAAGCCATCTCCGGCCCTGACTTCTTCCACGCCAGCTGCCACACCGCCTCATGAATACTCAGCCCCTCTTTACGTTTCTGCTGCACAAACTCAAAATCCGGGCCGTCAGAGCTGTACATGGCGCGGCTTAACGGGTCCACAAACAGGCGGTGCCAGGAGGAATGGTTTTCCACCTGCAGCAGGAAGGAACTGAACCACTGATCTTTGGCCGCACCGAACTTACCAATCATGTCACGCTGCAGTGGCAGGAACTGGTCCGGATACAGCTGGTTGTATTTCGCGAACTCCTTCGCACTCTGTTTGAGGATAATTTTGTAGGAGGAGTTACCCCATGCCGCGCGGGCAGCACTGGAGGCCTTGTCAGAGTCAAAGTCGACGATGTTCTGTGTGATGGTGATATAGGCACCGGTATGACGGCGGGCGGTACGGTAACCTTTCTCAATAAACTCACCGACCTTGTGATTTTTGAAGTCCAGCAGACGCCATCCCTCATCAATGACGTTCAGTTTTTTGAGGTTACGCGGCGTGCGGTACATCCTGTTCTCGATGTAAATAATGAGGCTGAACATCACCGCAACCAGCAGTGACGGACGGTCTTCCAGTCCGCCCAGCTCCAGCACCACCATTTTCGCATCATCCCGCAGGGACGGCTCATCAGAGTTAAAATACCGGCCGTAAGTGCCGCCGGCGGTATATTGATCCAGCAGGACAATCATTTCATCCAGACGGCTGCGGATGGTCGGTGACTCGACATACTGGTCGTTATCACGGGCGTTTTTCAGGAAATCCACCACATCATCGATGCGCGCCCTGTTCTTTTTAGCCAGCCAGGAGGCCCTGACCGCCTGCAGCAGCAGACCTTCATGCACTTCATCCAGGTTACCGTTGGGGCTGGCCATCACCGACAACTGGTCACGGACACGCTCCGCTGACTGGTCAATATCGGTGATGTTCGCAAACGGGTTAAAACGCAGGGTTTCACCGTCCAGATACACCCCGCCCATGTTCTCACACAGGGACTTATATCCATCCCCCATGTCAAACACCACGGCAAAGCCCCCGGAGTCCAGCACGCTGCGGATAAGGGGCTGTATCAGTCCGGTTTTACCGGCCCCGGAGGTGCCACAGACCGCCATGTTGTAGTTGGTGTTATTCATCCCCCGGAAGAAAATATCGATAAACGCCAGCTGGTTACGGTAGGTGGGTGCCAGCAGACCTGCCGGTGTCAGGGGGTTATCCGCCACTAACGGCATCAGGTTGGCCACATTAAAGCTCTCTGCGCGCTGAACCACACCGGCCTCTTTCAGCTGTTTAAACAGCCCTTTCCCGGCCATAAAGGGAAGGCAGGTCAGGAAATTACGCATGTGGTTAAAGCGCGGTGAAATCAGCTCAAAACCGTTTTTACGGAAGCTGTTCAGGATGTCCTGCTCCACTTCCAGCGCCGTTTCATTATTGTCCTTGCAGAATGCTGTGATGTTGAGGAAGTAGGACACGACAGAGGACTGACCGGAGCCCAGCCGCTGACGCAGTTCCCCCCACTCCTTCGCCTCTTTCTCCACGGACGGAAACCATTTGGCATAGGAGGTCTTCGACTTTTTCTCCAGGTCCATGTACTTCAGGTTGGCTTCGCTGTGGGTTTTCACCTGGTCTTCCACCACCAGAGTCAGCGTCAGGATGAACGGACAGGAGATGGACAGTTCCGGGTTCAGCAGGTTGCTGTAGTTGTCGGCCATGTTCCACAGGAAGGCGATTTCCGGGTTACGGGCCAGATGGAAATTCAGGATGCGGGCCGTGCTGTTCCTGCCCTTCTCACGCAGGCCCAGCGTCAGGTAATCCGCCCGGACTTTCAGGTCAAAACTGTCCTCCACACACTGATAATTCAGATCAGAATACGGGTCCAGCTGACGTCTTTTCGGGTACAGGGAGTCCGGGTTATGGTTAATCATCTCCCCGACAATATCGATAAAGGCCTGTGCATCCACCGCCTGTGTGGTGATACTGGCCCCCTGTAACGACGCCCGGATGATTTTCACCAGGTTTTCCATTTCCAGAATATCAGCCCGGCTTTTTTTCTTCGAGGGAGAACAGTACGAGAAGAATACCCGGTAATGGCGCAGGGTCAGGGGCAGATTCATCCCCTCCGGCAGCGGAAACTGTGTCGCTGCCGCGTTCATATAATAGGCCCGGGTAATGGCGTTAAACCGTTCAGCCTGTTCACCCGACCAGGAGAACTCACGCAGCCCGTATTCAATCCTGTCACCAACCAGCTGACTGGACATCAGATGGATGCAGAACGGCACCCCGCGCGGCAGTTTGGTGCGCAGCATGTGATCGAGGGCCTCCACAATGGACTCATTCGCCCCATTGATGGGAATGGCTTCCAGCATAAAGCCCATCGTGGTGTCATTCATGAACAGACCGGATTCCTGGTTGTAATCACGGTACGGCAGCAGACGACTGAACTGCGGGAAGCTCATTTCGCCCAGAACTTCATTGGCCTTTGCGGATTCGTCAGGCAGTTTCAGTGCTGTGACGAGGGAGTTAACCGCCTGAGTGACGGCCTCAAGTGGGTTATTCACATGAATTCCTTAGTTGAAAAATAAAGCGAGAAATGCGGTAGCCATGAAGGGAATACCTGTAATTAACGCGCCATTTCCCGGCACATATACAAAGATTTCTGTTTTCTGAATATCCACTCATGTTCATCCGGAATTAAATCACTATGTTCTGCGACTGACTTATGCATAATGTTTTCTCTGTCTTTCCTGATACGCCTGACATTCAACGCACAACGTCACACCGGGAAATATTTTCCGCCGGGCTTCCGGAGCAGGATTCCCGCATGCTTCACAGAGATAAACAGGAATACCATGAGCATTTATTTTCTGGCGTATCCGGTTTATTCCTGTCATGGTCAGTTGTTCTGTCACTGAATATGCTTCATCGGCTTCATCACTCACGGAATATTCCTCCCGACATGTTCTGACACGCTACCGCCCATCCCTTTTCACGCACAGGGCACTCGTTTTACAGGCAGATTTTGAATACAGAAAGCCTGCCGGCATTGCCGGCTGATATACAACTTCAGGGCCAGTTAATTAATACGTGGTTTTCCCCACGCAGACGGTTTAATAACAAAAAACACGCTGGATGGCTGATGATAAACATCCTGATTATCAATATAAGGCGCTATCCATAATGCAGCCGTCTGCTCACCCGTTCTTAGCGGACGAGGAGGTGTTACCGGCGCAACTGAACTGACCGGAACAACCGTTTTCACTTCCCGGGCAGCGGTAAACAGCGGGCGAGGTGCCAGCAGTTTCTGCTCCGGATGTGCTGTCACCGCAGGTCTGCTGCCGGACGGAGTGGCCGCGGTGACGGTCTGCACCGGCATTGTCCGGAAGTTCCCTTCACCCAGGCGCGGCAGTGATGCCGCAACCGGCTTTGCTTCTGAGGACTGCTCCAGTTTTTTGGCCTTCTCATTGGCCTGCTCCATCGTCATACAGGTATCGGATGTGGTGGCGTTACACTCAAATTCCGTATTAGTTCCGGCACAGCCGGAAAGTAATAAGGTCCCCAGCAGAGGAATAAATAAAGAAATCTGTTTCATTGTCCCTCACCTTTCTCATCGCAGTTCACAAAATCATTCTTCAAATCCCTGACCGTACAGGTTTTTACAATGTCAGGATTTTCAAAAACCGTATTCCGTGATGATTTATAAACATATGCCACAATGCGTTTCCCCCCCGCATCAGGTTCTGGCACACTGACTTCACATAACGGAGGGGTTATTCCGGATTCATACAGCACCGGATACTTTATTTTTTTGACGCTGCCATCAGAAACCAGCTTATTCATCGAAGGGTTCCTTATATTTCTGAATAATTCTGTCGATTAGTTCTTTCACCGGAACAGATTTTCCGCTACCGGATTGTCCGGCAACCACAATATGCCCCGGAGAAGAAAATAAGCTCATCGACATACCCTTCTTCATCACACCGACAGCAGCCATATTAAAATTGTGCGGCAATGATTCAGAACTGAATTCCTTCGGTGCAGGAAGTACGATTCTTGTGGTGCAGTTACTGAGAACAGCATGCATAAGATCATCTGATACGCTTTTATCCGGTACAGAGCGGGCAGTAATAACATTAATATTACGCATGTTCATTTTTATCTCCGTTGTTTCTGATTGTTCTGTCATCAGGGAAATAAACATGGCACTCCCTGATTTTTCCCGGCAGGGAAGTGTCTTCTGCAAGAACTTCCTTCAGACGCTCATCTGCTGTTGCCACACGGACACATTTCATTTTTCCGGGTCGCACCGGATATTTCCCGGTGCCTGCCGCAAACGACATATACATAAGTGCCAGCGTTGCCCAGAATGCGGTGACCAGTTGCATCAGTGACCGGTCAGTCTCCCTGACATAATCTGCAGCATCAGCAGCACGGTAACGGCAGATTTTCTCTTCTGCTCCTGGAAGATCATGCAGAGAAGGCAAACATTCTCTTACAGGAAACTGCCCGGCAGGGGCTGTTTGTCTTACGAAGTCAATTTCCTGAACCAGTAATTTTCCTGGTGTGGTGTTGTCCTTCCATAAAACAAACAGAGCCATCAGGGCCATTGTGGCCAGTGGCCAGATAACCACAAACCTGACGACCCACAGCAGCCAGCGAACGACAAACGCCACACGGAATGTCAGTGCATCACCCGCCATTTCCGCCCTCCTTGCCGGCATCCCCGCCCAGCGGGTTCTTGTCTCCGGACATAAACTGCTGCGGATTCAGATTGCCCAGCTGTTTCAGCATCTGGTCGGTGTTAAAACCGTTCAGGTGGCTTTCTGCCGAGGGAGGATTCGGCACCGGGCTTTCCGGGTTACCCTCTTCCGCTGTACTCTGTGACTGCTCCAGCGCCATTTCCTCCACGGTTTTCAGCTGGAAGCCGTCCTGGAACACCACGGTCACTTCGTTGCCCGCACCAATCGGTATCACCGGGTGATACTGTTCGGCACGTTTGATGTAGTAGTCACTGAGCGTCTGTGCGGCTTTCGATGCGCCGCCACCGATACCCATTTTCAGGACATCACCAGCCCCGTAAGCGGCTGTGGCACCCAGCCCGACAGCCGGCTGGGAGGCGCGCTCCATTCCCTGACCGATACCGTCAACAAATCCCGCGCCCCATGCCCAGCCGAGGATTTTGCCGTTACGCATCACCACTTCGCCCTTGATACCGTTTTTACCCCGGAAGCTGACATGCCCCTTAATCGGCATATCAATAGTTTTGCCGTCCTTCAGGCAGCTGATATTGCGGGTACGTACAATGGCACGCTCACTGGAGACATCCCCCCAGGCTTCCAGCCCCACAAAACATCCCGTTGCGTCATACGTTTTGCTGTTCGGCATTTCCACCAGGCCGGTGATACGCAGCTGCATCGGCACCGTGGATTCATTACCGGTGACTGAGGCATTGGCATCCGCCCCTTCAATCAGCATGGCTTTCGCAAAACTTCCTGACGGAATGTACGGCAGTGATGGTCCCTGTTTTCCCTCATTACGGGTAAACACCTTACGCTGTATCCGGTTAGGCACCGGCACAGACTGGTACGTCACCTGTGGTGGTGGCGTGACACCATTCCCGGGATAAAACGCCGTCGGCGGTGGAACAGCAACGCTGCCCTGCGGCGGGAAGGATACGGGGGTGTTTCCTGGCTGTGGTTCGCCTTCCGGGCCGGGCGGTGAGGCAGGCATCTGCGGTACAGGCTCACCGGTCGCCGTGACGGGATTAGCACCCAGGGCTTTTACCTGCTCTGCCAGGGCGGCATTGTCCTGTCCCAGCTTTTCAATACGACGCTGGTCATCACCGCGCTGTTTGTTCAGGACATCCAGTTCACGACGGATTTCCTCATACTGCTTCTGCATCTGTGCCGCCGTCACCTGCATCTCTGTAGTAGCATGCTGACGCACCTTGTCATCAAAGGTCGTATCCACCACACCGGTCATATCCGGCACAGGCTCCTGTTCAGCCACGGTTTCACCGTTACCGGACATGTCCACATCAGACAGATACAGCGCACCACCAATCGCGGAGGCTGCACCGACAACCACAATCCCCAGCCACAGGTACTGCTTGCGTTTCACAATGGTATTGATACTGGCCATCAGTTGCCCTCCCCGTCACGGATGACATACACATCCATGCGCGCACCTGCCAGTAACTGGCTGGCAGGCTGGCTGAACATCACGGCACGGGTTCCCGGCTGCCAGAAGTCACTTTCCCGGATACTCAGAGCAGACAGAGTTTTATTTTCCACGGCAAAGCGGACCATCTTCAGGTGATTCCCCGTCCATACGGCATCTGCCACTGAAGACAGACCCGCCGGGGCCTGCAGGGTTTCCTTTGTCACCGGGACCTGATACCAGCCTGCGGGTAATTTTCCGCCACGGACGGCCTGGCTGATGGTCACAAGCAGGGATTCGTAAGGCGTGGACGTTTCCCACGCACCGGCTTCTTCTCCGGTTCCGCGCAGGTCACTGACAAGCTGAATGGTACGCCCCGCGCCTTCACGGGGAACGGCCTGAATGGAAAGATTCAGACCACGTTCTGTTTCCAGAATGAACGTAAAGGGCTTTTTGTTGACGGTGGCAACCACCACACCGCCGGAGGCGGTCTGCTCATTATTGGTCAGGGCACCATCCAGACTGTTCACGGCGATAATCCGGTCACCGGGAACGGTAAACAGATTCGGGCTGGTATTGCTGATGGCAATACTGGCCTGACCACCGTTCACCATTGGCACCACGGTGGGGGCCAGCGTACCGTTTGCGGCCATCACGCTGCAGGAAAAAAACAGGCTGCCGAATATTATTGCTGTATTATTTTTTCTCATCGTCTGTTTCCCCGAAATTATCCAGCCAGGTCACCCCGTTTTCCCGCTTCAGAATAAGGATGTAATGTTTGATATCAGTGAAAGGTTTTGAATCACCAATCCAGGTTTTAAGCACACCACGAATTTCCACACGGCCATACTGAGGCCAGACACGAACACTGGTCTGGAAAAAGGCTGAGTTCACGTTATCGTTTTTAATACGCTTCGCTTCTTCAGCCAGAATAACTTTCATCTGGTTCTGTGCGCCCGGGCGGATATATTGCAGAAGCGCCTGATGTGAGGCATCGACGGTTTCTGATGAAACATTCAGACGGAGGGCAATAAATGACAGCGCCATCTGCTGTAAATAAGAGGCGTCGGCACTGTTCTGTGACACGGCAAAGGGGGCATTAAATGCCATTGGCGTCACGGCAGTGCGTTGCTCATTCTGAAGACGGTAGTTATTCACTCCCTGAATGACGTTAACAGAGAGGCTGAGAACAATAAGCACTGACATAAATATAAAGGCGATGGCCATTACACGACTGGTACTTAAACGGGCACCGTGTTCCATATAACAATCCTGGTATCAGTTCTATTTAATCCACTGCCGGAAACACGAATCGGGAACATTATGAAAAATACCGCGCAACAGGGCTGTTGGCATATACCAGTAAATCAGGTCACGTAACCAGGAACTGCCCCGCCCTTTTTTCAGTTTTTTAATCCCGAAATAAACCAGAACCGCTGCACCAATACCGAACAGATATTTCGATGTTGTGATACCCCAGCCAATACAGATTGCTGCGGGGATCAGTTCATCCAGTGGCAGGCCAAACCAGCGGCTCTGGTTGGTCAGTGTTTCCGGGAAACGATATTTCTTAAGTTTATTCTCGTCTCCCGACATCGTTTTATTTCCTGTCAGAGGCCAACGACGGCCATACCCACAGCAATAAATACAGAGATGATGGCAAAACCGGCCAGGAACTTGACGTTTTTGGTCATCATGTACATGACAGCACCGACCAGAACTTCAGCCAGAACAACCCATTTAACAACACTGGAGTCCTTACCGAAGGTCGCCTTAACCGTGGAGTTACCACTTGCCATCAGGTCCTGACTACCGGAAGCCATCGCCAGTTGCGGGAAGAACATCATCAGAACAGCAGCCGGGAGCACAGCGCGTACCAGGCGAAGCATATTCAGACGAGTGAATTTAGAAAAAAACGACTTCTTTTTGACGGGCGCAGAAGCACCCTGAACACTTAAAACAGCATTCATAAGTTACCTCAATTTCGGATAAATGAATAAAACTAGAGTGTATTAAATGTTATATCTTCCTCTTTATCTGCCTCCCTGAATATCTCCGAGTTATAAAAATCAGAAAACTTGATCAAATGATCAATAACTCTGTCTGCAGCCTCATCTGTTTTACACCATCCACTACGATTTTTGGCTGCAATAAGTAGCTGGTTAGTTTCATCATCCAGACGCATTGTCAGATACTTAACCAGCGACTTACCATAGATATTCCCTGCCCTGTTAAACTTTGGATAGCGGTGAAGATGATCTTTAAGTCTTATTACTGCCTCAAACGATCGACTTCTTCCGCTTCTGTTACTTGCCTCAATTAATAGACTTTCCACATCTAAAGGTAATTTTAGTTTTACCATCTTACCTGTTGCAGAACGTGTACCAAATCTTTTCAATAACACCTCCCGCTGTTTATCTTCTGGTTACCACTTATGTTTGCAGAATAATCAGAAAAGGTAAATAGACGGAAAGTCTATATTTTATTAACACTTTATTAACGCGTATTTATGATACACATAGCCTTCTCGTACAAATAATGAATAAACTTTTTATTGTAGAGTAAGATGATTAACTCATCTTTATTAGGAACAGAGAAGTAGTCGCATATCAGAGACGCGTGTTTCTTTGATGTGGAGATGGATATGTTTAATATTCTTGCTATAGCATTATGACTGATTCCGGTGCTATATAAGTAAAAGACATCATTTACATATGATGATACAGAAGAATCATCACTCATTCTTCTGATTATATTTCTGATATCATCACTGACAATCGTTTTTTGATTATAACTGTCTTTATGACGAACATGAGCAGCATCATAAAATTGCCACAGAATAATATTTCTGTGTCCATTAAGAAATGACTGGACAGAAATTGTCCAGAATCTGTTCTGAATAAAAACATCCTCTACAAGATTAAGATGCGTATGCTCATTCCTATATGCTTCCATCTCTGTGACAGAGATCAATTCACAAAAATCTCTCTGCGACAGAAGCCATTTTTCAGCACTTTGATCTTGTGTAAGAAATGACTCATGAAACAGCGTATTGCAAAAAATAAATTTTCCAGTTTCGTCCCTGATACAGGCTGGATTTGGATAATCCTGAATAACTGCCGTCAGATTTTCCAGCAGATCTATTTGACGAGCATGTTTTTGTTGAATACGATCCATCGGATACATAGGAACCTCCTCACAAAGGATTCTATGGACAGTCGATGCAGGGAGTTCACGTCTCCCTGCATCGGCGATTTTCAATTTCAAATTTTAACGTGGCATTAACCACGTAATTAATATACTAATTATCTTTCGTACTGTCACCTTTTTAAATCATAAAAACTCTGATATTTGAACGAAGTCAATTTTCTTTTATTCATCATCATTTTTTGGAAAAAATCGTTCCATCTCAGATGATACCTTCTCCCTGATATCTTCAACCATATTGGCATATTCAAACTTTGGATTTCCGGAGACATGAGGACTGAGAGACTCAATACCCAAAATTTTCGCTACTGATGATTGTGTTTTTACAACGTATTCAAGAAGCAATTTATTAAACTCAGTCTGATTAAATGCAGACTCTTTACGCTCCATCTGAGCCTCATGTACACGAAGCCCCAGTTCAAGAAGCATTGAAGCTGTTGCTGAAAAACTGACATCTTTTTCCCTTGCCCCTTCCTGTCGACGCTTCTCAATAATCGCATTTATTTTTTCATAGGCATCATTGCTGATATACAGGTTCACCTTAGCCATTAGAGATTACCTTTTTTGAACATAAAATAAAGTTAATTTCGAAACACTAAAATTCATAATGCAAACAGGGACGCACCGCTAGCAGCGCCCCTGGCGGTATCCTATAAAAAAACACACCGCGCCGCTAGCAGCACCCCTAATATAAAATAATGTTTTTTATAAAAATAGTCAGTACCACCCCTACAAAGCGGTGTCGGCGCGTTGTTGTAGCCGCGCCGACACCGCTTTTTTAAATATCATAAAGAGAGTAAGAGAAACTAATTTTTCATAACTCTCTATTTATAAAGAAAAATCAGCAAAAACTTGTTTTTGCGTGGGGTGTGGTGCTTTTGGTGGTGAGAACCACCAACCTGTTGAGCCTTTTTGTGGAGTGGGTTAAATTATTTACGGATAAAGTCACCAGAGGTGGAAAAATGAAAAAATGGATGTTAGCCATCTGCCTGATGTTTATAAATGAGATCTGCCAGGCCACTGATTGCTTTGATCTTGCAGGCAGGGATTACAAAATAGATCCTGATTTACTGAGAGCAATATCATGGCAAGAATCCCGTTACCGGGTTAATGCCATCGGTATTAATCCGGTAACGGGATATGGCAGCGGACTGATGCAGGTAGATTCCCAGCATTTTAACGAACTGGCCCGCTACGGAATTAAGCCAGAACATCTGACAACAGATCCCTGCATGAACATTTATACCGGTGCTTATTATCTGGCAATAGCATTTAAAAAATGGGGCGTCACCTGGGAGGCCGTTGGTGCATACAATGCCGGATTCAGGAAAACCGAACGCCAGAACCAGAGACGTCTTGCCTACGCATCAGATGTTTACCGGATTTATACTGGGATAAAAAGCAGTAAAGGTATCCGGCTTCCGGCCACGAAGAAATCACTTCCGGAAATTAACAGCGTGCAGAACAATTAATCTTACAGACATTGTCAGATACCGGTTATGCCGCAAAAGCGGCATGGAAGGCCACACACAAAAATATCATATGAGTGACAATACTGACTGGCCGAAGCCCCGCGAAGCGGGAACCCATCTTATATATACCCGGTAACTGCGCAGCCTCCTGCCAGACCATTTTTCGCGGGCACAATATTTACAGACAACCGGAAAGCCGGTTGATGAAATTGAGGTATATCAGACGACACAGCAATGCCGAAAAATGATAATATAAGTAAAGCCCCGAAAATTTTTCCGGGGCTTTACTTATATTATCATGACTTCCACTTTCTGAACTGTTCGGCAATCACCCATAACGCCTTGTTGATTCTTATATCACCATCAATACCTGTAATGGCTCTTGTCCTAGTATTTTTCCCGGAGGCACTTCGCCCCGATAATCCACCTTTTATCATATTCTCCTGAACCCGCTGCCAGGTTGTCCAGAGATCGTTCTGTTTATCCTCCCAACGACGGGGAGTAATTATTTGTTCAGGCGTCACTGGCGTTTTATTTTCATCTTCATACCTGACCATCAGTGCAGCTCTGCCAAATAAATGTTGCTCGTCACTGTTAAGATGAATTTCTTTCATCGCCTCCATATTATCAGTGACCTTATCAAAGACACCGAGCACTTCATACGCTCCCTCGATAACCTGCCCGACAATATCACCTTTATGTGGAACGCGGATTTCGCCAAAATTATTTCCGCACACCAGGCCATTTGTGCAGACAAAACGAAAAATTCCGGGGATCATCTGATAACTGGATGAACCATCATGTGAATTAAGCAGGATAATTTCAGGAACTTCCTGTCCGTTAATATGCCCTTCCCTGCGAAGACGTAACATATGTTTACTGTATTCGCGACGTCCCAAATCACGAACCCGACTCTGACAGGCAAAGAATGGCTGGAAACCTTCATCACGTAACTTATTGATGATATTGATTGTTGGAATATACGTATAATGTTCACTCCGGGACTCATGTTTATCACCGGAAAATACCGAAGGCACGAACTGCATTAATTCATCATCCGTTAAAGGACGTTCACGGCGGATGGAATTATACCGACCAAAACGGGAAGCTAATCGCATAACAGCTACTCCTTTATGAAAGAATAAATTTAATAAAAAATTTTTCCGCTTAATATCATCCCCCCCGATCTCTATTAACAAGATTGCAACAATCAGGAGGGATATTCATCACATCCGGTCAGCAGATCGCCCGGATATCGAGGCCGGCACGCTTAATCTGACGCAGGAACTGTTTGAAGTGATCGGCTTCCGCAATGTTGATATGGCGGAACTGCTTATCCACACCCTGACTGAGCGCGTAGCTATAACTGAAGGCCATCTTTTCCGGGTGGCTTTTGCGATATTTTTTCAGCTCAGTCAGGCTGCTGAATTCCAGGACGTCCCACTCTTCCCCGGTGTTTTTTTCTTCCCGGCAACAAGAAGCGTGTACGACGCGGTGTTAACGTGGATATTTCGGGTACTCATCCTGCTTTCTCCTCTATCTGGTTTTCAGCCCCCATCATCTGTTGAGTTTCGGGAGCCGCGGTTTTGACGTTTTGCGGGGACCTGCCTTTTGTTCCCTCCGGTATTCACCATCACCTGTTTGAGAACCTTCGCCGCATGGGGCATCACTGCCACGGCCGGAAACGACTGTCCGGGGGCAGACCGCAAAAGTTTTTGCCTGCTTCTGGGCAAAAAGTTTTGCGGGATGTGCATTTCACCCCTGGACTGGCGGAGACGGTTGTGGCTGTCTATGCCCCCGGCGACAGGGGCTTAAACAGGTGAATGGCACCGGACACAACAACGGGCAGGGACCCGCCGCAACGACGTGAAGCGCGGTTTGCGAAACGGCGTTGCCCCTTACATCCCGGCGGCCTTTTGCCGGGATGCCGGGAGCGCAGGCCACGGCGCGACAGAGGCGGCGCGACCGGAACGGTCGCTGCAAGCCCGGGGTTTTCACGCATCGGACCGTAGCGACAGCCCGAAACCGCGCCAGCGGGTTCGGCGGAGACTGGCGGGTGCGCCAGCAGCTGCCTGTCGGAGTCGGGCCTGACGACCGGATGCCGCCAGGCAGCCGGGAGCCGAAGGTGCGCCGGCAGACAGGACAACACTGCAGTAGTCAGAATCAGAGCAGGAAGAAAAAGAGAATAATCACAGGGAAGGTGATGTGATTTCTGACAAGCCATAACCAGAGAAGGCGGGGGAAAAGAACGGGCGCCGCAGGCGCGCGTTCATCCCCGTTCCTGAAGGGAAACGACCTTCCTGAAGTCAGGTTGTTCATGCCCGTACAACATCAGCAAGGAGAAAGGGGCTACCGGCGAACCAGCAGCCCCTTTATAAAGGCGCTTCAGTAGTCAGACCAGCATCAGTCCTGAAAAGGCGGGCCTGCGCCCGCCTCCAGGTTGCTACTTACCGGATTCGTAAGCCATGAAAGCCGCCACCTCCCTGTGTCCGTCTCTGTAACGAATCTCGCACAGCGATTTTCGTGTCAGATAAGTGAATATCAACAGTGTGAGACACACGATCAACACACACCAGACAAGGGAACTTCGTGGTAGTTTCATGGCCTTCTTCTCCTTGCGCAAAGCGCGGTAAGAGGCTATCCTGATGTGGACTAGACATAGGGATGCCTCGTGGTGTACTGACCCCAAAAAGTTGGACAGTTAAACACGAGGCATATAGGTCTGATTCC
>JACXXQ010000181.1_pt1 | contig 42462 bp, 45 predicted proteins | sample 8621361 | NCBI WGS metagenome assembly JACXXQ01 (sample SAMN15503820, study PRJNA645414) | gut metagenome | isolation source: feces | host: Bos taurus | place: USA | collected 2016 | reverse complement strand
TTGTCGAATTGGAGAGAAATTAGCAGTTTACCCCTCCCAAATGCCTCGTGTTCTTGAATAAATTCTTGAACGGAACAAAGTCCGAAAGTCCCTTCTCCGTGTCCTCGTTGTCGGAAACGGCGATGTAGCGGATGCCCTTCTCCGGGAACACAAACTCCAGATAATAGTCCATTATGATATGCTCACGGCCAAAACGGGATAGGTCCTTGCTGGCAATGCAGTTCACTTTCCCCGCTTCCACGTCTGCCATCATGCGCTGGAAATTAGGCCGGTCAAAATTCGTCCCACTCCATCCGTCATCAATATATTCGTCTACCACATGAAGATTGTTTTCACTGGCAAAGCGCCGCAGGATCGTGCGCTGGGTCTCGATGGATACGCTGTCGCCGAAACTCTCATCGTCGCGGCTCAGTCTCATATAAAGTGCGGTATTGTATGGTTGTTTCATTGACTTCCTCCTTACAGTCGAAACAACCCACGCTTACAATACGCTTGCTGAATAAAGCATACCATAAGCGCGGGTCTGATTCAACGATAACCTTGTAAAAATAGTTCAGCTTGCCTTTACAGCGGGGGCTTTTGCCCTTGCCTCAAAGCGGATGGCATCTGCCGCAATCTCACCGAAGGTCTTGCCCTGCTGCCTGAAATGCTCCGATACCCGGATGCGGCTCTTGCCATGATAAAAGTACAGCGTACCATCCTCGTCCCGCACATAGAAGGTGGGGACGGCGGGCTTGCCGCTCATCATCGCGTCATAGTAATTTTCCCAATACTTCCTGCAAGCGTCAAGGAAACTCTGGGGCGGGTCGAAGATGGGATCGAAGCAGCTCTCAAGGTCGATCACGTTGGTCTCATCGGGGCGGGTGGTGCTGAGGTGAGTTTTTCTCATAGGCAGTTCCTTTCTCATAATTCGATTTCATTCTTGCGGGTGCGGGCCTGTGCACGATGCTGCTCGCCATACTGTACGCTCCCTACAGCGTACTGGATCTGCCGGATGCTTTTCAGGTCGACATGGATTTTTTTCAGCTTTAAATCCTGTTGGCGGACAGATAGTTGACAGCCGCACTGTAGCTTTTCAGGTTGCCCAGTTTGGCTTTCTGGCTCCACGCCCCTGCGTTGCGTCCGGAATAATAGCGGCCCAGCAGATCGGCCAGCAGCGGTTCCTGCGGCTTGGACAGCTCGGCTTTTGCCTCTTTCAGCCATGCCAGCAGATTGGCGATCGTCTGCCGGATATTTTTCAGCTTGGCGTTGGCAGAGCGCACCCAGCGGTTAAAATCGCCCTTGTCCGTGGGGATGCCTTTCTTCTCCATTGCCCGGACGCTGACGCCCTCGTGGACGGTGGGGACCTGCTCCACGCCCTGGCGGACATAGCTGCGGTGGTCGATGCGGCAATCCAATTCCTTCTCGGCAAACTTGGCGTTGCACAGGTCAGCCCACGCCTGCCGCCATGCTTCCAGCGTTTCCGGCTTGCCCCAGTCGGTGGTGGGCACGGCGTTGAACACATAGTTCCCGGCTTCGTCCCGGATGCGCTCCCTATACTCGTCCAGCACATATTCCCGCCGTTGTTTGTTGCCTCATCTGCCGTCCGGCTCGATGGGGCGGATGGGGCACATGACGTGGAAATGCGGGTTGGGGATGCCGCCGTCCTCCTTGTCGGGCTGGTGCACAGCGAAGTCCACTACCATACCGCGGCTCACAAAGTTTTCCAACAAAAATTGCCTTGCAAGAGCGATGTTTTCCTCAAGGGAAAATTCATTCTGCAAGGCAATGTCAAAGCTATATGCAAGCTGGGCTTTCTTTCCGCGCTCGGCTTTCTCTACGGCGTTCCAAAGGGTTTTGCGGTCTGCATATTCCGGCGGGGCATGGGAGGGCAGCAGGATTTCAGAACAGATCACGCCGCCCTTGCGGGTGTAGTCGCTGTCCTCACCATAATACTCGCTGTGCAGCTTTTCTCCGGAGCGATAGGCGGCAGCCGCAACAGCGGACTGTCCCGCGCTGCGTTTGATCTGGGTCACATGGAAATGATACAGGGCGATGGTCAGTCACCTCCAAACTCGTTTTTATTGTGTTTGTTGACGGCCTCCATGAGCAAACCTTTCACGTCCGACAGGGCAAAAACCTTTTCGGCAAAGGCATAATGCTCGGCGCGGGTCAGCAGTTTCGTTATGGGCGCGATGCTCTGGACATCCGCGCTGCGGACAATGAGGTCATGCGCCCGCCTTGTCCGCTCGCCGCGCTCATAGTGGGCGGCGCGGTTTTCCAAGCGCTGTTTCTTGTGCTGCTCCTGTACAAGTTGGCGCTCTACTTTTTCCTTCTCGGCTCTCAGCTTCGCAAGCTCTTTTTCGTACATGATGAATACCTCCTGGCTGATAGATTGATGGGATAGAAAAAGACCGCCTACATTTTCAGTAGACGGTCTGGCTGAGGATATGGGATTTCCAGACTTTGCGGCGGGGACTGTCTGCGTCAGCAGATTGTGCCCGCCGCAAAGTGGGCAGGGATAGACGCGCAAGCGTCGCAAGGGGTGCAGCCCCTTGTACGGAACGAAGTGACGCAAAACAGCCCAGACATTCAAGTGTCCGGGCTGTCTGCCTCGCAGAGCGCATGTATACAGGGTTTGCCCTGTATAGAAGTGCGCCATTCGGATTCGCTGTTCTCAGCCGTTATTACTCCGATAGAGGAAGGTGACGATCTGTGCGCGGGTGCAATCCGCATTGGGACTGAACGCAGCGGCGCTGGTCCCGCTGGTAATCCCCTTTGCCACGGCCCAGTTCACAGCGTCCGCATAGTAGGCGTCTGCCGCCACATCGGCAAAAACATTTACAGAGGCCGCGGCGGGAGACTTCTGGGCACGCCACAGGAAGGTAACGATCTGCGCACGGGTGCACTTGACGTCGGGACTAAAGGTGGTGTCGCTGGTGCCCTTGGTGATGCCGTTTTCAACGGCCCACAATACCGCGTCATAGTAGTAGCTGCCGGCCTTCACATCGGCAAAGGGCATGGCCGTGGCTTTCGGTGCGGGAGAACCCGCAGCCCGCCACAGGAAGGTCACAGCCTGGGCGCGGGTGCAGATACCGTTGGGATCAAAGAGATCTGCGGTCATTCCGTTCGTGATGCCGTTTGCCACAGCCCAGTTCACGGCATCCCCATAGTAGGCGCCGCTGGGAACATCGCGGAAGTGGACTCTTGCCTTGAACACGGCCTGAACCGTGACGTCACTGGCCAGCATGGAGAAGGTATAGGTTCCATTGTCCTTTTCAGTCAACTTGACTTCCTTATCCCTGTTATCCAGCACGGTCAGTGTGTCAAGCACGTAGCCCTGATCCGGCTTCACGGTCAGCGTAACGGTGGTGCCGCTGCCTGCCCGCTTCTGGCTGGAGGTCACTTCGCCGTTTTTGCTGTCTTTCACAATGACGCTGTAAAGCGTGGAACCGCTGTTTCCACCGGAGCTTCTGCGGGCCCAGTTGGCCTGAACGATCACATCCTTTGCCGGCATGGTAAAGCTGGCAGTTTCGTTCCTGGCGTCGGAGATCTGCACGTCGTCGGAGGTCCAGCCGCGGAAGACATAGCCGGATCTGGAGCCGGCGGTGATCGTTACCGTTTTGCTCTCGGCATATTCGCCTGCGCCGGTAGCGCCGTCGCCTGCATTGCGCAGCGTGACCTCGTATTTGTCAGGTTCGGGCTCGGGCGTGGGATCCGTCTTGCCGGGCCAGTCTGCCAGACGGTAAACGGAACCGCCGCGGATGGCATTGCCGGGAATGAAGACGACATAATCGTCCGTGATGGCGAAATTGCGCATCGTCTGGTTGGAATCATCGCCGAGGCCATCAAGCGTAATGGTATCGATCTTGATATTGCTGCCGTCAGCGGCAGTGGTGATCGCATAGGTGTCGCAGCCGACGACAGAATCCTTGACCGCGTTCAGGCAGGTCAGCAGAGCCTTGAGCTGCTGGGCGTTATTCTTCGTGAGGACAGTATTCAGAACGTCCGTGACAGAAGAGGGGAGAACGTATTTGTATTTCAGTTCCTCATAGTATTCGACGATCTGCGCAAAGACATCGGAGAAGGCCTCGACGGCGTCCTGACCGTTGGCATCCAGCAGACCGGTGATGCTGCCCATGCCGTACGGCACGGCGAGCACTTCCACTGCCTGCTGTGCTCCCATGGAGTGGGGATCGATTGTACCTTTTTCAATTCCTTCCACCAATGCAGCCGTCTGCTCCTCGGTCAGGGTAACGGCACCGTTGGAGGACATGTCATCGCTGCCGTTCATATCGAACATGACAAAGCCCTGTTCGACAGCCAGCTCATCGAAATGCTGCGCAGCGGCCAACGCCTGCGCAACCTCCTGTTCAGGCGTCAGCTCTGCAGTATCGAGTGCGTCATCAGTCTCATCAGTGTCATCATTCTCATAGAGGCTCACGAGCGCGGTATTGCCGTTGGAATCCTTTTCGAGCAGCAGCTGGATGAGGACCTTAAGATAGTTGATCTTCTCGGTCCACTCTTCCTTGCTCATCTTGAGGACGTCGCCGTTCATGATCTTGACCATCGGACGCAGGAGGGAGCCCTCGTCCAACGTGCCGAGCAGCATCACGCCGTCGTTTTCGTCGGTCTTATCCGTGTCCCATATCTGGGTCATGGAGGTGTACTGGTTGATGCGGCTGCCATGTCCGTTTTTGCCGGTGTAGCCGCTCTCCCAACCGGAGAGGGAACCATTCGGGAAGGTCTTGGTGGCATCGCCTACCACCAGATCAATGTTGTAGTCCGGATCCATGCGGTAGAGGTTCACGGACTGGGACAGGACCGTCGCCAGATGGACGAAGTCCATCTGCAGCATGGGGTAGGTCGCCTGCGTGACGTCGTTGTAGTCGCCGATGTAGAGGTAGCCGTTATAGACCTCCATGGTGCAGATTGCGGCCGCGAAGCGGTTGGGATCGATATTGAAGGTGTACTTGGCAGAGGTCGTATCGGCATGGTTGACTTTGTCGTCCCACTGGTCGTTCGCCGTGTTGCCGATGATCGGCGTCCAGGTCCAGGCGTCGCGGTTAGAGGGGGAAGCGCCGTCTTTCAGCGTGCCTTCCAGAATGGCATAGCCCGCGAAGCACTTGGTTTCCTCCAGCGTGTCGGGATCGACGGCGGTGTAAACGCCTTCGGTGGGGTTCATGGTGGAGTGCAGCGCCTTCTGACCGGCGTTGATGGCCATGTACAGCTTGTCGTTGTACTCGATCATCTGATAAACCGTGCCGCCGTAGTTGGCGTCATACATGTGGTAGGCGGGATAGTTGAGAAGCTCCTTGCTCTGCTCGGCGATCTCGGTGAACTCGCTGTTGCGCAGCGCGCTGCCCTCTACCTTGATGCCCTTGAAGCTGCCATCGTCGTTGAAATCATCATCATCCGGCGTGTAGGCGATGATGTGCGCGCCGTCCCTCCGTGTAACAGATGCGATCAAAGAGCCCTTGTAGACCGCGATCGCGCGAGGGATTGGAAATACATAGTCCGCCTGCATCTCTCTGTATTCCCCCATCGTAACGGCCTGATAGACCGTGCGGAAAGAGTCATCCTCGGGGTTAACCTCGAAGATGGAGGGGATACCGGTCGCGGCGTTCGCCACGTCCTCCGTGCCGACCTGCGTGCCGATGAAGTAGAAGCGACCGTTATATGCAACGGCATTGCGCAGCGTGACCTGATAGCCGTTGACAGAGCCTGCCATCAGGATCTTGCTCTCACCGGTCTTGACGTTCATCTTGAAGAGGATGCCCTGCGTGGGAACAGGATGCTCGGTGTAGTAGTTATCACCGTAGAGCAGGCCGACGGCGCTGTCCACGAGCTTCTGGTTGTACTCCACAGCCTCCTCATTAGTCTCATCCTTTAGAAGACCCATGGATTTGAACATCGTTTTGGCATTGTCCTTGGTGATGCCGGTCCCGCCGTACATCGTGCCGATGTAGACCCAGTCGCCGTAGCCCAGCGCGGAGAAAGCGTAGGACTGGCAGGTATCGCCGGTGAGGCTCTGCGCGATCTCGGCCATCATGCCGTCGATCTGACCGCCAGAAGCGTAGGGATACTTGGCCTCAAGCTTTTCTCTCAGCTCGGCCAGTTCGGCAGCCGTATCGGCAGTGGGCGTATCAGCGCCCTCCACATACATGTGTTCGATCACGCCGGTGCAGATATTGCTGTTTGGATCCGTGTACTGATAGTAGTCCACAAAACCATCGCTCTGGCCGACGGGCATCTCCGCGTGCGAGACTTTTTCGAGTGTGTAGCCGTTGTTGGTGTAGGTATACTGTGTTTTTAACGTATCACCTTTATCGCCCTGAGCTGCAAATGCAGTCACATTGAGCGATGTTGCCAGCAGTGTGACTGCGGCAAACAAACTAAGAATTCTTTTTTTCATGCTTTCCTCCTCAATTGGTAATCGTTGTTTCCGTTCGCTCCACAAAAAAGCATAATGAAATATAATTAGTTTACCAGAAGACAAGGTTAGATTCAATAGAAGTCAGAAAATTTCAGCCATTCCGCGAACACGTTCGCTTCTGCCACACAATGTCATATCCCAGCGCGTCCGCCAACTCCACGGCCTCGCCGTAGCGGAGCGAACCGCGCTTGAGCTTGCCGGAGAGATTGGGAACGCTGCGGCTCCAGCCGTATTCGTCGGAGAGGTAGTCCACCACCTGTGTCATGGTCATTCCGGCGCGGACGATATAGGATTTGATCTCATTTCGATAAATTTCAGACTTTTTCAGCTTCATATTCATAATTCTCTCCTGTTTTTCTACGCGCTCTGTGGTAAAATGGTTTCGCCGGACGGCGATATTAGTTTGTCGCAGAGCGTTGATTTTTCATGCACGGCTTCTCGCTGAAATACCGCCCATGATGCGTTGGATGTGGACAGCGCTCCCAGCTTTCGTCGTTTGGTGTGTGTTTGCATGAAACGGCGAACCATCACGCCGGTAGGTGAACGCTGTTCGCGGATGGACGGTGCCCGATTCAATAGGGATAGACGTATGGAATGGAGAAGGTTTTCACCCTTTTCACATGCTTTGTTTTTGACAGCCGCTTTTGCCGCTCTCCCCGAATGCCGTTCCTGCCCGGAGGTCTGCTCCCGGCGTTTCGTCCCCGTTGGTGCGCTGGATGCGTCACTTCGCCGGAGGACATATCCCATTCGGACGGTCGTTCAATTTTCAAGGAACAGAGATTGCTACAGGAACAGTTTAACGAAAAAACAGGCCCTTTCCCGTATATCCAAAAGGTAGGAAATCGCGCGAAAAAGCGCCGGTTTCCACGCTTATGGATGAGGAAAGGACGGGAGGACACGATGCAGGTAAAGACCGATACATCGGAGAGGATCAAGGATTTGCGGGTAGAAAAGCACCTGACGCTGGAACAGCTTGCGGAGCAGACGGAGCTTTCCAGATCGGCCATCGGCAAGTATGAGAGCGGTGATTCCAAGGACATCAGCGCGTTCGCCATTGCGAGGCTGGCCGACAAGTTGGGCGTTTCTACGGATTATCTGCTGTGCGTGACGGAAAATAAAAATCACCCAGGTACAGAGCTGGGCGCTCTGAATCTGAGTGATGCCGCGGTGGACGTATTAAAGACGGGCAGGTTCAATCACCGGCTGCTGTCGGAGCTGATCTGCCACAAGGCTTTTCAGCGGCTCATGCTGGACACGGAGATTTACGTTGACCGGATCGCGGATATGCGGATCAAGGATATGAACACCGTCCTGGAGGCTGCCCGGCAAATGGTCCTGCTGGAACGCGGGGAGGACAGCGGCGACCTGTACCTGCACACGCTGAAAACGGCGCAGATACTGGAGGAAGAATATTTCGGGCATCTCGTCACGAACGATCTGAAAGCGATTCTGCGGGATATTCGGGAAGCGCACAGGGACGATACTGCCACGGCTGATGATGGCCTCTCCGCCGCTGCTGTGCAGGAGCGGCTGGCCGACGCCATGAGTTTCGAGGGCAGCTCCGAGGAAAAGAAGGCGCGGGCCTTCCTTGCGACCCTTGGTATTGACTACGACAAGCTCACCAAGGAGCAGTTCGTCACCTTGATTGACATTCTCAAGTTGTCCAAACACATGAAAAGCCCCATCAGCCAGCGGGGAAGATCAAGACCGTGTCAGCCCCACGGAAAGGGCAAGAAAAAACGGAGATAAAAAAGAGGTCATACCCAGTCCATGCGGGCGGGTATGACCTCCTGTCGATTTTTCAGTCCTCAAGCTGGTGTTCGCGGGAGTTCTTGCAGTATTCCTCGATGCCGCCGTTCAGTAGAAGATTGGCGTATTCCAGCGGCTTATTGTAAATCAGCCAGTCCAGCTCAGAGCGGTCAAAGCGGCTGTATGTGATTTCGTCCTCCACGGCAGTGCAGTCGATGGAGATCGTGCTGCCGTCTGCGAAAAGCAGCTCCACGCAGCCCGTGTCGATATTGAACTCGCAGGAAATAATATTGTCCATGTTGAAAACCTCCGTCAGGTTTGATTTTCAGCAAAGCGCCTGTAAGCGTGGATTTGGGTGGTTGGTGTGAAAGTATCCTTAACTATGTGAAACTCCGCTTTCCCACTTGCTTACCGCCTGCCGGGAGACGTCCAGCTTTTCACCTAATTGCTCCTGAGATAGCCCGGCCTGCTTTCGGGCCAGGGCAATGCGTTCCTTTAATTCCATGGAAATCCCTCCATTTCTCCGACCTCTTTCTGGTTTCAGCATAGCAAAGGACGGGGCAGTTGACAAGAAAAAGAAGCTGGAATCCTGTCAACCTCAGGTTGACAGGGGGGATTGTGGGGCAAAAAACGGGGTGGACTTGACACAAACGCCAAGCAATGGTAATATACTGACTTGTAAAGCGCAGAGAACGGAAAAGTAACGTCCTACCCAGCAGACAGAGAGAGCCCTTCACCGGCTGAAAGAGGGCTTAGGTTGGCGGATGTGAAGTGCGTCCGGGAGCGCGGCGGGTAATGCCGCCCGGCTTGGCCCCGATAGCGGCCAGACAAGCGAGAAATGAGAGTGGAACCGCGATCCGTCGCCTCTTATGCCCGAAGTGGGCGTGAGAGGCGTTTTTGTTTTTCTCCAAACGGACCGAAGGAGGTGCAGTGATATGTGTAACACAAACGGAATGATCTTGGAGGCGTGTCGATGTTGGGACGTAGCCGAAACCGTAAGCATACCATATCATGCGCCCCAATCGGCGCCGGCCGGAGCCCGTGTGCCCCGGAGAAAAGGAGGATACTATGTTTCATTCCCTGATGGAGACGCTGGAGGCCTATCAGCGCCGTGACCCGGCGGCCCGCTCCAAGCTGGAGATCTTTTTTCTGTACCAGGGGGTCCACGCCACCCTGTATCATCGTCTGGCCCACTGGTTATACTGCCATAACTGGGAGTTTTTAGCCCGGTTCGTCTCCCAGTGGAACCGGTTCTGGACAGGCATCGAGATCCACCCCGGGGCCAAGATCGGCCGCCGGTTCGTCATTGACCACGGCATGGGCATCGTCATCGGCGAGACCGCCGAAGTGGGAGACGATGTGCTTCTCTACCACGGAGTCACCCTGGGCGGCACCGGCAAGGACCAGGGCAAGCGCCACCCCACCATCGGAAACAATGTGCTCATTGGCTGCGGAGCGAAAATCCTCGGCCCCTTCAAGGTGGGAGACGGAGCGCGTATCGCGGCCAACTCCGTGGTGCTCAGCGAGGTGCCCGAGGATGCCACCGCCGTAGGAATCCCCGCCCAGATCGTCCGCATTGCTGGGCGCACCACCCACTATGCCGACGACGTGGACCAGACCAGCGTGGAAAACCCGGTGGAAGAGCGCATCGAGGCTCTCTCTGCCCGGCTGGAGCTGGTGGAGCGTCTGCTGGATGAACAGTACCAAAGCGGAAACTTTGTTCCCAAGAACATGAGATAAAAGGAGGAGACAGCTATGCTGCTTTATAATTCTGCCACCCATAAAAAAGAAGAGTTTACCACCCACACGCCCGGCCATGTGGAGATGTATACCTGCGGCCCTACCGTCTATCACTTCGCCCACATCGGCAACCTGCGTTCCTACATTATGGAGGATGTGCTGGAGAAGTTCCTGCGCTACTCCGGCTATGATGTGAACCGGGTCATGAATATCACCGACGTGGGCCACCTCAGCTCCGACGCCGACACCGGCGAGGACAAGATGCTCAAGGGCGCCAAGCGGGAGCACAAGACCGTCATGGAGATCGCCCAGTACTACACCGACGCCTTCTTCTCCGACTGCGCCAAGCTGAACATCAAGACTCCCGACACCGTTCAGCCCGCCACCGGCTGCATTGATGAGTACATCAAGATCGTCTCCGGCCTGCTGGACAAGGGTTATGCCTATGTGGCGGGCGGCAACGTGTACTTCGACTCCTCCAAGCTGGATCGCTACTACATCTTCAACGACCACAACGAGGAGGACCTGGCAGTCGGCGTGCGCGAGGGCGTGGAGGAGGACTCCAACAAGCGCAACAAGAACGATTTCGTGCTGTGGTTCACCAAGTCCAAGTTTGAGGACCAGGCCCTGAAGTGGGACTCTCCCTGGGGCGTGGGTTATCCCGGCTGGCACATCGAGTGCTCCGGCATCTCCCTGAAATATAACGGCGAGTATCTGGACCTGCACTGCGGCGGCATCGACAATGCCTTCCCCCACCACACCAACGAGATCGCCCAGTCTGAGAGCTACCTGGGTCACCCCTGGTGCAAGCAGTGGTTCCATGTTCACCACCTGAATACCAATTCCGGCAAGATGTCCAAGTCCAAGGGTGAGTTCCTGACTGTCTCCCTGCTGGAGGAGAAGGGCTATGATCCTCTCAGCTACCGTTTCTTCTGCCTGCAGTCCCACTACCGCAAGGGCCTGGTGTTCTCCTGGGAGAACCTGGACAACGCCCAGGGCGCTTACCAGAAGCTCATCAAGCGCATCGCGGCCCTGAAGGAGGGCGGAGAGCCCGACCAGGCGGTGGTGCAGGAGTACCGGGAGAAGTTCCTGCAGCAGGTGGGCAACGACCTGAACACCTCCATGGCGGTGACCCTGCTGTACGACGCCCTGAAGGCCAAGACCGACGACGCCACCAAGCTGGCCATCCTGGGCGACTTTGACCAGGTGCTGTCCCTGTCCCTGCTGGAGAAGGCGGCTCAGGTGCGCAAGGAGCAGGCTGCCCAGAAGACCACTTCTGCCGGCGACTACACCATCACCGGCGAGGGCGACCCCGCTGTGGACGCCATGGTGCTGGAGCGCTATCAGGCCAAGAAAGCCAAGGATTTTGCCAAGGCTGACCAGATCCGGGATGAGCTGAAGGCTCAGGGCATTGAGATCACCGACGTGCCCGGAGGCGCCTCCTGGAAGCGCGTGTAAAAACGGGAAAAAAACGTAGAATCCCCCCTTCAGTATCTGGGAATACTGAAGGGGGATTTTTCTTAAAAAACCCCAAAGAGTGATTGACAAAGCTTTGGGCAGTTGCTATAATGTAACCGGTTAAACGAGAATTATTCGCATTAAATATTTTTTAAGGGAGGAACTTACGATGCCTGAACTGAAGGGTAGCAAGACCGAGCAGAACCTGTGGACCGCTTTTGCCGGAGAGTCCCAGGCCCGCAACAAGTACACCTACTTTGCCTCCAAGGCGAAGAAGGACGGCTATGTGCAGATCTCCAAGATCTTTGAGGAGACCGCTGCCAACGAGAAGGAGCACGCTGAGATCTGGTTCAAGCTGCTGGGCGGCATCGGCACCACTTCTGAGAACCTGAAGGCTGCCGCCGAGGGTGAGAACTACGAGTGGACCGACATGTATGCCACCATGGCCAAGGAGGCCAAGGAGGAGGGCTTTGACCACATCGCGTTCCTGTTCTCCGAGGTTGCCAAGATCGAGAAGGAGCACGAGGAGCGTTACCTCAAGCTGCTGGCCAATGTGGAGGGCGGCCTGGTCTTCTCCCGTGACGGCGACATGATCTGGCAGTGCAGCAACTGCGGCCACATCCACGTGGGCAAGCAGGCTCCCGAGGTGTGCCCTGTGTGCGCTCATCCCAAGGATTACTTCCAGCTGAAGGCTGAGAACTACTAAGCGAAATAAGCGCCAGTCGGGTCGGACAAAATGTCCGGCCCGACTTTTTGCTTCCCGCCCGCATGAAAATATGGAATATGGCGAGAAGTGGAAAATAATTATGAAAAAGGGCGAAGATGATATAAACAGCCAATAACTGTTGCCAAAAATGGGGAAAACAGATATAATGAAAACAGACGGGATAAAAGGAGTTGTTATTTTGTTTTCCCTGTTGAAGCCAAAGAAGTGTCTGCTGGCATTGCTGGGCAGCGCAATCTTAGCCTTTGGCCTTTACAATGTGCACGCCTTATCCGGCGTGACCGAGGGCGGCGTGTTGGGCATGACCCTGTTGCTGCACCACTGGTTTGGAATTTCCCCGGCGGTGACAGGTTTGGTGCTCAATGCCGTGTGCTATTGGATGGGATGGCGCCTGCTGGGCAAGGAGTTCATTGGCTACTCCATCATTGCCGGCGGCGGATTTTCCTTGTTCTATGCCCTGTTTGAGCAGTTCGACCCCATCTGGCCGCAGCTGGCCCAATACCCCCTGTTGGCGGCGGTGCTGGGCGCTCTGTTCGTAGGGATCGGCGTGGGGCTCAGCGTCCGGGCGGGAGGTGCTCCCGGCGGGGACGATGCCCTGGCTATGAGCATGTCAGCGGTCACGCACTGGAACATTCAGTGGGCTTACCTGATCACCGATCTGGTGGTGCTGGGGTTGTCGGTAAGCTATATCGACCTCAAGCGCCTGGCCTGCTCCCTGCTGACGGTGCTTTTGTCAGGACAGATCATCGGGTTTGTCCAGCGATTCAAGAGCCCTGAGAAAAAGGCAGTGCCGGAAAACACATAAAAAAACCGCGGCAGATCAAACGATCTGCCGCGGATATTTTTTATAAAACCTTGCTCAGGAAGGCCTGTGTACGGGGGTTCTGAGGGGAATCAAACAGAAAACGAGGGGAGTTTTCCTCCAGGATAGCGCCGCTGTCCATGAAGATGACCCGGCTGGCCACCTCGCGGGCAAAGCCCATCTCGTGGGTAACCACCGCCATAGTCATGCCCTCGTGGGCCAGGTCCCGCATCAGATCCAGAACCTCGCCCACCATCTCCGGGTCCAGAGCGGAGGTGGGCTCGTCAAAGAGCATGACCTCAGGCTCCATAGCCAGAGCGCGGACGATGGCGATACGCTGCTTCTGGCCGCCGGAGAGCATGTTGGGATACTCATCCGCCTTGTCGGCCAGGCCGATGCGCTCCAGCAGCTTCATGGCCTGGGCGTCGGCCTCATCCTGCTTCTTCAGACCCAGCTGAACGGGGGCCAGAGTGATGTTCTTTTTCACCGTCATATGGGGGAAGAGGTTGAAGTGCTGGAACACCATGCCCATCTTCCGGCGGTGGAGGTTGATGTCCACCTTCTTGTCGGTGATGTCCACGCCGTTGAAGTAGATGTGTCCGCTGGAGGGGATCTCCAGCAGGTTCAGGCACCGCAGCAGAGTAGACTTACCGGAACCGGAGGGGCCGATGATGGCAACCACCTCCCCCTTCTTGATGGAGAGGGAGCAGTCGTTAAGGGCCTTCACCGCTCCGTGGTTGTATTCCTTGATGACGTGCTCAACACGGATGAGCTCAGCGCTTGTCGCCACGACGCATTCTCCTTTCAATGGCCTCGATGGCCTTGCTGGCGGGGAAGTTGATGCAGAAGTAGATGATAGCAGCCAGGACCAGGGGACCCACTGCGATGTAGGAGTTGGTAATGACCGTCTTTGCGCCCCACATCAGATCGTACACGCCGATCACGGAGCAGATGGAGGACTCCTTCACCATGGTGACGACCTCGTTGGCCAGGGCAGGGAGTACATTCTTGACCGCCTGGGGCAGAACTACCAGACGCATGGACTGCCAGGAGGACAGGCCCAGAGAGCGGGCGGCCTCGGTCTGGCCTGCATCCACCGCCAGAATACCGGCCCGGAAGATCTCAGCCACGTAGGCGGAGCTGTTCAGCGCCAGAGCCACTACGCTGGGGATAAACAGGTCCAGACGCAAGAAGCCGAAAATGGTCATCTTGGGCACCTCGATGAAGGAGAATACACCCAGATAGATGATGTACAGCTGCACCAGCATAGGCGTGGAGCGGAAGATGGCGATGTAAGCGCCGGAGATCCAGCGGATAATGCGGCTTTTGCTCAGCCGCATCAGGGCCAGCAAAAGGGCGGGGATCACGGCCAGCAGCACCGCCACAACAGACAGCATCAGGGTGTACTTCACGCCCTGTACAAAATAGAAGGTGTACTTGGGCAGGAAGGTGAAGTTGATGAAGCTGGCGGGACCGGGATTGGTAAACATTTGGAGGAAGGATTCAAGCATAGTTGTACTCCCTTATCTTTCTTTCAAAATTCCCAATACACAACCGTGCAAAGCCGCAAATGCGGCTTTGCACGGCAGATAGAACGAAAAGAATTTACTGAGCCTGAGAAACCAGATCGTTGGCCTGCTCGATGAAGTCGGTCATAGCGCCGCCCTCGGCAGTCACCTTGGCGATGGTCTCGTTGATGGAGGGCAGCAGGCCCTTGGGATCGCCCTTGGCAACCCACACACGGTAGGGCTCAGCAGCCTCACCCAGGTCGATGCTCTCAACGATGGCCAGCTCGTCGTTGGAGGCCACGTACTTCTGAGCCACAGCGGCGTCCAGAACCACGGCGTCGCACTTCTCAAACTGGAGCTGAGCAATCAGATCGGTGACCTTGGGCAGCAGCAGGTCCTGCACATCGGTCATGTGGGGCTTCTCGGGATCGGTGCCCAGGACGATGTCAGCCTTGGTGGTGCCGGTCTGGGCGCCCACGGTCTTGCCGGAGAAGTCCTCCAGGGTCTTGTACTGATCCAGGTCAGCCTTTCTCACAACAATGAGGGGAGCCTCATCGGTGTAGTAGGGGTCGGAGTAGTCAGCGGCGGCAGCACGGTCATCCTTGAGCTCCATGGCGGCGATGACCATGTCCACATCACCCTTGTTCATCAGGTTGAGCAGCATGTCAAAGTCCATGTCGCTGATCTCCAGCTCAGCGCCCATATCCTCGGCGATCTGCTGGGCCAGGAACACGTCGATGCCCACGATCTTGTCCTCGCCGTCCTGAAGGACGTGGAACTCGAAGGGAGGATAGTCAGCGGAGGTGCCCAGGACCAGCTTCTCAGCGCCGGTGTTGGAGCCGCTGGTGCTGCTCTGGGAGCCGGAGGTATCGGTGTTGGAGCCAGAATTAGAAGCGGAACCGCCGTTGCTGCTGGAACAAGCGGTCAGCCCAAGACCCAGGGCCAGAGCCAGGGACAGAGCAAGAACATTCTTTTTCATTTTGCATAATCTCCTTTACATACCATTCATCCAGGCCCACCGGGCTTGGATAGGTTATGTAAGAGTATAGCACCGAAAAATATTCAACGTCAATAGATAACTATGCAAAAAGTGAGCGCTGGAATAAATTTTTTTAGCACAAATGACCCGGGGCGGTAATTTCCGGTTGAAACAGGGAGAAAAAGAGGATATAATCAGGTGACAATAAAAAAATCTTTCGAGGAATGGGGCAGATCACCGGGGGACGGAGGTTTGTTCGGCGAGAGGGAGACAGAAAGAAAAATGAATATTATTTTGAATAATTCGATTTTATCTGTGGATATGAAACGAGTACGGCGCAACGTGGCTACCGTTCTGGAAGAGCTGCAGGGAGCGCAGCTGATCCCTGTGCTGAAGGATAACGCCTATGGCCTGGGACTGGAGGCCATGGGACATGTTATGGAGGAATTTCCCCAGATCACCACTCTAGCGGTGGCCCAGGTGGGGGAGGGCGCGGCTCTGCGCCAGGCGGGCATCACCCGGGAGATCCTGATCCTGGGCGGTGTGCCCGCCCATTTGCTGCGCGCAGCGGTGGAGCTGGACCTCACGCTGTCGGTGGGACGGCTGGAGCTTCTCCCGGTGCTGGCACTGCTGGGACAGTCGGCAGGCCGGCGGGTAAAAATTCAAATCAAGATCGAGACCGGGCTCAACCGCACCGGCGTAATGCCGGGGGCGGAGCTGGCCCATCTGCTGGAGGAGTGGCGAAGTGCCCGGAATCATTTCCAGATCATGGGCGCCTTCAGCCACTTTGCCGACCTGGAGGACACAGAGCGGACCCGGCAGCAGTATGAGCTGTTCCTGGAAGGTGTGGAGCAGCTGCAGGCGGGAGGAATGGAGATCCCTCTGCGGCACATTTCGGCCAGCGCTGCCCATGAGCAGTTCCCCCAGTACCGGCTGGACGGGGTGCGCATCGGCCGGCGGCTGTACATGGACCACCCCACTCAGCCCACCGGACGGGTGAGTGAAACGGCCACCTGGCGCACCTGGATCACCGGCCTTCGTACTCTCCAGGCCGGCTCGCCCCTGGGTTACGGCGGAAAGGTATTTCTGGAGCGGGACTCCACTGTGGCTGCCATCGCCGTGGGATACGGTGATGGGCTTAGTGAAGAGCTGGTGCGGGTCCATGGGCCGGTGCTGGTAGGGGGAGAGCGGGCCCGGCTGATGGCCTGCTGCATGGATCAGACTCTGGTGGACGTCACCGGCATTCCCTGCCGGGTGGGCGACCCGGTGACCCTGTTTGGCTGGGACGAACAGGGAAACCTGCTGGCCTCTCAGGAGGTGGCCCTGCTGGTGGGAGAGGACGAGGGCTGCGGACTGACTGCCCAGCTCAGCCCCCGGGTTGCCCGGATTTACAGCAAATAAAGAAAAAATGGGAGCGGGAAGGAAACCTTCCCGCTCCGTTTGCGTCTAACAGGACAAGAGTGAAATTCCGGAAAATATCTTGCAAAATTTTTGAAAAGTTTTATTCTAAAAGATAACGGCAGCGCAATGAAACTGCCGCTTTGATACCACAGGCGGTTCAGACCGCCAAAGGAGATCCTATGAGAGCTTTATTGTACCGCGATACGTTCCCGCGGCTGGTGGCCGACTTGCGCAGCCAGCCATGGAAATGGATGTCCAGACTGGTATTCCTGCTGGGACCCTGGGCAGCCTTCTGGATGGTGGAGATCCTCAACCAGAACGATGTGTTTTCCGACCTGCAGGCCTGGCAGGTGCTGATGAATCTGGTCTGGTATTACATCCTGTTTTTTGTGTGCCGGCTGGTGCTGGGGCGCCGCCGCCGGGCAGCCGGACTGGCCATCTGCCTGAGTTTTGTGATTGGACTGGTAAACCACTATGTACTGCGCTTCCGGGGCCGCATTTTGTTTCCTGCCGATGTGGCCAGCTGGAAGACGGCGGCCAATGTGGCCGACGCCTTTGACTTTTCCATTGATATCTATATGGAGCAGGCGGCGGTGCTGCTGGTAGCTTACCTGTTTTTGGTGTGGATGTGCCAGCCGCAGCCCAAGCGGGACAAGCTGCCTCTGCCGGTGGGAATCGTGGGCTGGATCTTCTGCATCGGCTACTCTTTTGCCTTCTTCTTTACCGGCATGCTGCCTGCCCTGGGGATCTATACCCAGCAGTGGGTCACCCAGGCCAACGGCTTTCTCCTGAATTTCACGGTGGCCCTGCGGTATAGCTCGGTGGATAAGCCCGATGATTACAGCCATGACCTTGTGCTGAAACTGATGGACGAGTACCCCGGTGTGGAAGAAAATGTGGACACGACCAAGCCCATCAATATCATTGTGGTCATGAATGAGTCCTTCTCCGACCTGACCATCTTTGACAATCTGGAGGTCTCTCAGGACCCCACCCCCTTTCTCCACTCCCTCAGCGAGAACGTCATCAAAGGCTGGATGTACTCCCCCGTTACCGGAGGAGGTACTGCCAGCGTGGAGTTTGAATACCTCACCGGGTTCTCCACCATCTTCCAGCCTCCCCACACGGTAGCCTACCAGCTCTACACCAAAGAAGGGATGCCCTCCCTGGCATCCCTGTTTGGAGTGAACGGCTATGAAACTACCGCCTTTCACCCCTATAAGTCCTCGGGATGGAACCGGCCCATCGTGTATAACAACATGCGCTTTGATAACCAGCTCTACCAGGAGGACGTGGACAACGCCTACCTTATCCGCAACTACATCTCCGACCAGTCGGACTATGAGACCATCTTCCAGATCACGGATGCGGAGCAGGGAGACCCCAACTTCATCTTCAACGTCACCATGCAGAACCACAGCAGCTACGCCCAGGGCTGGAACAACCTGGAGAAAACCGTGACTGTATCTGACGAACTGCGCCAGGCGGACTACTCCTCGGAGCAGTACTTATCTCTGGTGATGGAGAGCGACCAGGCGCTGGAGCAGCTGGTGGCCCACTATGAACAGAGCAGTGAGCCCACTATGATCGTCTTCTTCGGCGATCACCAGCCGCCTCTGAAAAACGCGTTTTATGAAAAACTCTACGGAAAGCCTCTCTCGGAGCGTACCACCGAAGAGGTGATGCAGCAGTACCAGGTCCCCTTCTTTATCTGGACCAACTATGATATTGAGGAGCAGGAGGGGTTAATGATCAGCCCCAACTACCTGGGTGTGCTCACCGCCAAGCTGGCGGGGATGCCGCTGACCGGCTTTATGAACTTCCTCTCCCAGCTCTATGAGGAGATGCCTGACATCACCCCGGTGGGGATCCTCACGGCAGATGGGGAGTATCTGGAACGGGAGGAGCTCAATGAGGAACAGCAGCAGTGGCTGGAGACCTATGAGACCCTCAACTACTGCGGTATGGTGGACCTGTTTGACGAGGCCCGCCCCATGTTCTGCCTGGATTAAACGAAGCAAAATGTCCCGGTGTGACATGTCACACCGGGGCATTTTGTTGCTGAACCCATTGCCGCAGCAGACGCAGGGTCTGGGGAGCCAGCAGAAGCAGAGCCAGCAGGTTGGGAATGGCCATCAGGGCGTTGCACAGGTCCACCAGCTGCCAAAGCCCTGCGCTGTTCCCGCAGGCCCCCAGGACTACACATCCCAAAAAGACAGCCCGGTACAGGGGGAGGAGGCGGTCTCCGCCAGTGAGGAAGCGCAGGCTCTGCTGGCCGTAGTAGCTCCAGCCGAGAATGGAGGAGAAGGCAAACAGCAGCAGGCTGATCCAAACGATCCATGCCCCTGCCTCCCCCAGTGCGGCGGAAAAAGAGCGGGCAGTGAGGGGGACCCCCAAGGCCCAGTCGGGGAGCGTGCCTTGGCGCAGCTGAGAGAGTACCGTCTCCGGCTGGTATACGCCCCCCACCAGAATGACCAGGGCGGTTAGGGTACAGGTGAGCAGGGTAGCGAAGAACACCTCAAAAATGCCCCACATGCCCTGACGGGCGGGGTGGTCCACTTCGGCGGCTCCATGGGCCATGGCGGAGGTGCCCAAACCAGCCTCGTTGGTGAACACGCCCCGAGCCACCCCGTGGCGCAGAGCCTCCGCCGCTGTCCAGCCCAAACCGCCTCCCAGCGCGGCCTCGGGCGTGAGGGCGCAGCGGAACATGAGAGAGAGGGCCTGGGGCACCTGCTGCCAGCGCAGCAGCAGCACCAGCGCGCCTCCGCCCAGATAAAGCAGGGCCATGGCGGGGACCAGAGCCTGGGATACCCGGGCGATGCGGCCCAGGCCGCCGGTAAGGATCATCCCCGCCGCAGCGGCGGTGCCCAGGCCGATGGCCAGGGACGGCCAGCCAAATGCTCCGTGGAGGGAGGCGGCGATGGAACCCGACTGGACCATCCCGCCCCCAGCCAACGTGGCGGGGAGACAGGCCAGAGAGAACCAGACCGCCAGCAGGGGAGAGCCCACCCCATCCCGCAGATAGAACATAGGACCGCCCTGGCGGCCGCCGCCGGGAGCTGGGCGCTGGTAGCGCACAGACAGCAGCTTTTCCCCGCAGCTGGTCATCATCCCCAGCAGGGCGGACACCCACATCCAAAAGACGGCTCCCGGACCGCCCAGACACAGGGCGGCGGCCACCCCGGCGATACTGCCCGTTCCCATGGTGGAGGCCAGGGCGGTGGCCAGGGCCTGGATGGAGGACAGGCCGCCTCCATTTTTCGCCTTGGAGGAATGAAACAGACTGCCCAGCGTGGTACGAAGCCACAGCCGGGCGTGGAAAAAGGGGAAAAACCCCGAACCAAGAGAGTAGACCAGCCCGGTGAGCAGAAAGCCCCCCAGCAGCCAGGGACACCAGAGATGCTGTGTCAGTGTGTGCAGGACGGACATGGCGTCACCTCCACTCCACTGGTATGTCCCAGAGAAGAAAAACAGCACCGGAGAAGAAAATAAATTTCGGTGGGGACTACCACAGCAGGAAAAAATGTGCTACACTAAAACAAAGACGCCTGAATTGGGAGGAACTGCCAATGAAATGCCCCTATTGCGCCTATCTGGAGAGTAAAGTGGTGGATTCCCGCCCCGCTGAGGAGGGAGCCAGCATCCGCCGCCGCCGGGAGTGCCTGTCCTGCCATAAGCGGTTTACCACCTATGAGACGGTGGAAAGCCTGCCTTTGGTAGTGGTCAAGCGGGACGGAAGCCGCCAGAGTTTTGACCGCAACAAGGTCATGGGTGGTTTGATCCGGGCCTGTGAGAAACGGCCGGTGTCGGTGGGGACCCTGGAGGGCATCGTCAACGAGATCGAGCAGAAGCTGCAAAACGAGATGGAGCGGGAGGTCAGCTCCGCCCAGATCGGCGAGCTGGTGATGGAGCGCCTGAAAAAGGTGGACGAGGTGGCCTATGTACGTTTTGCCTCGGTTTACCGCCAGTTCAAAGACATCAATACCTTTATGCAGGAGCTCAACAAGCTGCTGAAGGACAAATAAGAATGAAAACTGCCCGCGGCCTGGCCGCGGGCAGTTTTTCACAAAAAGCGCTTCATCTGTTGAATATTTTGTTCCTCTGTCTGTAACAGCTGCCGGCCCAGCGAGACCAGTTCCGGGTCGGACTGGTCCGAGAGCTGATGCAGACGCCGGGTCATCTCCACCGTACCCATGGTGCTGCCCTGGATCATCATCTCCGCCAGCTTGGAAGTAGAGGGGTCCAGAGCGGTCTGGGCCCGGAGCATCATCCCCGACATGGTCAGCGCGGCACTGCCCGGACCTTTCAGATGAAGACCCTTCTCCTTGGCGTAGCTCTGGGACCGGGCGGCGATAGAGCGGTATTCCCGCAGCTGGTCCTGAAGGGCGGAGGTCATAGCCCGGCTCTGAGGCAGAGAGAGGGCCTGGGGCAGGGTGCCGACGCCCATGGCGGCATTTTTGTGAATAAAACGCAAAAGTGCTTCACTGTCTTCCAACGTGGATCACCTCCCAGCCTAGACTGTGTCGAAAAAGAATGGACGATACGAGAAAAAGGATGGAAAGGAAAAATGCCCATAAAAAATTGCCCGCCGGCTGGCGGGCAATTTTGTTATATCCTTTTAAACCTCGAACATCAGATCGCCGTAGGTGGGGACAGGCCAGATGGATTTGTCCACCATCAGCTCCAGAGTGTCGATGGGGTAGCGCAGGGCGTCCATGGCGGGTACCACCGCGTCGTGGTAGGCCAGAGCCATCTCCTTGACCCCGTCGATGGAGTCTACCCGGCCCATCAGGGGCTTGAGCTGCTCCAGAGCGGTGGAGGCGTCGGCCAGGTAGCGGCTTACCTCCTGCAGCAGCTTGCGCTGCACCGACAGCTCGGCCTGAGGACAGGCAGAGGCCACGGCGTTGATGGACTGAGCCAGGCGGGTGGTGTAGTGGATGACGGCAGGGATGTAGTGCTTGGCGGCCATATGGATCATGGTGTTGGCCTCGATCTTGATGACCTTGATGTAGGTCTCGTACATGATCTCAGCCCGGGCCTCCAGCTCCTGGGGCGTGTAGATGCCAAAGCGGGTGAACAGGTCAATAGCCTTCTGGGTGGTGAGCGCGGGCACCGCGTCCACCAGAGAGGGCAGGTTGGGCAGACCGCGGCGGGCGGCCTCCTGGACCCACTCCTCAGAGTAGCCGTCGCCGTTGAAGATGATGCGCTGATGCTCGGTCATGTTGCGGTGGATGACCTGCATGCAGGCGGTGGAGAAGTCGTCGGCAGCTTCCAGCTCATCGGCGGCCTGACACAGGGCCTCGGCCACGATGGCGTTGAGGGTGGTGTTGGCGTCGGCGATGGAGTCGGAAGAGCCCACCATGCGGAACTCGAACTTGTTGCCGGTGAAGGCGAAGGGAGTGGTGCGGTTGCGGTCGGTGGCGTCACGGTTGAGAACGGGGACGGTGGATACACCGGAGTCCAGCTTGCCGGTGGCCAGCAGCTTGATGGAGTCGGCGTTGGAGACGATCTGCTCCACTACGCTCTCCAGCTGGTCGCCCAGGAAGATGGAGATGATGGCGGGGGGAGCCTCCTGGCCGCCCAGACGGTGCTCGTTGCCCACACAGGAGGCGGACTGGCGCAGCAGGTCGGCGTGGACGTCCACGGCCTTCATGATGCAGGAGAGGACCAGCAGGAACTGGAGGTTCTCGTTGGGGGTGTCGCCGGGGTCCAGCAGGTTCTCACCGGTGTCGGTGCCGATGGACCAGTTGTTGTGCTTGCCGCTGCCGTTGACGCCGGCAAAGGGCTTTTCGTGGAGCAGACACACCAGACCGTGGCGGGTGGCTACCCGCTTCATGGTCTCCATGGTCAGCTGGTTCTGGTCCACGGCCAGGTTGCACATGGTGTAGATGGGGGCCATCTCGTGCTGGGCGGGGGCCACCTCATTGTGCTGGGTGACGGCAGGGATGCCCAGCTTCCACAGCTCCTGGTTCAGGTCGGACATGAAGTCGCCCACCCGCTCACGGATGACGCCGAAGTACTGGTCGTCCAGCTCCTGGCCCTTGGGGGCGGGAGCGCCGAAGAGGGTGCGGCCGGTGTAGATGAGATCCCGGCGGTTGAGGTACTTTTCCCGGTCTACCAGGAAGTATTCCTGCTCAGGGCCGACCGAGGGGAAGACCTTCTGAGCCTGGGTGTTGCCGAACAGACGCAGGATGCGCAGACCCTGGGTGTTGATGGCCTCCATGGAGCGCAGCAGGGGGGTCTTTTTGTCCAGCGCCTCACCGTTATAGGAGACAAAGATGGTGGGGATGCACAGGATGGTGCCGGCAGTCATCTCCTTGACAAAGGCGGGGGAGGTCATATCCCAGGCGGTGTAGCCCCGGGCGTAGTGGGTGGAGCGCAGGCCGCCGGAAGGGAAGGAAGAGGCGTCGGACTCGCCCATGATGAGCTGCTTGCCGGTGAGCTGCAGGAGGGTCTTGCTGTCCTCGGGGCGGGTCATAAAGGCGTCGTGCTTCTCGGCGGTGATGCCGGTAAGAGGCTGGAACCAGTGGGTGTAGTGGGTGGCGCCCTTCTCAACAGCCCAGTCTTTCATGGCGTTGGCCACGATGTCGGCAGTGGCGATGCTGATGTTGCCGCCGTGTTCCATCACGTCCATGACTTCAGCAAAGACCTTCTTGGGCAGGCGCTCCTGCATGACCGAGGTGCTGAACACGTTGGAGCCAAAGATCTCCGTGATTTTATCGCTCATTGTCTCAAACCCTTTCCTCTGATTTTGGCGGTGCCGGGGTAAAAAAGAAGACAAGACCGCCCTGGGTGGACGTCCTTGCCCCACTTTCCGTCGTGTGGTGCGGTCCTGAGGCCGCGCCCGAATAATAATAATACGATACTACCCAAACCGCAATTTTTCAAGTTTGGATTGCGACAAACTTTCCAAATCAGCTGGGGGCGGATGTGGAAAAATTCACAAAAGAGGAAAAAGGACGGGAAAACAGGAGGGGAGCGGCGGGCGGGTGCTAAGAGGGGGCAAAGGGGCATATGCTTTCCGGTGTAGGTCCGGGCGTGTGCTGCCCGGAGGGGCTGAGCGGGGAAAGGAGCGGGCATGCGCTTTACCAAAATGGAGGGTCTGGGAAATGACTATATCTATTTGAACTGCCTCAAAGAGGTCCCGGAGGACCTGCCGGGATTGGCGGTAACGCTGTCGGACCGCCACTTTGGGGTGGGGGCGGACGGGCTCATCTGCATCCGGCCGGGCCGGGAGGGGGACTTTACCATGGAGATGTACAACGCCGACGGTTCCCGAGGGGCCATGTGCGGCAACGGCATCCGGTGCGTGGGCAAGTATGTGTACGACAACGCCCTGACCCGAAAGACCTGCCTGACCATCGATACTGACGCCGGACCCCGGTTTCTCCGCCTGCATGTGCTGGGAGGACAGGTGCGGGAGGTCACGGTGGATATGGGAGAGCCCAAACTGAGTCCGCCGGTAGAAGTGCAGGGGGAGACGGTGTACCCGGTGGACATGGGCAACCCCCACGGGGTCATTTTCTGCTCGGAACCGGAGGAGATCGACCTGGAGGTGCGGGGAGCGGCTCTGGGGCGGGACCCAGCCTTTCCCGGGGAATGGAACATGGAGTTTGCAGCCGTGGAGGCCCGGGACCGGCTGCGGGTGCGGGTGTGGGAGCGGGGGAGCGGCCCCACCCTGGCCTGCGGGACGGGAGCCTGCGCGGTGCTGGCGGCGGCGGTCAAGTCGGGGCGGTGCGACCGGCGGGCCACGGTGGCGCTGCCCGGGGGCGAGCTGAAGGTGGAGTGGGAGCGGGAGAGCGGCCGTATCCTGCTGACCGGCCCGGCCCGCACGGTGTTCCAGGGGGAAATTTAGATTGACAACCGGGGGAGCATCGGGGATAATATCAACCATGAAACTTTGCCCTTGCGGCACAAAGGAGCGGTACGCTATGACCAAAGTGAACCAAAATTTCCTCAAGCTGCCCGGCAGCTATCTGTTTTCTGAGATCGCCCGCCGTCTGGCCGCTTACACCGCCGAGCACCCCGAGGCCAAGATGATCCGTCTGGGCATCGGTGACGTGACCCGGCCTCTGGCCCCCGCAGTCATCGAAGCCATGCACAAGGCAGTGGATGAGATGGGCACCTTTGAGGGCTTCCACGGCTACGGTCCCGAGCAGGGCTACGATTTCCTGCGGGAGGCCATTGCCAAGACCGACTATGCCGCCCGGGGCGTGGATATCAAACCCAACGAGATCTTTGTCTCCGACGGCGCCAAGAGCGACTGCGGCAACATCGGCGACATCTTCGGCGCCGACAACGTGGTAGCCGTGTGTGACCCCGTCTACCCCGTGTACGTGGATACCAACGCCATGGCTGGCCGGGCCGGTGACTTCCAGGAGGAGCTGGGCAAGTGGTCCAAGCTGGTCTACATGCCCTGCGTGGAGGAGAACGGGTTTACTCCCCAGATCCCCCAGGAGAAGGTGGATATGATCTACCTGTGCTTCCCCAACAACCCCACCGGCACCGTGGCTACCAAGGAGCAGCTGAAGGCCTGGGTGGACTACGCCAACGAAAACAAGGCTGTCATCCTCTACGACTCCGCCTATGAGGCTTTCATCACCCAGGACGATGTGCCCCACACCATCTATGAGATCGAGGGGGCCCGCACCTGCGCCATCGAGTTCCGGTCCTTCTCCAAGACCGCCGGCTTTACCGGCAACCGCTGCGCCTACACCGTGGTGCCCATGGAGCTGGAGCGGGACGGGGTCAAGCTCAACGCCCTGTGGAACCGCCGCCAGTGCACCAAGTTCAACGGCGTGCCCTATGTGATCCAGCGGGGCGCCGCTGCCGTCTACACCGAGGAGGGTCAGCGCCAGATCAAAGAGACCATCGCCTACTACCAGGAGAACGCCCGGGTCATCCGGGAGGGGCTGACCGAGGCAGGTCTTACCTGCTTTGGCGGCGTGAACGCCCCCTACATCTGGCTCAAGACCCCCGACGGCATGGGCTCCTGGGAGTTTTTCGATAAGCTCCTGAAAGAGGCCAACGTGGTCACCACCCCCGGCGCGGGCTTTGGTCCCAGCGGCGAGGGGTATATCCGCCTGACCGCCTTCGGCGATGCCGACGCTACCCGCGAGGCTGTGGCCCGCATCCGCACCATGCTGGGCCGGTAAACCAAATAAAAATACAAAAGACACCGCTCTTCCGAATGTTGGAAGAGCGGTGTTTTTGTTGGGATAGGACTGAAAACGTATTTCATAAAGAAATCAAAATAAAAATTATTTTTCGTTAAATTCTCTTTACGAGGGGCGGGATGGCCGCTATAATAGGGCTGTTTTTCAGGATAACATCCCGTGAAGGAGATGGAAAAGGATGACAGAGCGAGAGAAAATGTTGTCCGGGCAGCTCTACTGTGCGGATGAACCCGAGCTGAATGCCGCGCGGCACCGGGCCGACCTGCTGTGCCGCCAGCTTAATGCCCTGCCCATGGCAGAGACGGAGCTGCGTATGGAAGTGCTGCGGCAGCTGCTGGGCAAGGTGGGAAAAAACTGCGCCATCAATCCCCAGTTCCGCTGTGACTACGGAAGCTACATCCAGGTGGGCGAGAACTTCTTTGCCAACTACAACTGCGTCATCCTGGACTGCGCCCCGGTGACGTTCGGGGACAATGTGTTCATCGCCCCCAACTGCGGCTTCTATACTGCCGGACACCCTTTGGACTATCCCACCCGCAACGCGCTGCTGGAGTTTGCAAAACCCATCACCGTAGGCGACAACGTGTGGATCGGGGGCAACGTGGTGGTGCTGCCCGGGGTGACGATCGGTTCTGGGTCGGTGATCGGCGCGGGCAGTGTGGTCAGTCGGGATATCCCGGAAAACGTACTGGCGGTGGGCAACCCCTGCCGTCCCATCCGGTCCATCAATCCGGAGGACCGAAGAATGCTTTGATAAAAAGGCGCACTGCGCTTTTTTATACCATATCGCAGAGAGAAAGGAGGCTATGGGGCGATCCCATCACAAAGCGCCAGCGCCTGTCCTATACGGGCAGGACGACGAGGAGAAGGGAGTATCGAAAGGACAGAACTCTGTCCCGTAAATTCGGCGGATGCCCTTCCGTGCCCGGTCCGGGCGCGTACTCAGCCTACAAATATGCGGGTGACCGCAAAACAGAAGGGCTGGGACCGGATAACGAGGTTCAAATGGCTGCGAGTTTGCCCTCCAGATCCAAGTTTTAGGAGGAACAGTCAATATGTGTGGAATCGTTGGTTTTATCGGCAAGGAACAGGCAGCCCCTATTTTGCTGGATGGGCTGTCCAGGCTGGAGTACCGGGGCTATGACTCGGCGGGCCTGGCGGTGTACGATGCAGAAAAGGGCTTGCAGGTGGTGAAGGCCAAAGGCCGTCTCCAGGTACTGCGGGACCTGACCCGGGAGGGACAGGATGTCCCCGGACTGATGGGAGTGGGCCACACCCGCTGGGCCACCCACGGAGCCCCCAACGACGTAAACTCCCACCCCCAGGTGAGCCAGTCCGGCCGCATGGCGGTGGTACACAACGGTATCATTGAAAACTACGCAAAGTTAAAGAAATTTCTGGAGTCCAAGGGGGTCCAATTCGTCTCGGAGACCGACACCGAGGTGGTGGCCCAGCTGCTGGACTACTACTACAAGGGGGACCTGTTGGACGCAGTGTCCAAGGTGCTCCACCGGATTCAGGGAGCCTATGCTCTGGGCATCGTGTGCGCCGACGAGCCGGATAAGCTGGTGGCGGTGCGGAAGGACTCCCCCCTGATCCTGGGCCTGGGCCAGGGCTTTACCATGCTGGCCAGCGACGTTACCGCCCTGATCCGCTACACCCGGGAGGTCTGCTACCTGGATGACGGCGAGATGGCGGTGCTTACCCCAGATGGAGTCAAGGTGTATAACTCCCTGGTCCAGCCAGTGGAGAAGGAGACCTCCCACGTGGATTGGGAGATCTCAGCGGCGGAAAAGGGCGGCTATGAGCACTTCATGTTCAAAGAGATCATGGAGCAGCCCAAGGCCATCCGGGACACCATCTCTCCCCGCCTGCGGGACGGCAAAGTGGTGCTGGACGATGTGACCATCACCAAGGAGGAACTGGAGGACCTGGACCGGCTGTACGTCATTGCCTGCGGCTCCTCCTACCACGTGGGTATGGCCGCCAAGTACATCCTGGAGCGGCTGCTGCGCATCCCGGTGGAGGTCACCCTGGCCTCTGAGTTCCGGTACTGTGTCCCCATTGTGACCAAACATACCCTGGCGTTGGTCATCAGCCAGTCGGGTGAGACCATCGACACCCTGGCCGCCATGCGGGAGGCCAAGCGGCTGGGCGCCCGGATTTTGTCCATTGTCAACGTGGTGGGCTCCACCATCGCCCGGGAGTCGGACGACGTGCTCTATACCTGGGCTGGCCCGGAGATCGCCGTGGCCACCACCAAGGCCTACTCTACCCAGCTGGCGGTGGTCTATCTGCTGGGTCTCTATTTTGCCGACCTGCTGGGCCGGGTGACCAAGGAGGAGTACAGCGTTCTGGTAGAGGAACTGCGCGCTCTGCCTGCCAAGGCGGAGGCCATTCTGAAGGACACGGAGAAGATCCAGTACTACGCCTCCATCTACTTTAACCACAACTCGGTCTTCTTTATCGGCCGCAACATCGACTACGCCGTGGGCCTGGAGGGTTCCCTGAAGCTCAAGGAGATCTCCTACATCCACTCCGAGGCCTACGCCGCCGGTGAGCTCAAGCACGGCACCATCTCCCTCATTGAGGACGGCACCCTGGTGGTGGCTCTGGCGGGGTGGAACGAGCTGTTTGAAAAGCTCATGAGCAACGTCAAGGAGGTCAAGGCCCGGGGAGCCGACGTCATCGGCATCGCCTGCGAAAACCACAAAGAGGCTTTGGAGAGCCTAGTGGACAGCGCCATGACCATTCCGGAGGTCAATCCCATGTTCCTGCCCTCCCTGGAGGTCATCCCCATGCAGCTGTTTGCCTACTACGTGGCTTTGATGCGGGGGTGTGACATCGACAAGCCCCGGAACCTGGCCAAGAGTGTCACGGTGGAATAATCAAATCGGACAAACAAGAGGACGGCTCTGTCTGAACCGTCCTCTTGTTTTATTTATAAAATATTGACCAGACTGGGCTGCTCCATCTCAGAGAGCAGCTCCAGCTGAGCCACCAAATCCGCATTGGCGGCGGCGTACTGGTCCAGCTCCTCCAAATCCAGGTACTGGATCACCTGGCGGAAGGTGCGCAGGATCTGGTCGGTGTCCGAGTGGCGCAGAAAGACATGCAGGTAAAAGTGGTGGCCGTTCCAGCTGTCGTAAACCTCCTGGGTGATGGAGCGGGCCTGATCCCACTGGTCCAGCTCCACCAGGGCCTGGGCCTGGTCCAGCTGCTCAGACAGCTGCCGGGTGAGGGTGAGGGAATACCAGGCGTTGACCAGACACAAAGACAACAGCGCGGCCAGAAGAAGGACCGCCATCCAAAGCCGTTTCATCTTATTCCTCCTGTTTAGGCGCCAGATAGACGCCGCCGGTCTCATCCAGCGTCATCAAAAAGACGGTGCTGGGGTCGCTGCAGCCCTGGCGCCTCAGCTCCTTTTCCAGCCACTTCCGGTCCACGCCCCGGGCGGTAAGGTTGTGCTCCAGCACATGCCCGTCGCTGATGAGGACCAGGGGAAGTCCGGACTCGGTTGGATTCTGGCCCAACTGGGCCAGGGTGGGGGGCTTTTCCTGGGCCTTGGGGAGGACGGAGAGCTGCCCGTTGGTCTCCAAAATGGCGTACCAGACCACGGAGGGATCGGCGTAGCCCTGGCAGCGCAGCTCCTCCATCAGCTCATCCACCGTCAGGCGGTTGCGGCGCATTTCCCCCTGGTCCAGCTTGCCCCGGCGGATGATCACGCTGGGCCGTCCGCACAGCAGGGCGCGAAAGCCCACGTGCTTCATGGTGAGCACAGAGAGGATCATGGTCAGGGACAGCAGGGTGAGGATGGGGATCACTCCGGCCAAAAGGGGGATGCCGAAATCCTGCATGGGGACCGCAGCCAGGTCAGCAATGACCAGGGACAGCACCAGCTCCGAGGGTTCCAGCTCCCCCACCTGCCGCTTGCCCATCAGGCGGATGCCCACGATCAAAACCAGATATAAGATCACCGTGCGCACAAAACCGGTAAACATTTCCTTCCCTCCCGGCGAGTATTGTTTGTCCAGTTTGCCCAAATTTTGCGCCAGATATTCCTTGGAAAAAAGCAGGGAGAAAGATTTCGAAAAAATAACAGATGCCTCTTGCATTGTATAAGAATTTTCGATACAATATCTTGAAACACTTTGAGCATTGCGTTTTTGCGACAGAAAAAAGTGAACTGGAACGGAAGGGCGTGTGAGAGAATTGATGAAAGCGACTTTGATCTTGGCCAACGGAAGCGTATTTTCCGGGACCAGCATCGGCAGCACCTCCGACCGGATCTGTGAGATGGTGTTCAACACCTCCATGACCGGATATCAGGAGATCCTGACCGACCCCTCTTATGCGGGGCAAGGTATCGTAATGTCCTATCCTCTGATCGGAAACTACGGCGTGAACAGTGTGGACAATGAGTCCGGACGCCCCTGGGCGGAGGCCTTTGTGGTACGTCATCTGTCCCCCATGGGCAGTAATTTCCGCTGCGAGGATACCCTGGACAGCTATTTGAAAAAACATAACATCACGGGCATCGAAGGTGTGGATACCCGTGCGCTGACCAAGATACTCCGCAGCCAGGGTAGCATGAATGGCATGATTACCTGCGCGGAGCATTTTAATGTGGCCGAGATTATGGAAAAGCTGAAGGCCTATCGGGTGGAGGGCACCGTGGAGCGGGTGTCCCGCAAGGAGCCCGAGGACTGCCCCGCTTACGGCGAGGAGAAGTATAAGGTGGCCATGATGGACTACGGCGTCAAGCAGAACATGATCGAGTGCCTGCGCCGCCGGGGCTGCCATGTCACCGTGTTCCCCGCCACCACTCCCGCTGAGACCGTGCTCTCCGGAGGCTTTGACGGTGTGATGCTCTCCAACGGCCCTGGCGACCCCGCCGACAACGTGGGCATCATCGCCGAGGTGAAGAAGCTCTATGAGAGCAACATCCCCCTGTTTGCCGTTTGCCTGGGCCATCAGCTCATGGCACTGGCCACCGGCGCCAAGACCGGCCGCCTGGCCTATGGCCACCGCGGCGGCAACCACCCCGTACGGGATCTGGAGGCCAAGCGGGTATTCATTACCAGCCAGAACCACGGCTATATGGTGCTGGCCGACTCCGTGGACCCCGCTGTGGCTGAGGTGAGCCACATCAACGTCAACGACGGCACCTGTGAGGGCCTGCGTTACAAGCGCCCCAACTGCTTTACCACCCAGTTCCATCCTGAAGCCAGCCCTGGCCCTCAGGATACGGAGTATCTGTTTGATCGTTTCATCGCTTCCATGGGAGGTGACAAGTAATGCCTAAGAATCCGGAAATCAAGAAAGTACTGGTGCTGGGCTCCGGCCCCATCGTCATCGGCCAGGCCGCTGAGTTTGACTACGCCGGCACCCAGGCCTGCCGTGCCCTGAAGGAAGAGGGCATCGAGGTGGTGTTGGTCAACTCCAACCCCGCCACCATTATGACCGATAAGGACATTGCTGACCACGTCTATATCGAGCCTCTGAACATCCCCTCCGTCACTCAGGTCATTGAGAAGGAGCGTCCCGACTCCATCCTGCCCACCCTGGGCGGTCAGACCGGCCTGAACCTGGCCATGGCCCTCCATGAGAACGGTACCCTGGCCAAGTACGGTGTGAAGCTGCTGGGCACCAGCCCCGAGTCCATCCGCAAGGCGGAGGACCGCCAGGGCTTCAAGGACTGCATGGAGTCCATCAACCAGCCCTGCGTCACCTCTGAGGTGGTGGAGAGCGTGGAGGACGCCGTGGCCTTTGCTGAGAAGATCGGCTACCCTGTCATTGTTCGCCCCGCCTACACCCTGGGCGGCACCGGCGGCGGCATCGCCTACGACGAGTACTCCCTGCGGGAGATCTCCGACCGCGGCATCAACCTGAGCCGTGTGGGCCAGGTGCTCATCGAGCGCTGCATCGCCGGCTGGAAGGAGATCGAGTTCGAGGTCATGCGTGACTCCGCGGGCAACGTGATTACCGTCTGCTCCATGGAGAACATTGACCCTGTGGGCGTGCACACCGGCGACTCCATCGTGGTGGCTCCCACCCAGACCCTGGCCAACAAGGAGTACCAGATGCTGCGTACTGCCGCTCTGGATATCATCTCTGCCCTGGAGATTGAGGGCGGCTGTAACTGTCAGTTTGCTCTGAACCCCGACAGCTTTGAGTATGCGGTCATCGAGGTTAACCCCCGTGTGTCCCGTTCCTCCGCTCTGGCTTCCAAGGCCACCGGCTACCCCATTGCTAAGGTAGCGGCCAAGATCGCTCTGGGCTACACTCTGGACGAGATCCCCAACGCGGTGACCGGCAAGACCACCGCCTGCTTTGAGCCCACTCTGGACTACTGCGTCCTGAAGATTCCCCGCCTGCCCTTTGATAAGTTCACCACCGCCAGCCGTACTCTGGGCACCCAGATGAAGGCCACCGGCGAGGTTATGGCCATTGCCAACTCCTTTGAGGGTGCCCTGATGAAGGCCATCCGCTCTCTGGAGCTGAACGTCCGCGCCCTGAAGCTGGACAAGCTGGAGAGCCTGTACACCGACGAGATCGAGGACCTGCTGGTCCAGGTCACCGACGAGCGTCTATTCGTGGTGGCTGAGGCTCTGCGCCGCGGTTTCTCCCCCCAGAAGATCAACCACATCACCAAGATGGACCTGTGGTTCCTGGACGGCTTCAAGCGCATCATCGACATGGAGAATGAGCTGGAGCGCTGCAAGGGCGTGCCCTCTGCCGACACCCTGAAGCGGGCCAAGGAGATGTGCTTTGCCGACAGCTATATCGGCACCCTGTGCGGCATGAAGCAGGCCGAGGTAAAGGCTCTGCGGGAGAAGTACGGCATCATCCCCTCCTTCAAGATGGTTGATACCTGTGCGGCCGAGTTTGACGCCGAGACCCCCTACTACTACTCCTCCTACGACGGAGAGAACGAGGCGGTGGATACCGGCGACGGCCGCAAGAAGGTGCTGGTGCTGGGTTCCGGCCCCATCCGTATCGGCCAGGGCATCGAGTTTGACTACTGCTCCGTCCACTCCGTCTGGGCCTTTAAGCGCCTGGGCTATGAGACCATCATCGTCAACAACAACCCCGAGACCGTCTCCACCGACTTCGACGTGGCCGATAAGCTCTACTTTGAGCCCCTCACCGCTGAGGACGTGCAGAACATTGTGGAGCAGGAGAAGCCCTGGGGCGCCGTGGTTCAGTTCGGCGGACAGACCGCCATCAAGCTGGCCAAGGCTCTGACCGAGATGGGCGTACAGATCCTGGGTACCTCCTCCGACGGCGTAGACGCCGCCGAGGACCGGGAGCGCTTTGACGAGATCCTGGAGAAGTGCGGCATCCCCCGCGCCAAGGGCCGCACCGTCTATACCACTCAGGAGGCTCTGAAGGCTGCCAACGAGCTGGGCTATCCCGTGCTGGTGCGCCCCTCTTACGTGCTGGGCGGCCAGGGCATGGAAATTGCCTACTCCGACCGCAACATTGAGGAGTTCATGAAGATCATCAACATGACCGTTCAGGAGCACCCCATCCTCATCGACAAGTATCTGATGGGCCGGGAGCTGGAAGTGGACGGCGTGTTCGACGGCGAGGATATCCTCATCCCCGGCATCATGGAGCACGTGGAGCGCGCCGGCGTGCACTCCGGCGACTCTATTGCTGTGTATCCTCCCATCAATCTGGAGGACAAGCACCGTGAGCTTATCCTGAAGCACACTAAGAACATGGCCAAGCACCTGGGCGTCATCGGCCTCATCAACGCCCAGTATATCCTCTACAACGACGACATCTATGTCATCGAGGTCAACCCCCGTTCCTCCCGTACCATCCCCTATATCTCCAAGGTCACCGGCGTGCCCATCATCGACCTGGCTACCAAGGTCATGCTGGGCCAGAAGCTGAAGGACCTGGGCTACGGCACCGGTCTCTACCCCGAGGCCAAGTACTATGCCGTCAAGGCCCCCGTCTTCTCCTTCGAGAAGCTCACCGACGTGGACACCGGCCTTGGCCCGGAGATGAAGTCCACCGGCGAGGTGCTGGGTCTGGCTGAGACCTATCCCCAGGCTCTGCTGAAGGCCTTCAAGGGCGCCGGCCTGAAGGTACCCAAGCGCGGCAGCCGGGTCATCGTCACCGTCAAAGACGAGGACAAGGCTGAGATGGTTGGCATTGCCCGGGGCTTTGAGGAGATGGGCATTGAGATTTTCGCCACCTCCGGCACCTGCGATGCCCTTACTGAGGCGGGCATCGCCTGCAAGCGGGTCAACCGCGTCTCCCAGTCCCACCCCAACATCCTGGATATGATCGCCTCCGGAACGGTGGACATGATCATCAACACCCCCACCAAGGGCCGCAAGCACGACAGTGACGGCTTTAAGATCCGCCGCTCCGCCGTGGAGCACAGCGTGACCTGCGTCACCGCCATCGACACCGCCCGTGCGGTGCTCACCGTGCGGGAGCAGAGCCGCAGCGTTGACCTGAAGCCCATCGACATCACCAAGATCTAAGGCGGAAATTCTTTCGCTGAAAACTCAATTCCCCCGGCGACCAAACTCGCCGGGGGATGGGTCTTTTATTTGGGAGAGCTGCCGCAGGGCAGAAAAAAACCACACCCTCCGGTGCGGCCTTTTGGATGATATATGATTACCGCTCGCTGGCGGATACGTCCTGGTTCTCGTAGATCAGATCCTCCAGATCGGCGGAGGCGTCCCAATGAAAGTCCATTCTGTTCCCTCCTTTCTTCTGCATGGTTTCAGTATAGCCCTTGCGGCGAACGGGAACAAGGAACAATGAGTAAAAGATGTGTAAAACCTGGGCAAAGCGTCCAGCGTAAGAAAGGAAGTTGTTATGTCCCATCAGACTGTGATCGTTCTGGATTTCGGCGGCCAGTATAACCAGCTGATCGCCCGCCGGGTCCGGGAGTGCAATGTGTACTGTGAAGTAAAGCCCTACACCACCCCTCTGGCGGAGCTGAAGGCCATGAACCCCATCGGTATCATCTTTACCGGTGGCCCTAACAGCGTCTACCTGGAGACCTCTCCCCACGTGGATCCGGAGATATTTACCTGGGGTGTACCCATTCTGGGCATCTGCTACGGCTGCCAGCTCATGGCCCATGCTCTGGGCGGTCAGGTCACCGAGGCCCAGGATGACTCCGCCCGGGAGTACGGCAAGACCAAGACCTACTACGATACCACCTGCAAGCTGTTCCGGGGACTGCCTGAGGAGGGCATCTCCTGGATGAGCCACGGCGACTATATGGCCAAGGTGCCTGAGGGCTTTGCCCTCACCGCCCACTCCGACGCCTGCCCCAACGTGGCCATTGCCAACGAGAAGCGTGGCTTCTACGGCGTGCAGTATCACCCCGAGGTCAACCACACCGAGAACGGCATCGCCATGATCCGCAACTTCCTCTATGAGGTGTGCCATGCCGCTGGTGACTGGACCATGGAGGACTACTGCAAGACCGCCATCCAGCAGGTACGGGAGAAGGTAGGCAGCGGTAAGGTGCTGCTGGCCCTCAGCGGCGGCGTGGACTCCTCCGTGGTGGCCGCGCTGCTGGCCGAGGCGGTAGGCAGCCAGCTCACCTGTGTGTTTGTGGACCACGGCCTCATGCGTCTCAACGAGGGCGACGAGGTGGAGCAGGCCTTCTCCAAGTGGGATATCAACTTTGTCCGTGTGGACGCCGAGCAGCGTTTCCTGGGCAAGCTGGCCGGAATCTCTGACCCGGAGAGCAAGCGTAAGATCATTGGCGAGGAGTTTATCCGCGTCTTTGAGGAAGAGGCCAAGAAGATCGGCAAGGTGGACTTCCTGGCTCAGGGCACCATCTATCCCGACGTGATCGAGTCGGGCGCCGGTGACGCCGCCGTCATCAAGAGTCACCACAACGTGGGCGGCCTGCCCGACTATGTGGACTTCCAGGAGATCATCGAGCCTCTGCGTATGCTCTTCAAGGACGAGGTGCGTCAGCTGGGCCGCGAGCTGGGCCTGCCTGAGTACCTGGTGTCCCGTCAGCCCTTCCCCGGTCCCGGTCTTGCCATCCGCATCATCGGCGACATCACCAAGGAGAAGGCGGACATTCTGCGTCAGGCCGACTTCATCTTCCGGGATGAGATTGCCAAGGCCGGCGAGGACAAGAACCTCAACCAGTATTTTGCGGTCCTTACCAACACCCGCTCCGTGGGCGTTATGGGTGACGGCCGTACCTACGACTATACCCTGGCTCTCCGTGCTGTGACCACCAGCGACTTTATGACCGCCGACTGGGCCCGTATCCCCTACGAGGTGCTGGATAAGATTTCTGTGCGTATCGTCAACGAGGTGCAGGGCATCAACCGCATCTGCTATGACATCACGAGTAAGCCCCCCGCAACCATCGAATGGGAATAATGAACCGAAGCCCCCAAACCCCTGATTTTTCAAGGGTTTGGGGGCCTTTTTTGTTTGCCGTGGCATTACCGTGGCATTACGGCATCAAATCATCGAGTTTTTTGACCGCTTCCGGTACCGTGGAGGGGTACAGATGGCCGTATGTGCGGAGGGTAGTTTGGACGTCCTCATGGCCCAGGCGCTCGCTCACAAGTAGGACCGGGCAGCCCAGGTGGATGAGGAGCGAGGCGTGGGAGTGCCGGAGATCGTGGAGCCGGATGCGCTCTACCCCTGCCTCCTCTGACGCCTTCAACATCTCCCGTCGGAAGTAGTGCTTCGTGAAGGGGAACAGCCGGTCATCCGGGCCGACGTCGTAGAGCGCTGCCATGTACTCCCGCAGCTCTGCCGCCAGCTTTGAGGGCACCGGCACCACCCGGCGGCTCTTTGGCGTCTTCGGCTCCGTGATGACCTCCTCGCCGTCGATGCTCTGGAAGGACTTCGAGACAGACAGCGTCCCGGCGTCCAGGTCCAGGTCCCTCGGCGTGAGGGCCAGCAGCTCGCCTATCCGCAGGCCGGTCCAGAACAACACCGACAGGCCGGTCCGGGCCGGGAGCTTGCGGACCTTCTCGTGAACGGCCGTGAACTGCTCGACGGTCCAGAAGTTCATTTCGTCCGCGTTCTTCTTCCCGACGCCACCGGCCAGGCGGGCCGGGTTCACCTGGAGATCGTAGTACCGGACCGCGTAGTTGAAGATGGCGCTGATCTGGTTATTGATCGTCTTGATGTAGGTGGGGGCCAGGCCTTCGGCCAGAAGGTCAGACTGCCACTTGCGGACGTGCGCCGGGGTGATCTCATTGAGCGGCAGGTCTTTGAAGAAGGGCAGGATCTTCGCCTCCACCAGGTAGCGCTTGTTCTTGAGGGTATTCGCCTTGAGGCGGCCCTTCATGTCGTCGAAGTATATCTCGACCATGGACCCAAAGGCCATGTCGCAGCTCCTGGCCTTCGTTCGGAGAAATTCCTCCTCGAAGGCCTTTGCATCCTTCTGGCGCAGGAAGCCCCGCTTCTTCTTGAGGCGGCGGCGCCCCTGCCAGTCCGTGTAGTAAAACGATGCGTACCAGGTGCCCCGTTCCTTGTCTTTGTAGGTGGGCAATTCTTTCTTCACCTCCGAGATATGTGTAAATCATGCCACACGCGGCCCAGGAGCCCCCAGGAGCTCGTTTCCGGGCCCTCTGAATATACCGGGACCCCTGGAGCCTAACGCGGCTCCGAGGGGCAAATACGGGCCTCTGCCCGCAAGTACCCCGGAACGTCCTTCAACCGGACGCCCTCCGACGCCTGGTAGGCTAAGATCAGATCAGCGACACGGGAGCTGGCCTGCGGATCGCCAGCATCGACGGCCGCCTGGTAGTCCCGCTGGAGATCGGCCAGGTATGCAGCCCTCTCCCTGGCGCAGCGTGGGCACAGCCCGGAGACCAGGTCTGCACAGTTCATCAGGGAGCCGCAGCTCCGACAGGTCTTGTAGCCAAGCATCTCATTCGCTCCTCTCTCGCGCGCGCGTGCGCGTAGTCACCATGAACATAATAGTTTATATAAGACGTTTATAAGAATACACGTTTATATTATGCGGTCAAAAATTAACCGGTAAATATTCCGGTCTATTTTTGACCAGTATTTTCTTAATTCCGGTTAAAAATCGACCAGAAAGAAGTCTATCTCGGTTCCGTGGCATTAAAACCACACAATTTCCACAGAGTTTTCCACAGCCTATTCAAAGGACACCCAAGCGGTACAGGACTTCGAGAACGGCGGAAGAGTGCGCCCGATTCTCGCCTTTTCCAACGGGAACGCTTTTCCGTCTTTTGAACGGCAGCACGGGCAACTGTGTATGCAGTATTTCTTTCCGAGGCGGTCCGCCTGGATTGCTTTTGCGTAGGCGTGACATCCTGTGGATGCCACATTCAGCGCCTGTTCGTTCACCTTGTACCCGAGGCTTTCCATGTCCGGGATAACCGTTTTCGGATAGTGCCCCATTATAACATCTTCAACCAGAGCGATAAGAGACCCGCGATCTGATATTCGCCGGTCATCCATGAAGCGCCCTATCGCCTCCGGGAGATAATCTGAACCAGATGAAAGAGTGCCAGCGGGCCGTATGAGATTGGCAGCCTCTTGATAGTTCTTGCTTTCGATTAAATCCGCGATTTCTCCGGCCCTTGCGAGCCTGGCCTCTCGCCCTTCTGCTGCACTTGGCATATTGTTACCTCCTGAAATCGACGTAAATCACCCGGCCCTCCCGGCGGAGGACCCGTCCGTTCCGCTGCCCCCTTTGACCTCACCGGAGACCGGCGCGGTCATCTCCTGGAGGCGGCCGAGCAAGAGCAGCTGCTCACGCTCTGGCAGCCGCTCATAGAGCTCCAGCATCTCGCGCCCGTTCTCGGACATCCCGGGGGCGGGCGCTTTTTCTGTTTCCTGGCCGGTGAGCAGGTACTCCAGGGAGCAGTCTAAAAACTCGCATATTTGAGCGATGTACTTTGCCGGAGGGTCTGTCCCCCTCTGTTTCCAGGATGTCGTTGTGTTTGTCTTCACCCCGAGATGCTTGCAGAGGGCATAGGCTGTTAGGCCCTTCCGGTCAAGCTCGTCGAACATTCTCTCACAGATCGTCACAAGATCACCTCCAAGTGGTATGCAGAATACCCAAAAAGTTAGGTAAAATTTATGCTGCTTTTTTGAGCTGAAAGACTTGCATTAACTCGCGTTTGTGGTATAATATAATCAAGCCAAAGGAATAAGGTAAAAACCCAAAAAGGAAAGCCGGGTGCAACCGGCGGAAAGGATAACTAACCATGGAGAAAGAAATCAAGGTCGAGTGGTGCGAAAACTTTATCAAGGCTCGGTTCACGAAGCACCACGCATTTCCTGGACCGAACGCCGGGATTGAGGTCAACTGCTTCTGGAAGATGGCCGAAGCCTCCGGCTTATGGGAGCGTGGCACCTACGGCACCCCAATGAGTAAGGCTCTCGGGAACCTCACCACAGTTGAGATGATCTGCGACGATGACGGGAAGCGTCTGTACGATGTCTTCAAGCTCAAGCCGGATGTAACCGGCAGAAAGGATGGCTGACCTATGGAACGCAACAAGTACGATCTGCACCGCGAAGTCCTCACCCGCAAGTACGAGACCATACTCAAGAGCTTCGAGGAAACCCATGATGACCGGCGCATCGCCTGGAACTGCTACCAGCAGCTCATCGGCGCTTGCGAGGCCATGCGGGACAGCGGCATGGAAAATAACTTCACCTGCTGCGCGGTCAACAAGGCTATCCATGAGCAGGAAACCGAGATTGACGGCATCATCACCCGGTTTACCGGAAAGGTCTACAAGGGCGTACGGTGGGTGGATGTCACCGAGACCGACATCTACTCCTTGAGCAGCACCGTGATTGACTATGAAACGGAAATGCGGCTGTGCGAGCTGGACGCCGACATCGAGGCACACTTCCTGAACGGCGACACCGACAAGCGGGCGGCCTGTGAGCGGGAGCTTGACTGCATCCTGGGCGGGATTGAGAACGGCAAGCAGTTCTTCCAGGCTCTCACCGCCCGGAACCGGGCTTACCGGGCGGCCCACAAGGAGTAAGCGCCATGGAGCCGCAGGAAATCACCCAGGCCGAGGCCGCCGATCTTCTGGCCTCCGGCTTTGAGACCGGGCGGTATGAGCCGCTGGGCCTCTTCCTGGTGGGAGAGGCCGGCGGCACCTGGACCGGGATTGACAACAGCACCGGCCATGCCTGGACGGAAGAGTTTGGAACCCAGGTCGAGTGCCTGAATTGGCTGAAAGGAGAGAACACGGTGTTTACTTTGGATGAGGCGGTCAGTCGGATTTATGAGCTGTCCGCAGAGGCGCACATGAACATAGCCCGCAACCTCAAGGAGCACCGGGTCTGGTGCGAGAAGCATCTCAAGAACTACCAGACCATCAAGCGGGCCTTTGAGAAAGTGCTCGACATCCGGTATGCGGAGCGCCTGGAGGTCTACCGCTACTACTACGGTGAGAGGGAGGCGGTGCGGCATGGCTGAGAAGCGATACCCGTTCAACATCCAGAAGAACGCCCACAGCATTGAGTACAGGAGAAACCGGGTGTTCTGCGAAATGCGGGAAGCGGAGATGGACACCAACGTACCGCTTGCGGAGTGTGAAAGGCTGGAGCGCCTGCACGATGACCTCACGGAGTTACTGGAGGCCGTGCTTGACAGCAGGGACGGGCGCATCGCCTATCTCACCGGCCCGCAAATCGGACTTGCGAAAGAGTGCGTAGTTTGGGCCGATAGCCAGAGAGCGGCGTCTCTGGTGGCCGCTGGGAAATCTGAGTATTTGAAATACCTATGACCCGCCGGTGCAACGGCGGCCAAGTGCGAAAGGAGCTAACCATGAAATTCCTCGAAACCAGAACCGAGATCGCCAAGGCGATCAACTTCAAGCAGTACCCCACCATTCGCATCGACGTGAGCAAGACCGATGACTACGGGATCGTCGGCACCCACGTTCTCATCGACAACGGTGCCTTCCGCACCGGTGAGCCCTACTTCGTCAGAGCTACCATCCGGGCCTTCCGCGACGAGGGCTACTTGAAGTTCAAGAGCTACGGTTCCTGCCTGCACGCCGACTTCACCTACTCCGACATGGAGAAGATGCTCGACTACGCCAACGTCCCCGTCATCAAGCCAGACCAGGAAATCCTGGTGTGCCTGGTGGACAGTGTGAAGCGCTTGGCCTACAAGCCAGTGGTGCTCAAGACTGGCGCTCGGGTGGACCCGCACTGTCAGACCCCATTGACCCTGGAGAAGTTTATGGTCCCTGGTATGGAGGCTGGAGCATGAGCAAGATGACCCTCTGGCTCAAAGGCCGAGACAGTTGGGACCGCCCGGTCTATATGGACGCGACCGGGCGGCTCCTGGTGGACGTAGACCCCAGGAAGAACCGGGAGCCGGACATCTGCACCAAGCAGGGGAACGACTTCGACGGCGAACCGTGTGACCCGGTTCGGGCGGACTTCATCTTCCTACCGTATCGAGACACCTGGTATTAGTATAGCACACAACAAGCCAAAAGCACAAGCCAAAGGAATAAGGAGTGATTACCATGAGGACTACCCGAGTAAAGCCCAAGACCGACTTCGGAATCGAAGTCCGGGTCTTCACGGCACAGACCGGAATGACCGTGAAAGAGCTGGCGGAGCGGTCCGGTGTCAAATACACCACCCTGGTCGAGACCACGACCGGCCGGTGCGCCGGGCACCAGCTCATCCCCGCTGTTCGCAAGTTCATGCAGGACTACACGGAGCGCATGAGAATGGAGGCGTGAGTATGGCGAAGGTTAAGACTGCACGCGATCTGTTCTACCGCGTCGATGATGTGATGCGGCTGCTGGGCTACTCCCGCAGCAAGAGCTACAAGATCATCGCCCAGCTCAACCGGGAGCTGGAGGCTGCCGGGTTCTGCACCTGTGACGGCCGGGTGAGCCGCCGGTACTTCGACAAGCGCTACGGCCTGGAGGCCATGGCGTGAGGAGGGCATCATGGAGACGAAAGAACTGACCATCAAGATCAAGCCCGAGGAGAGGGCGAAGGCAAAGCGGAAGGCCTGGGAGCTCAAGGTGTACGCGAGAATGTCCGTCCTGGCCCTGGCGGCCATGGCGACGGCGAGGCTGGTGCTCCTGACCATCGACATCATCCAGCTCCGCGCCGGTACCGTTGGCGGAGAAATCTGCATCCCGGCCTATGCCGCGATCTTCATCTACACCGGCTGGAAGCTCAAGAGCTGGACGGCTGGAACCAGAAAGAGGAAACGAGAATGTACTACCACGAATGCGACCGCTGCGGGAGCCGCCTGGACCCGGGAGAGGTTTGCGACTGCGCCCGGCAAGAGAACCAAGCGCGGCGCGTGAGCATGGCCGACTGGAGCGCGGTCGGAGACTTTGAGAAGGCTGCGAAGCCTGGGGACCTGGTGGATGAGGAGATCGTCGAGGAGTTCGTCAACTGCCTCCCGCCGACCACGCTGCGCGGCGATCTGGTCCAGGCCGGTGAGCCCTATCTGCGGGAGCAGTGGCCCTATCTGGTACGCTATCTGGAGGACGGCAGGCTG
>JACXXQ010000180.1_pt1 | contig 42529 bp, 42 predicted proteins | sample 8621361 | NCBI WGS metagenome assembly JACXXQ01 (sample SAMN15503820, study PRJNA645414) | gut metagenome | isolation source: feces | host: Bos taurus | place: USA | collected 2016 | reverse complement strand
TGCGGCCGATCCGGTTCGACCGGGCCGCGCGGCAAGGAGATATATTGCCAGACCGGAGGGGCGTCCGGGGCGGGAATCTGGGCGCACACATTTCCTACACATATTGTGATCCGACTAACGTTTGCCAACCGTTAACTACCGCTCGCCGAGCATCTCTTTATGTAAGGCAGTCTCATGGTTAAAGCGGATACGTTCCCCTAGCTAAAGCACAGCCAGCATCGAGCAACTCATCACGTTCTTCCACCGAGAACCCCTCGGCGTAGACGCGCACCACCGGTTCGGTCCCGCTAGGACGGACCAGCAGCCACGTGTCATCCTCGAATGCCAAACGCAAGCCATCCATATGACTAACGTTTTGCGGCACCTTGCCACAAATCGACTTGGGGTTTACGCCCGGCAGCAGGGTTCGTAACGTTTCGGCATCTTCGGCCTCAAGGCGCAAATCGCGTCGACCGTAGCTCGTCTTACCAAAACTGTCCTCGAGTTGGTCGACCAGAACGCCCAAAGGCGCGTCAGTCTTTGCCATAAGCTCACATAGAATCAGACAGGCGAGGATTCCATCGCGCTCGGGCATATGCGCGGCGATGCCGATACCACCGGCTTCTTCGCCGCCTATGAGGACGCCGCCCTTCTTCATCTCTGCCGCTATATATTTGAAGCCGACCGGTTTGACGGTCACGCGGCAGCCAAGCGCCTCGGCAATGCGACGTACGAGCGTCGAGCACGAAAGATTGACGACGACGCGCCCCTCCAAATTTCGAAATTGAACCAAGTCGCCCAAAACGAGTGCCATGATCTGATGCGGATGAATATATCTGCCGCGCTCGTCAACCGCGCCGATACGGTCGGCGTCGCCGTCGGTCACCAGGCCAGCGCAAGCTCCGTCCTCGATAACCGTGCGCTCGCAAGCGTCCACCCACGGCTCAACGGGGTCGGGGCAGATATCTTCTTGGTCAGGCGTCTGCCCGGCGTGAATCTCGTGCACCTCAACGCCAAGCTCGCGCAGCAAGTCGGCTAGATAGCCCTGGGCTGCGCCGCCCATGGGGTCAACCACCACGCGCAGGTGCGCGGCGCGGATGGCTTCGGCATCGACAAACGACGCCACCGCCTGCATATAGTCAGGAATGATATCCGCGGTGCGATATTGCCCCTCGATCCCCATTGGCTCGGGAGCCACGGTCTCTTCGAGCTCTTCGATGACATCCTGGTTGGCGGTCGAGCCGTCACCCATGCGAATCTTGAGGCACAGATAACCCTGCGGATGATGGGACCCCGTCACCATGAGCGCGCCGCACGCCTCACCGTCATAAGCCGCCGCCCATGTAAGGGCAGGGGTCGGGACAGGTCGCGAAGTGAGCACGGCGTCTAGCCCGTGCGCTGCTAGCACACCCGCCGCAAGCTCAGCGAACTCGTACGCCTGGGACCGGGTGTCGAACCCTATATATACCGTTTTGCCCGGATTAGTCTTTTGCCACAACTCGCCGACGGCATCGGCGATACGGGCAACGTTATCGGCAGTGAAATCCTCATCGACGCGAGCACGCCAACCGTCAGTTCCAAAATGAATTATCGCGCACACGCGCAGACACCTCACAGTGTTTGGATCATGGTACGCATGAGGTATACCCGCAACACGCACTCGGCAACCTGCCGGCACCAGCATTCACCATTTGGGCAAATGCTGCCGATGACATGCAGGCAATAAAAAAACCGCCCCGTATGGAGCGGTTTTGCCCTTTATATATCGAGGGCCTCGGCCATCGCTGCCGTAGTGATTGCCGTGGTTCCACAGCAACTGCCCACCATTGCGGCACCGGCATGCCTCCATTCGATGCATGCGCGCGCGAACGCTTCGGGGTTCTCGTGCCATACGGGACCATCCTGAGTCTGGACCGGATCGCCTACGTTGGGACGCACCGTGACGGGAGTAGTCGCCGATGCAACCATCCTGGGCACCGCCGCGTTCGCGGCCGCAAGCGAACAGCAATTAACACCAACCGAGCTTGCGCCGTGTTTTTCGGCGTACAAAACGGCTGCCTCGATGTTGAGGCCATCGCCCAACAGGTCGCCTTTATCGTCAACGACAAAACTCACCAGAACGGGCATGCCGTCGGCGGCATCTCGGGCGCCGGCAAGCATGGGCTGCAAATTACGGATAGACGTCACCGTCTCGATCAGCAGACCGTCAACACCAGCATTGAGCAAGGCGTACGCCTGCTCGCGCGCAATGCCTCGGATTTCACGATACTCGGCAGAATCCTCAGCAAACCACTCAATACCGATCGGGCCCATCGAACCCAGCAGCAGCTGAGGGTAAGCCTGGCGGGCATCGTCGACGGCCCCGCGATTGACCTCCGCCACGGACGGCGCAATCTGGTCGTGCTTGAGGGCATAGCTCGATGCCTGAAAGGTGTTGGTAATGAGCACTTGCGCGCCGGCGGCGACATACAGGCGATGGATACGAGAAACGGTCTGCGGCTCTGCCAGATTCCAAAACGCCGGTGGAATGTCGGCGGCATCGTACTCACTCAACAGAACACTGCCCATGGGGCCCTGCGCCAACAAAGTCTCGCTCGACAAGCGGCGCGTAAGCTCCTCGGCACCAAAGCGGTTGTAATAACTCGTATCCATATATATCCCGCTATTCCTCGACGCTGATTCCCTGCTTTTCGAGATAGGCGAGCCAGCGGTTCATCGTGTCCTCGGAAAGCGCATGCTCCATCATGCAGGCCTCGGAATCGGCTCGCTCAAATTCGACACCGAGCTCCTGAACCAAAAACGTGCGGATGAGGCGATGACGGTACCATATAGCCGTGCCAACCTCGCGGCCGCGATCGGTCAGGATTACCTTGCCGTAGTGCGATTGCTCGACAAGCTCGGATGCCTTGAGCGCCGAAACCGCTTTATTGACCGATGCCTTGGAGACGCCAAGGCGCTGCGCGATGTCGACCGATCGCACGCCGTTGGTTTCTCCCTCTTCGCTTTCAATGCGAACCATGCACTCCAAGTAGTCTTCGTTCGCCACCGTCAGATGCAGTTCGCGCGAGCTATTTGTCGTATCCATGATCTTCCGTCCCTTCTGCATTCAATGGCTGATTCTACCCCATCCAAGCGTCACGGTATGCCGTGGCATACCGTGCTAGAGTTCTTGTTGCACACGACGACCAAGATTGGAGCGGTCTTTATGGAAAACACCACCACGAACCCCGATGTCCTCGAGCGCTTTTTGCGCTACGTCCAGATCAACACGCAGTCCGAGGATGCAAACTGCGACCAGGTGCCCTCGAGCGCCGTTCAGTTTGACCTTGCCAACGTGCTGGCTGAAGAGCTGCGTGAGCTTGGTGCGGAAGATGTCCACGTGACCGAGCACGCCTATGTCTGCGCTCATATCCCCGCAAGCGCGGGCGCTGAGGACAAACCCGCCCTGGGCCTGATCGCCCATCTCGACACCACCGAGGTTGCACCGGGCGCCGGCGTGAAGCCGCACATCGTGCACTACGAGGGCGGCGACCTGGTTTGCGGCATCGTTGACGGCAAGCCCGTTGCCATGAGCACCGCTAAGCTTCCCGCTTTGAACGACCTGGTAGGCAAAGACCTGGTCTGCAGCGATGGCACCACGTTGCTGGGCGCGGACGACAAGGCGGGCGTCGCCGAGATCATGGCGCTCGTCGCACGCATCGCGCAGGACCCCTCCCTGCCCCATCCCGCGCTCGGCATTTGCTTCTGCCCGGACGAGGAGATCGGTCACGGTGCCGAGCTGTTGGATATCGAGGCCTTTGGCTGCAAGTACGCCTACACGGTCGACGGCGGCCCGGTTGGCGAGCTGGAGTGGGAGTGCTTCAACGCCGCCGAGGCGACCGTCCGCTTTGAAGGCCAGTCCATCCACCCCGGCGACGCCAAGGGCCGTATGGTCAACGCGGGCAATCTGTTCTGCGACTTCAACGCGTTGCTCCCCTACGTGCAGCGCCCGGAGTATACGGAAGGCTACGAGGGCTTTTATCACCTTGAGGGTGTATCTGCGACCGTCGATCACGCCACGGCGCGCTATATCGTCCGCGACCATGACGCCGCCAAGTTTCAGCAGAAGCTCGATCTTATTGATGCCGCCGCCGCAATGCTCAACCAGCGTCTGGGCGAGGAGCGCGTGACGGTCGAGATTAAGCAGCAGTATCGAAATATGGCAGAGATCGTTTGTGACTATCCCGAGCTTATTGATGTTGCCAAGGAAGCCTACCTTGCCTGCGACGTTGAGCCCCAAGTGCTGCCGATTCGCGGCGGCACCGACGGCGCGCAGCTGTCGTTCCGCGGTCTGCCCTGCCCCAACCTTTCCACCGGCGGCTATTGCTACCACGGCGTCAACGAGTTCGTCCCGGTCAGCTCGCTCGTCAAGATGACCGACGTGCTCCAGGAGCTTGTTGCCCGTTTTGCATAAGCCTGGCAACACAAGCCTAAAATGAAAAAGGCAGGGCATTGACCTTCTGGTCATGCTCTGCCTTTTGAATGACAAATTGTCGCCTTGGACGACGCGCAGCGTCGAGTCGTTACGGCGTTTGGTAAAACGCCGTAACTTAGTAGTTGGCTTCGTAACCGTTGCCGTCGCCGGTGGGCTCTTCGTAGTAGTCCGAATCGCTCGAATCGCTTGAGTCATCGGAATCGTCAGACCTGACCGATGAGGTTGCGGTACCGTTTGCGTAGTCATCAGACGTGTTGTTGTTCAGGTCGCCGATCGTAGAGCTGGAACCGTCGGACATACCCATGGTGTTAGGACCCTTGGGATCCTTGCCGGCATCGACGCGCTCCATCATTTCCTTGAGCTCGTCCTCGTAGACAAAGACGTAGCTCACACCGTCGATCATGGTGCTGTCGTCGGCGTACGAGGGCAGGTTGGCCGAGTAGATACCGTCGACATCCATACCGCGCATGGCGTTGACCGTAGACACGATATCCTGAACGCTCATATCGGTTACGAGCATATCGGACAGCGAATTAACCAGACCAAAGATCTTCGTGGCATCGAAGTTATTGAGAATCTGGTTGGCAAGGGCGCCAAGCACCTGACGCTGGTGGCGCATGCGCGTGTAATCGCCGTCGGCATAGGTGTAGCGGCAGCGGGCATAGGTAAGGGCGGTGGCACCGTCCATATGCTGCTGACCAGCAGTAATCTTAATATCAAGGTGCTCTGGGTCGTCAACATCATCGGTTGCGTTAATGTCGATACCGCCAACCGAATCAATCAGCGCCTGCATACCGTCGAAGCTGACCTCGGCATAGTGGGAAATCTGAACACCGCACAGCTCGTTGACCGCCTCGACCATGGCCTCGGCGCCGCCAACGGTATGGCAGGCGTTGATCTTCATGGTCTCGCCCTTGTACACGACCTTGGTGTCGCGCGGAACGGAAATGAGCGTCGCCTGCTTTTGTGTGGGGTCGATGCGTGCCAGGATAATCGAGTCGGCACGATACGTATCCTCGCCCGGACGGCCGTCAGTGCCGAGAAGCAGCACGTAGAACGGATCCTTTGCCTCATCGGTGTCAACCAGAACCCGACGCAGATTGTCGGTAATGACATTAGAATCGCCGAGCTTGCCCATAATGGAGGCAAACCACAGGCCGGCAGCGGTAGTGGCACTCAGCAGCACGCCAAGCACGACAATGAGCGCAACGTGACGAATCGTGTGGCTACGACGACGTTGGCGAGCGCGCTCGGAATAGCGAGCCACGTTATCGCGACTGTAGATCTTTGCCTGCGCACCAGTTGAGGGTCTTCGGGTGGTGGTATCCGCGAGGGGCTTTTTATTAAACATAGGCAACCTGTATTAGTAGATGACGGGATCGGGGACGGTAGCATGCTCGACATGCGCGCCGAGCGCCTGCAGTTTTTCGACAAACTGCTCGTAGCCGCGCTTGATGTGATGGATGGCCGAAACCTCGGTCGTCCCGTCGGCAATCAAGCCCGCTACGACGAGGGCCGCTCCGCCACGCAGATCGGGCGAGGTAACCTGTGCACCCGAGAAACCCTTGACGCCATGAATCATGGCATGATGGCTCTCGATACGAATGTCGGCACCCATGCGCACCAGCTCAGAGGCAAACATAAAGCGATTCTCGAAGATGTTCTCGGTAATGACGGAGCTGCCGTCAGCGAGGGCGGAGAGCACCATAATTTGTGCCTGCATGTCGGTCGGGAAGCCGGGGAACGGTAGCGTCTGGATATCGACCGGCTTGATGCGCTTGGCGCGACTCACGTGGACGCCGTCGTCGGTACGCTCGCAATCGATGCCCATGAGCTCCATCTTCTTGAGCACCATACCCAGATGGATGGGGCAAAAACCCGTGACGTCGACACCGCGATCATCGGCCATCAGCGCACCGGCGACGATAAAGGTACCGGCCTCGATGCGGTCGCCCACCACGCGATGGGTAACGGGGTGCAGATCTTCCACGCCTTCGATAGTCACGACGGGCGTGCCCGCGCCGACGATCTTGGCGCCCATCTCGTTGAGCATGTTGGCGAGGTCGACAATCTCGGGCTCGCGGGCGGCATTGTCGATAACCGTGGTGCCCTGTGCGCGCACAGAGGCCATGATGAGGTTCTCGGTCGCACCGACGCTGGCGAACTCGAGCGTAACGGTGGTGCCGCGCAGGCCCTGGGGCGCGTTGGCGTTGATGTAACCGTGGGCGGTATCGAACTCAACGCCCAGGGCCTCAAGACCGAGAATATGCATATCGATCTTGCGGGCACCCAGGTTGCAGCCGCCCGGCATGGCAATCTTGGCGCGATGGAAGCGACCCAGCAGGGGTCCCATTACGGCCGTGGAAGCACGCATCTTGGCGACGAGCTCGTAGGGGGCCTCCCAAGAATCGACCTGGGAGGTATCGATCACGAGCGTGTGCTCGTCAAGGACATCGATCGTGGCGCCCATGCCCTTGAGCACCTTGCCCATCACGTGGACATCGGAAATATCGGGGACGTTCTGAAGCGTCGTCTTGCCCGGCGCCAGAAGCGTTGCCGCCATGAGTTTGAGTGCGGAGTTCTTGGCACCCGAAACGGGCACGGAGCCTCCGATGGCATGGCCACCCTCAACGCGGATAATATCCAAGGTCTACCCTTTCAAAAAGCATGCCCGGGGTGGCTGGGCCATCCCGGGCATGATGTGTTCGCAAATGGTCGAACGCTAAATCGTTTGACTATTGGGCAAGCTTGAGCTTACACCATGCGATTTCATTATAGAGGTAGGCGCGGCGTGCATCATCCTCCGACAAATTACCCAGCTTCTCTTCAAAACCTTGAATATCAGCTTTAACCTTGTCGGCGTCGACGGTCGCCAGATCGCAAGCGCGCTCGGCGAGGACGGTCACGACATCGTCCGCAACCTGGGCATAGCCGCCGGCCACGGCAAACGTGTGGTCGACAGTGCCCATGGCCTTATCGGAAACGCGAACGTAACCGCGGTCGATCGTGCAGATTTCGCTGGAGTGGGCAGGCAGAACGCCAAACTCGCCATCCGTGGACGGAATCGACACAAACGCAGCGTCGCCCTCATAGGCGCAGCTCACGGGGCACACGATGCGGATACGCATAACCTACTTCTCCCCCATCTTGCGGGCGCGCTCGCGCACGTCCTCAATCGTGGAAGCATAGCGGAAAGCCTGCTCGGGCAGGTCATCGGCCTTGCCGTCGACAATCTCGGCGAAGGAACGGACGGTATCCTCGACGCGAACGTAGACACCGGGGTTACCGGTGAACTTCTCGGCGACATGGAAGGACTGCGAGAGGAACTGCTGAATCTTACGGGCGCGGTTGACCGTAAGGCGCTGCTCCTCGGACAGCTCGTCCATACCCAGAATGGCGATGATGTCCTGAAGGTCGGAGTACTCCTGCAGGAGCTCCTGGACCTTGACGGCGACACGGTAGTGCTCCTCGCCGACGATCGAGGGATCGAGAGCGTCGGAGGAAGACGCGAGCGGGTCGATAGCCGGGAACAGGCCGAGCGACGAAATGCTACGCGAAAGAACCGTGGTGGCGTCGAGGTGCGTGAACGTCGTGGCAGGCGCCGGGTCGGTCAGGTCGTCTGCGGGGACGTAGACAGCCTGGACGGAGGTAATGGAGCCCGTCTTGGTCGAGGTAATGCGCTCCTGGAGGTCGCCCATCTCGGTTGCCAGCGTGGGCTGGTAACCAACGGCGGACGGCATACGGCCCAGCAGTGCGGAAACCTCGGAACCTGCCTGGGAGAAGCGGAAGATGTTGTCGATGAACAGCAGAACGTCCTGGCCACGATCGCGGAAATACTCAGCGGTGGTAAGGCCGGCCAGACCGATGCGCAGACGCGCTCCGGGCGGCTCGTTCATCTGACCATAGACCAAGCAGGTCTTGTCGATAACGCCAGACTCGCTCATCTCGAGGAACAGGTCGGTGCCCTCGCGGGTACGCTCGCCGACGCCGGTGAACACCGAGGTGCCGCCGTGCTCCTGGGCGAGGTTGTTGATGAGCTCCTGAATCAGAACGGTCTTGCCGACGCCGGCACCGCCGAACAGACCCGTCTTGCCGCCACGGATGTAGGGCTCAAGCAGGTCGACGGCCTTGATGCCGGTCTCGAAGATCTCGGTCTTGGTGGTGAGCTCGTCAAAGCGGGGCGCTGCATGGTGGATGGGGTAGAACTCCTCCACCTCGGGCATGGGCTTGCCGTCGACGGGCTTGCCCATGACGTTCCAAATGCGGCCGAGCGTCTTGGGGCCAACGGGCATCTTCATAGGCTCACCGGTATCGGTGGCGATGAGGCCGCGCTGCAGGCCGTCGGTCGAGGACATGGCGACCGTGCGGACGACGCCGCCCGGAAGCTGGCTCTCGACCTCGAGGATCGTGCTCAGATGACCGATCGGGGTCTCGGCCTCGACCGTGAGCGCGTTGTAGATCGGGGGCACCGCGCCGTCAAACTTGACGTCGACGACAGGGCCGATGATACGCACGATGCGACCATCACCGGCAGTCGTCTTCTTGGTGGCTTCCTCGACCGCAAGCTTTACGGTGTTATTAGCCATTACTGTTCCTCCAATGCTGAGGCTCCGCCGACGATCTCGTTGATCTCGGTCGTGATCGAAGCCTGGCGCACGCGACTATACGTGCGGGTAAGGGTCGAGATGATCGCGGTGGCGTTTTCCGTCGCGGAGTGCATGGCCTTGCGGCGCGCACCTTGCTCGGCGGCCGCCGAATCGATCAGGGCCTGGTAGATGACCGTCAGGATATACGACGGTACAAGCTTGCCGAGAACATGCTCGGGAGAGGGCACGAACTCGAACGTGGACGAGATGCGCTTAGGGGCGTCGGTCTCGTTCTTACGCGGACCGTGGGCCATAGCGATCATCTCGGGATCGAGCGGCAACAGATGCTCGACGCGAAGCTCCTGATCCACGCGGTTCTTGGCGTGGTGGTAGACAAGCTCGACACGGTCAAGCTCACCGGCACGATACGCATCGCAGATATGAGAGGAGATCATGCGAGCCTGATTGAAATCGGGCTCGGAGGAGTTGCCCTCAAAGTGCATGATGACGTTTGCGCGGTCGCGAAAATACGTGGCCGGTTTGCGCCCGCACGCAATGATCTCGCACTCGATGCCGTCGTTCGCCCAAGAAGCGGCGAGCTTTTCGGCCGTGCGCTCCACCGTCGTATTGAAACCGCCGGCAAGGCCGCGGTCCGAGGCAATAACGACAATCAGGCCATGCTTGACGCTCTCATGCTTTTGCAGCATGGGATCGGTGCCCGAACAGGAGGCGTCGCCGGCGACCGTCAACATGACGTCGGTCAGCGCCTCCTTATAGGGCTCGGCCTGCTTGGAGCGATCGAGGGCACGACGGATCTTGGCCGTAGAGACCATCTCCATCGTGCGCGTGATCTGCTTGGTCGTGGTAACCGAGGAGATTCGCTTCTTAATGTCGCGAAGGTTGGCCATGGGGCTTAGTTCTCCTCTGATCCAGAAACATCCGAATGGTGCTTGGCCATGAACTGCTGCTTAAAGTCGCCGATGACGCGCAAGAGCTCGGCCTTGGTGTCGTCATCGATCTTCTTGGCGCGAACCTTGTCGAGCAGCAAGCCAAAGCCATTGTCCATGTACTCGATGAGCTCGGCACGGAAGGGCAGCACGTCGGCGATCTCCAGGTCATCCAGGAAGCCCTCGTTGCCAGCGAACAGCGCAACGATCTGCTCGGAAACCTCGAACGGCTTGTAGCGCGGCTGCTTAAGGAGCTCAGTCATGCGAGCGCCGTGGGTAAGCTGCTTTTGCGTGGCATCGTCGAGGTCGGAACCGAACTGCGTAAAGCCGGCGAGCTCCTGGTACGAAGCGAGGTCCAGGCGAAGGTTGCCGGCGACCTGCTTCATGGCCTTGGTCTGCGCGTCGCCACCGACGCGGGACACGGAGATGCCCACGTCGACTGCCGGGCGCTGGCCCTGGAAGAAGAGCTCGGACTGCAGGTAGATCTGACCATCGGTAATGGAAATAACGTTGGTCGGAATGTAGGCCGAGACGTCGCCGTCCTGGGTCTCGATGATCGGCAGAGCCGTCATGGAGCCGTAACCGTTCTTCTTGGACATCTTGACGGCACGCTCGAGCAGACGAGAGTGCAGGTAGAAGATGTCGCCAGGATAGGCCTCGCGTCCGGGCGGACGATGCAACGTCAGCGACATCTGACGGTAGGCCACGGCCTGCTTGGACAGGTCGTCGTAGATGACGAGCACGTGGCCGCCGGGGTTGGTCTCGCTGGCGGGCTTGCCGTCCTCGCCGTTGTACATGAAGAACTCGCCGATAGCGGCACCGGCCATAGGCGCGATATACTGCATAGGGGCGGAATCGGCAGCGGTGGCCGAAACGATGATGGTGTAGTCGAGCGCACCATGCTGCGCGAGGGTCTCGCGGATGTTGGCAACCGTGGAGGCCTTCTGGCCGATGGCGACATAGATGCAGACCATGCCCTTGCCGCGCTGATTGAGGATAGCGTCGATGGCGATGGCGGTCTTACCGGTCTTACGGTCGCCGATGATAAGCTCACGCTGACCGCGGCCAATAGGCACCATGGAGTCGATAGCGAGCAGACCGGTCTGAACCGGCTCGCACACCGGGGTACGGTCGATGACGCCGGGGGCCTTGAACTCGATGGGGCGGCGATGCGTGGCGACGATGTCGCCGAGGCCGTCGATAGGCTGGCCGAGCGGATTGACGACGCGACCGAGCATGGCACGGCTCACGGGGATATCCATAATGCGGCCAGTGGTGCGGCACTCGTCGCCTTCCCTAATGGAGTCGACGGCACCGAACAGAACGGCGCCGACCTCGTCACGGTCAAGGTTCTGGGCAAGGCCGAAGACGGTCTCACCGGTATCGGAGCTCTTGAACTCCAGAAGCTCGCCTGCCATGGCGCTCTTGAGGCCGGAGACGCGCGCGATGCCGTCGCCTACCTCGTCGACCGTTGAAACCTCATGCGTATCGACCGTCGCGGAGAGGCTCACGAGCTGCTCCTGCAGTTTCTTGGCGATATCCTGGGCATTGAGGGTTTCGGACATTAGGCTTCACCTCCGTACGAATTAGCAGAGTTTGCGAGGGTCTCCTGCGCGATACGCAGCTGCGTCTTGACGGAAATGTCACGACGCTCACCGCGGGCCTCGAGCACCATGCCGCCCACGATAGACGGGTCGACCTGCTCGATAAGGAATACCTTGCGGCCGAAGTCCCGCTCGCATTTCTTAGTGATGGTTTGACGCAGCTCGTCGTCGAGCGGGATCGCCGTGGTGACGGTCACGCCCACTACATCCTCGTCTTCCTCGGCAACATACTTAAAGGCAGCTGCCACCTTGGGAAGAAGGTCGAGCTGGTCGCGCTTGGACATGGTGTCGAGCACGGCGATAATCTCGGGGCTGGCGCTAGCCAGGCGCTCGATCATCTCGAGGTCCTCGAACACATGGTTCTCGGCCTTAGCGGCTTCCAGAAGGGATCGCGCGTAGGTCTCGAGCACCTTGTCCTGATAGCGGCTAGTCGGCATTCAGGCTACCTGCTTCCTGGATATAGCGCTCGATGAGCTTCTTCTGCTCGGCCTCGTCCTCGAGTGCCTCGCCCACGATCTTGGTGGCGACGGCAACGGACAGGTCGGCGATGGAGCTCGCGGCACCGGCGTAGATGGACTTGCGCTCGTCCTCGACGGTCGTATGGGCCTTGGCGATAATCTCCTCGGCCTCCTTGTGGGCAGCCTCGATGATACGGGCGCGCTCGGACTCGGCGTCCTTACGGGCCTCGAGAACGATATCGGCAGCCTGACGACGGGCGTCGGTGACGATCGAGTCGGACTCAGCGCGCTTGGCGATAGCCTCCTGCTTGGTCTTCTCGGCCTCGTCGAGGCTCTCCTCGATCTTCTTGCCGCGCTCCTCCATGGTTTTCATGATGCCCGGCAGGGCGACCTTGGCCAGCACGATCCAGATAATCAGGAAGGCGATAAGCGCCGGGATGAACTCCGCCATCTTAGGGATGAGGATGTCCGCACCGGCAGCGCCGTCCTCGGCGAACGCGGAAACCGGCATGAGCAGCGCGGCCGCAGACGCGGAGAGTGCGATCGCGCTCTTCTGGGATGAAAGATTCATACTTGACGCTCCGTGCTATTTAACGATCAGCGCGACAACGAAGCCGATCAGAGCCAGAGCCTCGCCGAAGGCGGAGCCCATGATGAAGACGGTGAACACGCGGCCCTGGACCTCAGGCTGACGGGCCATAGCACCCGTAGCACCCAGAGCAGACAGGCCGATAGCAAGACCAGCGCCGATAACACCGAGACCGTAACCGATAACTCCCACGATTCCTCCTTTGTCGTGCGTGTCTTATTTCACGCAGGATAACCTTTTTATAACTGCCGGGCTCCATGGGTACGGGCACCGGCGGTTTAACGAATTGCCTTACCTTTAAGGCGCGAGCGGAAGACTACTCCTCCTCCGCGACCTCCTCTGCCTCGGAGACATACACGGCGGTAAGGACCGTGAAGACGTAAGCCTGGATGGCACCGACCACAAGCTCGATCGCATAGATCAGGATGAGGATGGCAAGCCAGGCTAGCGAAGGCAGGGCGCCGACGGCGTGGGCCGCGGAAACCTGCTGGAGCAGCGGCTGCATGAACATGCTCGCCATGATGGCGAACGAGCCCATGACCACGTGTCCTGCAAACATGTTGCAGAACAGACGGACGGCGAGCGTGATGAGGCGCAGGAAGGTCGAGAAGAGCTCGACGACCCACACGAGCACGTTCATCGGGAAGCTCACGCCCTGCGGGGCGAGGCTCTTGATGTAGCCGATCACGCCGTGAGCCTTGCATCCGTAGTAGATGAAGTACACGAAGGCGAAGATGGCGAGCGCAGCGGTGGAGCCGATAGCGCCGGTGCCGGGCTTCATTCCCGGGATCAGGCCGATCATGTTATTGATCAGGATGAACAGGAAAAGCGAGCACAGGAACGGGAAGTGCTTCTTCCAGTTCTCACCCACGACGCCCTTGCCGATATCGTTCTCGACGTACTCGATGATGTACTCGAAACCGTTGACGAAGAAGCCCTTGGGAACCAGGGTCTGCTTCTTCTTGAACACGGCCAGGACGATCAGGAGCACGATCGTGGAGACGATCAGCCAAAACGAGTACTGCGTGATACCGCAGCTCAGATCGCCCACGACAGGGGTGGAGCTGAACTCGCTGACCAGATGATTAATCTCATCGGGCAGCTTTTCAAAAATTTCCACGACTTACCTTTCGACCTCATGAGGATCCCGCAGTGCCTTGGCGACACGAACTGTGCAGGCGGCCATAAAGGCCACAAAGCCGATCGCCTCGCCCAGGAGGAACATGCGAAATGCCTCTCCGAACAACACAAACACGATCAGGGTAAAGACGAGCAGTGCGATCGCCGAGACCGCCAGGCTCACCATGCCCTTGAGCATGTCCGCATTCTGCTTATCGTCAAGAACCGGCTTGAGCGTAAAGACAAAGGGAAGAAAGGCGACCGCGCCCGCGACGGCACCTGCAACGATAGCGAGCAGATCGGCTATCTGAAACACCGGCTTCCTCACTTTCCTTTTTTAACGCTTCACAGAACAGTTCCCGCCAAACATTGGTGACTATTGTACGAGCCAATCGCCAAAGTACAACTGTAAAAACATCGGTTAATACGCACCTGTTCGTTTTCTTAAGACCTTCTTTATGCCGCAGTTACGGTAATGCGTTTTTTCGAACCCCGCGGAGCAAAACGTCCATTAACTAAAGGTGCGCACAGGCGTCTTCTACTTGCCCGCGCGCACCATTTCTTCGTATTTGCGACCGTGGCCGACAAGGCCCGACGACTAGAGCGTGCCGTAGATGCGATCGCCGGCGTCGCCCAGGCCGGGAACGATGTAGGCAGCCTCGTTGAGATGGTCGTCGATGGCACAGGTATAAATGTGCACGTCGGGATCCTTCTCGGTGAGCGATTCGAGGCCCTCGGGGGCTGCGACGATGCACAGCATGCGGATATCCTTGACACCGCGCTCGCGCAGATAGCTGATGGCCATCTCGGCCGAACCGCCCGTGGCGAGCATGGGGTCGACAACCAGGCAGATGCGCTGGTCGATATCCTTGGGCATCTTGCAATAATACTCATGCGGCTCGTGGGTGACCTCGTCGCGCTCCATGCCGATGTGGCCCACGCGAGCAGAGGGCACCAAGTCGAGGATGCCGTCGACCATGCCAAGGCCAGCACGCAGGATGGGCACGATGGCGAGTTTCTTGCCGGCAAGCTGTTTGAACGTGGCGGTAGTGATGGGGGTCTCGACCTCGACGTCTTCCATAGGCAGGTCGCGCATGGCCTCGTAGCCGTCAAAAAGCGCAAGTTCGCGCACAAGCTGGCGGAACTGGTTGGTACCGGTGTTTTTGTCGCGCAGGATCGACAGCTTGTGCTGGACGAGCGGGTGATCGACAAGCGTCACACGGGACGCATCGTAGGTAACGGTCATGGGTTGATTGCCCCTTTCGTTGTGGCCGCAAAACGGCCTTGCTGACAAGGCGCGCAGCAATGTTGCCGCGCACTCCATGTATAAGTTTAGCGGTTTGTTGTATCGAGCGGCCCATCGCAGCCCTACTGTGCGGTACTGAGTGAGCGCTTGACGGCATCACGCCAGCCCGCAAGGTTTTGCTCGCGGCGCTCGGCGGACATGTGGGGAAGGAAGGTCCTAACGATCTGGGCATTTTGCTCCAGCTCTTCCAGGTCTTCCCAATAGCCGACGGCAAGACCCGCCAAGCACGCGGCACCGATTGCCGTGGTCTCCACCGTCTCGCATTGCAGCACGGGGATATCCAGCAGGTCGGCCTGGAATTGCATGATGAACTCGTTGCACGAGGCACCGCCATCGACAGACAGGCGCTCGATCGAAAGCCCCACGTCCTGCTCCATGGCGCGAAGCACGTCGTAGCTCTGATATGCCATGGATTCGCAGGCGGCACGTACGATGGTCGCACGGCTCGACGCGCCGGTCAGACCGCACACGATACCGCGGGCACGCGGGTCCCACCAGGGAGCGCCCAAACCCGCAAAGGCGGGAACAAAGTAGCAGCCCTCGTTGTCGTTAATCGAAGCGGCGAGCTGCGCCGACTCACTCACGTTCGAGATGATGCCCATGTTGTTGCGAAGCCAGTTCATGGTGGAGCCGGCAGCAAAGATGGAGCCCTCGAGTGCATAGCTGATCTTGCCGTTCGTGGCGATACCGATGGTGGAGACCAAGCCGTTCTTGGACTCGACGATCTCGGCACCGGTATTCATGAGCATAAAGCAACCCGTGCCATAGGTGTTTTTGGTCTGGCCGGGACGGAAGCAACAGTGGCCGAAAAGCGACGCCTGCTGGTCGCCCGCCACACCCATGATGGGCGGCATGTTGGTCATGATGTCGCTCGCGACGCGGCCGTAGTCGCCCGAGCTCCAACGAACCTCGGGCATCATGGAACGCGGAACATCAAAGAGCGCCAGCAGGTCGTCGTCCCAATCGAGCGTATGAATATTAAAGAGTGCCGTGCGGCTGGCATTGGTGTAGTCGGTGGCAAAGACCTGGCCGCCGGTGAGGTTGTAGATGAGCCAGGTATCGATGGTGCCAAACATGAGGTCGCCCGCCGCCGCGCTCTCGCGCGCGCCGTCGACGTTGTCGAGAATCCACTGCACCTTGGAGGCCGAGAAATACGGGTCGAGCGTGAGTCCCGTGCGAGAGCGCACCAGCTCCTCGCAACCCTGTTCAACCAACGCGTCGACTGCCGGCGCGGTACGGCGGCACTGCCATACGATGGCGTTATAGATGGGTTGGCCGCTCACGCGGTCCCAGACCACCGTGGTCTCGCGCTGGTTGGAGATGCCGATAGCGGCAATGCGGTCGGAGTGGATACCGCTCTTAAACTGGACTTCCATCATGACGGCGATTTGACTGGCGAGGACCGCCATGGGGTCTTGCTCTACCCAACCGGGACGCGGAAAACTCGTTTTGATGCTGCGACGTGCCTGCGCGACGATGCAGCCGTACTCGTCGACGATGGTCGCAAGTACCGAGGTGGTGCCGCAGTCGAGCGCCATGATGTAGGAACCGCCAAAGTTAAACGAGGCATCTTCCATGCCCAGGCTGCCCAGATTCAACGACATCGCTTACACCTTTCTATTGCATCGGGTCGGACAGGACCCGCTCGATCTCTGATGCGGGAAGCGCGCCTTGGCGCAGGATCTGGAGCCCGCCATGTTGGAACGACACGATGGTCGAGGCGTCGCGACACGGAGTCTCACCGGCGTCGACGGCAACATCGACCCCCTCCAGGATGCGACTCTCGACGGCGGCAAAGCTTGCCGGCGAGGGCGCGCCGTGCGTGTTGGCGCTCGTGCAGGCAAGGGGACTGCCGCAGGCGCGGATGAGCGCTTGGACCATGGGAGAGGCCGAAGCGCGCAGGGCCACGGTGTCGTCGGCAGCGCGCATAAAGGTCGGCACGCAGGGGGCTGCCTTGACCACGATAGTCAGGGCTCCCGGCCAGCATCGTCGCGCGAGTACGCGGGCATCTTCCGGGATATCCACGCCATAGCGGTCGAGTGCTTCGACACCATCAACCAGCCAAGCCACAGTTTGCGTGAGCTCGCGCTGCTTGAGAGTAAAGATGCGGCGGTAGCCAGTACCGAGTGCGGGGACTGCGACGCCGTTGACGGTTGACTGCGGGTCGCGCGGCCACGACGGGAGCTCGCTTGTACCCTGGGGAACGACATCCGAGAAGGCGTTAACCGCTACGGCGACACCGTAGACCGTCTCGGTCGGGATCAGCGCCAGGCCGCCGCGACCGAGCACCTCTGCCGTACGCTCGACGGCAAGCCGATGCGGCTCGCGCGCTCCCTCGTATACCCGATAGACCGTCTGCATGTGTATGCCAGCCCCTTACGCTCTGGTGCAAGTTTGTTTACTGTGGGGCATTCTCGCACGAAACGTTCAGCCTATTTGCCCAGAGCACATGTTGGTTTGGTGAGCGACTCAAGTAGTCGGTGAAAGTGAGGGGGTTATTGAACCGCCACGAACTTCTTTGGCCTGCCAGCGTGACGTTCTTGAGCGGCATAGCGCTCAATGCTGTCGATTGTAATCATCCTGCGGCCGCCAACGAGCTCAACATCAAGCTTGCCGGCTTTGACCAGCGCGGTAATCCGCGGAGCGGAGACTTTGAGGTCCAGCGCTGCGTCTTTAAACGTTCGGCACGCCGCTTCCCGAGCGTCCTCGTAGTCGATTTCGACTGAAAGCGTCACGACTTCGGCCGAGCGTTCGTACCCTGCCGGAGTCAAACCGTTGTTGAGGTCGTCGGCCAAAAACGCCATCAGCGCCTCGGTGGCATGGGCGATTGCCTCTTCACGCGTATCGCCGTCGGCCAAGGCCCCAGGAATCTGCGGGAAGCTGGCACAATAGCCGTCGTCTTCTTTTATGAGAACGCAGTCATAGGTAAATCGTTGCCTCATTTTGCCTCCAACTACCATGCAGCTTGGCGACGAATACTTGCCCACGTTCCCTTCTTTGGTCGATCACCACCAGAACCGTTCACGGTCACAACACGGTCACCGGAAACATACTTAGCATGACTGCCAACCTGCGCGACCTTCACGAATCCATTGTGCTTGAGCAGGGCAATGATTTCCCGAAAGGTAGGAGGTTGCATGGGCGACCTCTTTCAGCCGTCCTAATTATAAATTAGTTTATAGTTTTTGCTAAACCAGTTAATAAATATTACTGGCGTTGTTTGGGCTCGGCGACGATAGCCCGGACGATGCGGGGGCGATCGGTGAGGTCGTGGACGATACGCACGTCCGAAAGTCCTGCCTGGCGACAGAGCTCGGCCGCGGCGTCGAGGGCACCCTCGTAGAGCTCGCAGGCAAAGAGGCCACCGGCACGCAGCATGTAGGGCGCCGCGTTGAGCAGACGGCGGAAGATGTCCAGGCCGTCGGCACCGCCATCGAGCGCCAGGTTGGGCTCAAAGTCCTTGACCTCGTGCGGCAGCGAGCGCATGACGTCGGTCGGAATGTAGGGCGGGTTGGAAACGAGCACGTCGAAGGTGCCCCACTCGTCGTGGGGGATGGAGCTCACCAGGTTGGTGAGGCTAAAGGCAACCTCATCTGCCGTGAGGCCGAGCGCGTCGCGGTTTTTGGTGGCAAGGTCGATGGCTCGCGGCTCGATATCGGTAGCGGTGCAATTAACGTGGCCGCGGCGCTCCCAAACAAGGGAAAGCGAGATGCAGCCCGTGCCGCAGCCGACCTCGAGGACGCGGGCAGTGCGGGGCTCGGCTGGGGCAGGCGCGCCGGTATCCTGCGCTCGGGCCGCCTCCTGGTCGGTGCCCTCGATGGCGATGCCGTATTCGTCGAGCTCGGGTTCAGCGGCTTCCGCGGATTCGGCTTCTGCTGCCTGCGCGGCGGCTTCCTCGGCCTCGCGGTCGGCCAGCTCCTCGGCATAAGCACGGCTACCCAGTACGTCGCTGCCCAGCGCCGCCTCATCGGCAGCCGTCAGGTTAGCGGCACGGCGCTCAGCGGTCGCGCGTTCGTCTGCCAGCGCGGCCTCGGCCTTGCGTGCCTCCTCGACCTCATCGTTCCAAGGCAGCTCAACACGATGACGGACAGCAGCCTCGGGGCTCAGCACCTCGGCATCCAGATAATTGAGGACTTCCTCGACGAGCATCTCGGTTTCGGGGCGCGGAATGAGCACACCGGGGGCACACGCGACGTCGATCATGCGAAACTGCGTGCTGCCCGTGATGTATTGCAGCGGCTCGCCTTTGGCGCGACGAACGACGGCCGCGTGCATGGTCTCGAGCTGGGCCGCGTTAAGCGTCTCGTCCATGCGCATATATAAGTCGATGCGCGCCAGCCCCGTGGCAGCGCACAGTAGCCACTCAGCAGAAAGACGGGGGTGCTCCTCGCCTCGCTCGGCCAGGTACTCCTTGGTCCACTCGAGACAACGCTTGATGGTCCAGATCTCGTTTGCCATGGGGCCCTCCCCTCTTAAGCGCCGGGCGGCGCGCGAATGTCGGAGCAGATTGTACGCGAGGGCGGCACTTGGCAAGAGACGATTGGGAGCGATTATCAAGAATCAGCCCAGAATTTTGCACCGGGCCCGCTCAAAGTGTTCATTCGTCGACGTCTAGATTTGCATCCGTCAAGTTTTTGGCAAGGTTGCCCCAAAACTGGCCAATATCTAACCAAATACTTGCCACATCGCTTGACTCACGACCCATCAATAATTTCCACGCGACTTCTTGGACGATTATTGGAGCATTATTTTGGATAGCAGAGGAATGCTGAGAACCACTCTGAGCAGGCAGACCGCTTAATTTCCATCATGGCTAATCGAATAAACAAATAAAGCTTTTTCCAAAAGTTATCATTGGACGTTCTTAAACGACTAGTTGGTGCAAGGGGCAGCTCATTTGGGACAAGGTGACGTGAAACAAAAGGGCGCCGACCTTCTGGTCGCGCCCTTGAAGTTGAACGTCAGATTGTCCAAATGCGGCCCGCGCAGCGTCGGCCGGTCCGCCGTTCGGTAGAACGGCGGAACCTACTACACGGCCTGTGCCAGCTTCTCGGCACGCTCGGCGGCGGCAAGCGCCTCGATGACGGCACCGAGTTGGTCGCCCAGAAGGACGCCGTTGTAGGTGGAGTTGAAGCCGATACGGTGGTCGGTCACACGGTCCTGGGGCTGGTTGTAGGTGCGGATCTTCTCGGAACGGTTGCCGTGGCCGATCTGGCTCTGGCGCTCGGCACCAAGCTCAGCCTGCTGCTTCTCGAGCTCCATCTCGTACAGGCGGGCACGCAGCATCTGCATGCAGACCTCGCGGTTCTGGATCTGGGAACGTTGCTCCTGCGACTGCACCACGGTGTTGGTGGGCAGGTGGGTGATGCGCACGGCGGAGTAGGTGGTGTTAACGCACTGACCGCCAGGGCCGGAGGCGCAGTAGGTGTCGATACGCAGGTCGGACTGATTGATCTGAACGTCGATCTCCTCGGCCTCGGGGAGCACGGCGACGGTCGCCGTGGAGGTCTGGATGCGGCCCTGGGACTCGGTCTTGGGGACGCGCTGGACGCGATGGACGCCGGACTCGAACTTCATGACGGAATAGACGCGGTCGCCCTCGACCTTGAACTCAATGGACTTAAAGCCGCCAGCCTCACTGGGGCTGGAATCGAGCACCGTGGTCTTCCAACCGCGCGACTCGCAGAAGCGCTGGTACATCTTGTACAGATCGCCGGCAAAGATGGCAGCCTCGTCGCCACCGGCGGCGGAGCGGATCTCGACGATGGTGTTCTTGTCGTCGTTGGGGTCGCTCGGGATGAGCATGTACTTGATGTCTTCCTCGAGCTGCGGGAGCTTTTCCTCGTTCTCGGAGATGTCCATCTGGAGCATCTCCTTCTCGTCCGCATCGGTGGTGTCGCGGAGCATCTCCTTGGCGGCCTCGATGTCATCGAGCGCGCCGATGTACTCGCGCGAGGCGGCGATGAGGTCGGACTGGTGTGCGTACTCCTTGTTGAGACGCGTGAACTCCTTGATGTCGGAGGCGACGGCCGGGTCGGAGAGCTTCTTCTCGAGCTCCTCGTAGGCCTTAATGATCTTTTCGAGCTTGTCGCGCATGGCGGGACTCCTTTATGTGCGTGAAGGTGAAAATCGGCAGAGTTGATGGGGCGCGCGGCGCCACTGCGGGGGTAAGCCCAGCTAGAACATGTCGATCTTCAGATACATGCGCATCCCTTCGCGTATGGGGTACATAGTTGCGGTCTAACCCATACATGATAGCGTGCGCAGGCATACCTGCATATAACCCGCACGGAATGTGACAAAGGGACGGTCCCTTTGTCACATTCTAGAGCGTGTGGAGCAGGGCGATGAGAAAGCGAATGCCCTGGAGGTAGGCGCGACGGGTGATGCGCTCGTCGGTGCCATGGACGCCGCGATCGCACTCGTCATCGTCGACCACAAAGGCCGAGAAGCGAATGCACTCCGGGCAAATGCACTGGTAGTTGGCAGCGTCGGTCGCGCCGATCACGGTCGAGGGGACAATCGCCAACGGCTCGGATGATCCGTTTTCCTCCGTCCCCTTTGGATCACGGAAATAGCGGGCGGCGATGGAGCGAACCGTTTCGAGGCCGAGGCCGCCGATACGCGGGGACGGCGAGGGCTCGGAGCTGCCGGGACCGAGCTCGACCTTGACACGCCCGTCAAGTCCCGCCGCGGCAACGGCCTCGCGGCAGCGCGCCACAACGTCGGCCACGCCCGTGCCCTCGAGCATACGGAAGTTTATATTGGCCCACATATCCTGCGGCATCACATTGGCACCGGTGCTGCCACCCTCGATCTGGGTCGGCGCACAGGTGGTGGTCACAAGCGGATAGAGCTTTTTGCCGGCGAGGCACTCGCGCACGATGGCGTCCCTGCTGGCGGCAATTTCATCGGTCGTGTAGAGCCCCAACTCGACGAGCTGCGCGGCAAGCAGGTCGGTCACGCGCGTCGGCCACTCGATATCGCAGATTGCGGTGATGGCACGGCTGAGCACTTCGAGCGACGTGCCACCGTAGGGGTTGGAAGAATGCCCGCCCTCGCTCTTCGTCTTGAGCGCGATATCGGCATAGCCCTTCTCGGCCAGGTCGGCATGCATGAGCCAGCCCTCGCCCGCGGCATACTCGGCAGCCGAAACGATACGGTAGTCACCCTCGTCGATCAGGTATTCAAGTTCAATGCCGCGCTCCTCGAGCACGCGACCGATGGCACCCGCACCGAACTGCGTGGTTTCCTCGTCCTGGCCAAAGGCGAGCAGCAGGGTGCGCTCGTGCTCCCAGCCGTGGGCCAGCGCATACTCAACCGCCTCGAGAATGCCTGCGACTTGGTCTTTCATGTCGATGGCGCCGCGGCCCCAAATGTAGGCATCGTCCACATGTCCGCTAAAGGGGGCGTGCGTCCAGTCAGCCTCGGTGCCGGGCACCACGGGAACCACGTCCATGTGGCCCATGAGCATAATGGGCTTGAGGGCAGGGTCGGAACCGCTAAGCGTCACCAATAGCGAATGGTCGATAAGCTCGACCTTACCCGCCGTAAATACGTGCGGCCAAGCCTGCTGCATATACGCGCGCAGGTCGTCGAACGGCTGCCAGTTCACCGCCTCGGCATCCATGCTCGAAATCGTCGGGAACGACAGCACGCGGCCCAGGCGCTCGCACGCACCAGCCTCGTCCAGATCGGCAAAATCATCCTCATGCGCAAAAAAGCGCCAAACCTCGGCCATGACATCCTTTCGATTGTGATGACGAGGGCCGCCCCACCGGAGCGGCCCTGCCACGTAAGCGTTTGCGGTCGGCTATTTGTCCTCGAGATAACGCGAGAGGAACTCGCGGGTACGCTGGTGCTTGGGGTTGCCGAAGAGCTCGGCCGGCGCGGCATCCTCGAGGACCACGCCCTTGTCCATAAAGACCACGCGATCGGACACGGTGCGGGCAAAGGCCATCTCGTGCGTGACGACGACCATGGTCATGCCGTCGGCAGCGAGCTTGCGCATGACCTCGAGCACCTCGCCCACGATCTCGGGATCGAGCGCAGAGGTAGGCTCGTCAAACAGCATGATCTGCGGGTTCATGCACAGGGCGCGGGCGATGGCAACGCGCTGCTTTTGGCCACCGGACAGGCGACCAACCGCGGCATGGGCGAATTTTTCGAGTCCCACGCTCGCCAGGTGCTCCATCGCGACCTGTTCGGCCTGATCTTTGCTCATCTTTTTGAGCGTGACGGGCGCGAGCGTGCAGTTGTCGAGCACATCCATGTTGTTGAACAGGTTGAAGCCCTGGAACACCATGCCGATGTCCTCGCGCAGCTTGTTGATGTTGCAACGCTCGGCCGTGAGATCCTGACCGTGGAACCAGATGTGGCCCGCGTCCGGGGTCTCGAGCAGGTTGAGGCAGCGCAGAAAGGTCGATTTGCCCGAACCCGAAGCGCCGATAATGGTGACGACCTCACCAGAATTGACGGACAAGTCGATGCCCTTGAGCACCTCGAGCGAGCCGAAGCTCTTGCGCAGGCCCTCGACGCGGATGAGCGGCTCTTTGATTTGCGCGGCGGCCGCGGCGCCGGTAGTGGCGGTATCTGCCATGATGATTCTCCTCGTCTTGAGCCTAGTTGGAGCTGGGCAGCGTAGCCGGAGCCTCGGCGCCGAGCTTTTTGCCAAAGGCCTCGAGCAGGCGGCTCGCCACGAGCGTCAGGATCAGGTAGACCACGAGCGCCACGCAGTAGACCTCCATCTGGCGGTAGTACACGCCGGCGACGGTGGTGGTGGCGTACATGAGGTCGAACACGCCGATAACCGAGAGCACCGACGAGTCCTTGATGTTGATGATGAGCTCGTTGGTGAGCGCCGGAATCGCGTTTTTGATGCCCTGGGGGAACACGACCTTGCGCATGGCCTGCCACTGCGACAGACCCAGCGAGCGCGCCGCCTCGGCTTGGCCGGCGTCGATGGACTCGATACCGCCACGCAGAACTTCCATCATGTAGGCGGTGGAATTGAGCGAGATGGTGACGAGGCCGGCGGTGAAGGTACTCCAGATTTGGTTGGCCTGGGCGGTCTCGAAGCCCATGCCGCGCAAAACGGTGAAGCCCGCGTAATAGATGAGCAAGCCCTGGACCATCATGGGCGTACCGCGAACGATGGTGGAGTAGACGGTCGCAAAGCCGCGGCCGATGCTCTTAAAGAAGCGCACCAGGTCGTTATCCACGCTATCGAACGTCTGGATGCGCAGGAACACAAAGAGCAGTGCCAGGAAAAAGGCGATGATCGTGCCGAGGGTGGCAAGCGCGATAGTGATCTCGATACCGCGGATAAAGAAGTCGCCACTCTTATAGGTCATGTAGACCAAGCTCGACAAAAAGTCGCTGGGGTTGGAATCCGAGACAATGCTCACCTGCACCAGGTCGATAAACGACATGACGCAGCGGTCGATAAAGAAGATCGCTGCGATGGCGACCACGACATAGCTGCCCAGGCGCGCGCCGCGGCGGAAGCACTCGGAAGCAAACGGAGATTTCTCGCGATAGTCATTCCAGTGCATGAGCTTGGTGCCGAGCGCTGCCGCCGACACGACGATCCAAGCCCAAAGAATCGCCCAAAGGCAGTCCTGGAAGATGCCGGTGGGCGCCAAAAAGCTCAGCGGCGTGGGATTGCGCTGGCTAAACGCCAGGCCGAGCGCCGCGATGACGCTCGTGCCCAGGTATACGTAACGATGGTCGGCCTTGATAAAGGAGGCCAGGCGATTGATGGTTTTCATGCTGCCTCCCTATGCCGGCTGACGGTCGAGGCACGCGTCCCACATTTGGTCGCGCTCCTCCTGGCTGACGCCCTTGAGCGTCTTATCGATGAGCTTAAGCAGTTTGTCCGAGCCCTTGCGGCAGCCGACGTTTGCCGCAACCTCCTGCTTGAAGCCCTCGCCCTCGGCAAACTGAATCGGCACGATACCCGGATTTTGGGCCATATAGCCTTTCTCGTTCTCGGTGTTGTAGGTCACGGCATCGCACGTGCCCTGCAACAGGTTTGAAAACACCGTGGGTACCGAATCGACCGGGTTCTTGTGGACGACGCCCGGGATCTCGTCGATGACGGTGTCGAGCATGGTGTCCTTTTGGCCGAGCACCGTGGCGCCGCTGAAGTCGCTGAGCTTGGTTGCGTTTTGGTAGGGCGATCCCTCTTTTACGAACAGGCCAAAGTAGCCAATGAAGTACGGATCGGAAAAGCCGACGGACTCCTCGCGCTCGGGCGTGGCACTCATGCCGGCGATGATGAGGTCGATCTGGCCGTTGTTGAGCGAATCGATGAGGCCCGAGAAGCTCTGCTTGACGGCAACGGGTTCGCCGCCGAGGGCCTTGCAGACGATCTTGGCGATCTGCACATCGTAGCCATCGGCATAGGCGCCCTGCACGTTGTCGATGGGGATGGTGTACTCGCTGGCTTCGGAAACCTGCCAGTTGTACGGGGCGTAGGCCGCCTCCATGCCAATGCGGATCTTATCCTTGCCGATCACGGAATCGGACAGGTCGTCGCGACCGCCGCCCGTCGTGGGCTGAACTACTTCCAGCGTGGAGGGGCGCTGGCAGCCGGCGAGCGCGCCGGTGACGACGGTAGCGCTCGCAGCGAGAGCGCTACCCAAGAAGATGCGACGGCTGCATACCGGCTGGGGCCGCGTGCCGTGCTGTTGTCGAGGTTGCATCTGGTGCCTTCCCTATTTCGTTTTGCTGACAACAAGACAGGATATACGTCCGCAACCAGCAGCACGGCATAAGCGCGAAAAATTAATAGACGCACAGTAGTCGTTTAAGAGCGTCCCCAACGACTATCAATGACCACCTATCAAAAAAGCCTCCCTGCCGGGGATGGCAGAGAGGCTAGTTATCACACTACAGCAAGGTGACGCTAAAGCTACGTTTATCGGTAGCGCCGGGCGCCAGGGTGATGGTGTTGACCTTGTGCTCGAAGACGTCGTCCTCGGTATCCATGGTGGTGTGGCCAGTCCAGGGCTCGAGCGCCACAAACGGAGCATCGTTGGCGGCAGACCACACGCCGATGTACTTAAAGCCCTCAAAGTCGATCTTGACGCCGTGGCCCGACTTGCGACCGCGCAGCGTGAGCGTGGAGCCCGGGGTATCGGTGAACATAATGGCATCGTTATCGAAGCTGCGATGCGTGATGGGCAGCACGTCAGAATTGTCGGGAGCCTTGTAGCCTCCCTCGAACGTCATGAGACCATCGGGCGTGATGATGGGAGCCTCGTTAGTCCATGCCTCGGTAAACGCCAGCTCGTAATCCTCGAATGCCTCGTCCTCGGCGCCGGGAGCCGGTACGTTAAACGCGGGGTGGCCGCCCACCGAGAACGGCAGGTCCACGTCGCCGGTGTTGGTGACGGCAAAGGTCTGGGTAAGCGTGGCGTCGCCGGTCAGGGCATAGGTCATGTTGAGCTTAAAGTGGAACGGGAACGCCTTGAGCGACTCAGGCGTGTCGGTGATCTCGTACGTTACCGAGGAACCGTCCTCCGAAACCTCGACCAGCTTGTGCTCGACGATGCGCGCGAGTCCGTGGCGCGGCATCTCGCAGGTGCCGGCCGCAGATGTTGCCGTGTTGTTGCGCAGCGAGCCAACAATGGGAAACAGGATGGGCGCGTGCTTGCCCCAAAAGGCGGGGTCGCCCTGCCACAGATACTCGTTGCCGTTTAGGGCGAGGCTCGTGAGCTGGGCGCCCATGGAATCGATGGCCGCGGTGAGGCCACCGCGCTTGATGGTAGTGACGGTAGACATGCTACTTCCTCCAAAAATAAACAATAGTGTCGAGGGCTATTGTCCCACTCTTGGCGGCAAAGAGAAGCGGCAAGCGCATTTATTGAGCGATTGCGTAAAGGTCGAACCCACCCTGCGGCGTGCTGTCGACCGTATCGGGCGCCTGCGAGTTAAAGCTCACGGGGACCATGCGCTTTGAGGCGCGGAAGTGCGTGCCATCGGTGGCGACGGGCGGCTCGTCGACCGTGAGCTCGTAGTCGCCGGGCTTGAGTTCGATGCCGTCGCCAGCGGAGTTGACATATTGATACTCGTCAATCGCCTGCCCCCTGAGTGTGCGGCCCACGATGTGGATGAGCATCTGGCTGTCGCCGCGGGCGGTGTCCCATGTCGCACCGTCCTTGACCTCGACCGACACATGCACCGAGCGCGTGCGGCTGAGCGATTGCTCAACAGACATCTCGACCTTGGCGGCATCTTTGCGCTGTTGTTCCACATGGCTCCAGACATTTCCAATTGCCGAGCAGGCGATAACGCCGGCCATGAAGGCGATGAGGATGGGGCCGAGCGGAGAGCGCCGGCCCGCGCCTTCCTCGCGAGCCAGATCGGGGCGATGCGTGGGCGCAGGCGCCTGGGCGCCCTGCGCGGGCACGTCGAGAATGCTAAAGGATGCCGTGCTGTCGGGATCGATGGTGTGGCGCGGCTGCGGGGTCTTTGCCGGCGAGATTGACATGTCGGCCGGCTCGCCGAGCGTGGCCGTAGCGTCAGCCTTGGCCTCGTCTGCCTCGGCCTGGGCCCAGGCCTGTTCAAAGGTTAGGGGTTCGGCCGAGTCGGAAGCGGCGTCCGTCTCGACGGCATCGTTGCCGCTCTCGTCCTCGTCGCTCGACACGTCATGCGGCGCGGGCTCGTCCCACTCCTCGTCCGGAACCTCGCCCTCGCTATACCACCATTCAAAGTTATCGATATCCATACGGGGCGCCCCTTAGGCCTCGCAAATAAACACCTGCTAGTCTTATACCCCCAGACGGCACGAGGGCTCGCACGGAATGCGAAAAAGGACCGCTCCTTTGTCGCATCGAAACGGATCTGTTTACGTTTAGCCGCGGGTAATCTTATTTCTCAACAAGAAGTCGACTGCCCCCACGATTCTGATGCCATCGATGTCCGTTGGATGGTCGCCATCCCTGACAATCAGGATCTTCTCATACGAATCAGGAATTTTTCCTAGCGTGCTTAACTTGAGCGGTCGCAGCTCGCGTTCCCTCGTCGCCTCGGCATCGATCCGTTCGGTAACCTGGATATATTTGCGGTCTGATCCCTCGCCGATTGCGACAAAGTCGATTTCCCCCGCGCGCAGATGGCCGCAAAACACTTCGTATCCTTCAAATACAAGCTGGTTGTAGATAACGTTCTCGAGCATCCTTCCGCTATCGCTACCTCTATATCCGTCAAGATAGCTGCGAATTCCCGTATCAGCTATGTAATATTTACCGCCTGTCTTAAGAAGCTCCCGCCCCTTGATGTCATACCTTTTTACTTTGGTAAACAGGTACGTCTCTTCCAGAGCGTCAATATATGCCGACACCGTCGATGCGTTGGTCTTACCGCCCGCTGATTCGTTGAGCGTCCCTACGATTTTGTTGACCGAGGTTTGGTTGGAGATGTTGTCTGCCAGATACGCACAGAGTCGCTCGAGAACATCGCGCTTGGTGATAGCTCCGCGACCCCTACGCGTCGAACGCGACAGGATATCGCGCGCGACGATCGTCTGGTAGAGGCTACGGATATAGTCGCGACACAGCTCACGTCTCGGCTCATCATGGGCCAGAAACGGCATGCCGCCATAGGTTATGTACTGCTCAAGCACGGTATTTGAATTAAGGCGATCGCCCGTCTTGGAAACAAGTTCGACCCTCTCACCAAGCCCTTCAGCGGCGACCGCATCAATCGAGCGAAAATCAAGATATTCGCCAAACGTGAGAGGCTGCATCTTGACCTCGACATATCGGCCCGAGATAAGCGTTGCGAGCTCGCTCGATAGCAAAAAGGCATTGGAGCCCGTGACATAGATATCGCACGGCAAATCCACTCGGAGCGAGTTGACCGCCTTTTCCCAACCTTCGACATTCTGGAGCTCGTCAAAGAACAGGTAGGGATGATCGATGCCGTCGATGCGCTCCCGAACCATACGATAAAACGTCAGATAATCCGTAATTCCCGCGTACTCTAGAGATTCCATCCTAAAGGCCAGCAAACGCTCGGCTGGCACCCCCTGTTGCGCCAGATAGTCCCTCATCATGTCCAATAACGTTGATTTGCCACAACGGCGTATGCCCGTCACGATTTTGATGAGGTCGGTATCCTGAAAAGCAATGAGTCGATCAAGATAACGGCTTCGGCGAACGATATCCATAGAGTCTCCCTAGCGCCCGACCAGACATGAAATCTTATAAACTTGCATTTTCTGCAAGTTTATAAGATGTTACCTTAGAAACTTGCAGAATTTGCAAGTTTCTAAGGCATGGAATGCGACAAACGGACTGTCCCTTTGTCGCATCGCGAGGGCAGCGCGAATGGAGGGGGCCTCGAGGGCCTCCTCGAGCGCAAACTTGCCCTCGCCCACCGCAACCTTTGTCGTGTGCATACCCATGGGATCTCCTGTCGTCCGCGATGTACCTGAGACCATCTTCGCCTGTATTGCGACTATACAGGCAAGCGCAGCCTGCGACAAAGGGGGCGGGCGCCTGACACATTCTGGTAGAGTTGCAGGGACTGAATCCCACTTATTCATGCGACATTGGAGTGACAACCTTGACCGCCGCAACCACGCCTAAAAGTAAGTCAACCGCCGCCGCGCTCTCCCCCGCGCGCACCAAGCTCTGCCTGGCGCTGCTCGTGCTGTTGGGATTTTCGCTCGGTTGCTCGGAGTTCGTGGTCATCGGCATCGAGAGCGACCTGGCGACGGAGCTCGGCATCTCGCTTGCCACCGCGGGCCAGCTCATCAGCGTGTTTGCGCTCGTCTACGCCATCGCGACGCCAGTGCTTGCGCTCAGCACGGGGCGTTTTCGCCGCTACCAGCTGCTCGTGTGCTACAGCATCGTCTTTGTGCTCGGCAACCTGGTCATGGCGTTGGCGCCCAACTTCCAGGTGCTGTTTACCTCGCGCATTGTCCTGGGCTCCGTCTCGGGCGCACTGCTCGCCGTGGGGGTGACGTACATCCCTGAGCTGCTGTCCCCGCAGCAGACTTCGCTTGCCATCTCGGTGGTATATGGTGCGTTTTCCGTGGCAATGGTCTTTGTGACCTCGATTGGCAAGTTTGTGGCAGACACGCTCGATTGGCACGTGGCCATGTACGGCACGCTGACCTTTGCCGTTTTGATCTGCGGAGCGCTCGTGGCGTTTATGCCGCGCGCTGGGCAAACCGACGAGCCTGCCACCTTTCGCGAGCAGGCTGGTCTGCTACGCGAGCCGAGCATCATTACCGGCATGCTCATCTTTTTGTTTGGCGTGGGCTCGGTCTACGTATTCTACGGCTACGTGACGCCTTATCTTGAGCAGGTGCTGGGCATGGGCACCGTTCAGGCGAGTACCACGCTTATGGCCTACGGCGTGTTCTGCCTGATCTCGAACATCCTGGGCGGATGGATCGATGCGCGCTTTGGCATGAAGGCGCTGCTTGTGACGTTTGTGCTGCAGGCTGCGGCGTTACTCGGGCTGTTTGCTGTGGGCGGCACCATGCCGCTCGCGCTGGTCTTTGTCTTTAGCTTGGCGCTGCTCATGTATCTGTTCTCGGTGTCGTGCATCACACACTTTATGGACGTGGCACGCAGCCGCCATCCCAAGTCGATGGTGCTCGCAAGTTCGGTTGAGCCCATGGCGTTTAACGTCGGCATCTCGTTTGGCACCGCAGTGGGCGGCGCCGTGGTAAGCAGCATTGGCATTGCGTACGTGGGCGCCGTGGGCGCCACGTTCTCGCTTGCGGCCTGGGCGCTCACGCTGGTGACGATTAAGCTGGCTCGCGGGGAGCGTCGCCGTCATTCAGCACAGCCCTCAATGCGGGCACAGGGGCGAACACGGCCCAGGGTGGCGAGCAACCGGTGAAAACCGTCCCATACGAGTAGTGTTTATCCGCCTGCAAGCTCCAGCAGTGCAATTCCGTGTACTTCTGATACACGCTTTTCTACTATTTCGTGTATTTGAAGTACATGAAATCGTACTAAACTATGTATCTGAAGTACATGAAATTGGAAAGGCGGCCCCATGCGCAGATCAATCGAATCCGTTATCGAATCATGGGCGACAAAGGGCGCGTCGCGCCCCCTCCCATCCGTGGTGCGCGACGCGTAGGCAAAACGTACGTTGCCGAGGAAATCGGCAGACGAATCGCCAGCGATGCGTTTGTCAAACTCGACTTTCAGACCGATCTTGAGCTGATCGCTCCGCTGTTCGACTGTCCCACCGACGACGTTGACACCATCGTGGCGCGAATCTCAGACTATAAACGCACCCCCATTCGCAAAGAAACCGCCTTCATCCTGTTTGACGAGGTGCAGCTCTGTGAACGGGCGCTCAACTCGCTTCGCTTTTTTCGGGTTCGGGCTGGCGCATATGCGCGACCGGCAGTCAGCTCGGCGTCGCCACGCGCAAGCGCAAGTTGCCTTTTCCCAGCGGCGTTCGCCAAGAGACCATGCACCCCATGTCGTTCGAGGAGTTTCTCTGGGCGCTCGATGAGGAGCAGATGGCCGACGCTCTTCGTACCCACGCCGGCACGCTTGAGACCTACGCCGCGCACCAAGCCGCGCTCAGCCTGTTTCATCGATATCAGATCGTGGGCGGCATGCCCGCCGCCGTCAACGCATATCGCAAGACGCTATCCATCGAAGACGCGCGCGTCGAGCAGCGTGAAATCGACGAGACCTACACCGCCGATATGACCGACCCCGAAAACGGGATCAGTGGTGTGGCGGCGCGCAAGGTCTGGCGCTCCATTCCGTCCCAGCTGCTGAGATCGTCCACAAAGAAATTCAAGTACTCCGAGGTCGAACGCGGAGGCCGTCGCGCCAAGCTCATCGAGCCACTCGACTGGCTCGAGGGCGCCGGCATCATATCGGTCAACAGCCTGACCGAAGGCATCGAAGCCCCCTCGTCCCCTTCGACGACGAAGACGGAAGTTTCTTTAAGGTCAATCTTCTCGATACGGGCCTCATGTTCTATAAACTCGGTATTAACCCGCGGCTCTGGCTCGACCTCAAAGAAGATTCCGCCATGGCGCTGTCTTCCGACTTTCGAGGCGCCCTAGCGGAAAACTCGATCATGCAGGCATTTTCGAGTAATGGTTTGCGGACGTACTATTGGGTGCCGCCGTCGTCTTGGAAGACGAGCGGCGAGCTCGATTTTCTACTTCAGACCGACCGTATGGAAATTGTGCCCGTCGAGGTAAAGTCCGCACGCAACGCGCGCGCAAGAACACTCGGGTCGTTTATGGACAAAGCCCGGTCGCCATATGCCTACATTTTGTCCGAGAACAATTTTGCCCACAGCAAAACTGATGACGGGCGCGAGCTGCGTCACCTCCCATTGTACGCAGCGGGTTTTATCGGAGCAAACTGTCTCAAGGGCAGCATGTAAGCCCTGCGCGACCGCCTTGAAAGGAAACCGCTCATGCAACGTATTCTTTTTATCTGCCACGGCAATGTCTGTCGCTCGACGATGGCTGAGTCGGTGTTTACCGAGCTCGTGCACCACGCCGGGCGCGCGGGCGAGTTTGTCATTGACTCCGCTGCAACCTCGACCGAGGAGATTGGCAACCCGCCGCATCATGGCACTGTTGCCAAGCTGCGCGAGGTCGGGATTCCCGTCGTCGCACATCGTGCACGTCAGGTGCGTCGCGCGGAGTATGGCGACTGGGACCACATTGTCTATATGGACGACGAGAACGCCCGCGGCCTGTACCGAATTTTTGGGAAGGACCCCGATGGCAAGATCTCGCGCCTGCTCGATTGGACCGATCGCCCCGGCGACGTGGCAGACCCCTGGTACACCGGCAACTTTGATGCAACCTACCGCGATGTGCTCGACGGTTGCACCGCTATGCTCGAGCAACTGTAATCGATGAAATGCAGATTTTTCTCAAGGCGAAATCGGATGAAATGCAAAGATTTAACGATAATGCGCAACTTGGTTTGTATCAGGCCGGTCGCGTTCCTTCAAGAGATATAGCTCTTTCTTGCACCGGTCGCCCTTTGTCTAATAAATGATACGCATAGCTTGAGTTGTATTTAGTCCAACTGGGCTTTTGTAAATGCCACCTGGAGAACGCGTATCATTTTGAGGCTTTTGAGGCGCGCAGCCTTGCTACACGCATAAACGGAAACGAGTAAAAAAGCCCCTCCCTATTTTACTCATCAGAGAGGTTTCGACACATGTGGCGCATCTTGTTTATCCGCCATGACGCTACCTGTCGCATCCTTAGATTAATGTCTGGAAAAGTCGGAATTTTCGCTTACGGAGCACGGACAGTCGTTACCTCGTGTTGAATACCCTGGGAGTATACTGGACGCTTATATTGACGAGCATAAGGAAAGGGGCAGCAATGCCAAAACACGAGGAACGCGTTTTGTCGCTTGACGGTCTTCGAGGGCTCGGGGCGCTGACGGTATTCCTGTACCACATCGATATTATGGTCAAACCATTCGGGACAAGCCTCTTCCCCGGTAGCGCATCGGTCCTGATTTTTTTCATCTTGTCTGGCATAGTACTGTCCCTTGTTCCGTTTAAGCATAAGGACGGCGGTAGGTACAACTGGCCCGGCTACTATCCAAGAAGAATCATTCGCCTTTGCGCTCCGATGTTCGCGGCGATCGCGCTGGCTATCCCAGCGGGTTATGTGGCGTGGCACATGGGATCCACGTCGCGCTCCGCACTTGCCGTTGCCTATGACGCCGACCTGCCCACGATAATTCACGACATTCTTATGCAATTCGATGTGCTGTTCAATGTGTCCAATGGCGTCAACACCCTTTATGGTGCGCCCCTCGCACGAGTCGACTCCCCTATATGGTCTATGAGCTGGGAGCTTTGGTTCAGTCTCACGCTTCCATTGGCTATTTGGTGCATATCGCGTATTCGACGCCCTGGTTTTGCGGTCATAACGATATTCGCAGCGGTGTTTGTCTCGTATTGGTCGGGCTATTTTCCGCTGCGCCTAGGCCTCATGTTCTGGCTTGGCGTCATAATCGCCAAGCAATTCGATAAAATCAAAGCCATTAAGTTGGCCGCCCCTGTCGAGCTGGCACTGCTCATTGTTCCCGTTGGCGTTATCGAGCTGTCGCTCGTATGGCATCCCGGTGGCATTGCCGAAGCACTGCTATCTACCACCATGAACGCCGCGTGCATGACTGTCGTAGTAGTTTCGATTATCGATGGTTTTACACGCCGGGTGCTTAGCACGAGCCCGATGACTTTTTTGGGAAAGATATCGTATAGCTTGTATCTCACTCATGCCATCGTCATAGGAGGCCTCGCTGCCTTTTTACCCAAACTCGGAATTGCCACGCCGCTTGCGATTGCCGCAGCCTCATTGCTCGTAAGCACGGTTGTTGCGATCGCGTTTTGGCGCGCGGTCGAGGTTCCCAGCATGAACTTATCGCGTTCGCTGGGTAAGTTGAAACCCGATGATACTATTCGCTAAGCTATTGAAAAAACGGCTTCGCTCGGAATAGGAACCGTCATGCAAAACCACCAATCCATGCAGCGTATTCTGTTTATCTGCCATGGGAATATTTGACTAAAGGAGCAAACCGCCTCGTAAATGAGTGGTTTGCCCTTTTCATCTTGCTGCTATGCAACTTTTTCACAACTTTTGAGTGCTGGAATTCGCCCCTAGCCGCGTCTTTTAGCCATCGCATCCCGCAGCGCCCGAAGCACTTCGATTGCCACGGGCAGCTCGTCGACCTCGAACGAATCCAGGATCTCTCGCACCTCTAACGAAAGCGTCGACTTATCAGGCCTCGGCTCGTCGGACAGCAGCGCGTCGGCGCCGACCGAAAGCTCCTCGGCAATCTTCGATAGCACGGGCAGGCTCAGCTTAGTGTTTCCGGTCTCGATATGGCTCATATGCGTGACGGAGATGCCGACCTTTCCTGCCAGCGCCTCCTGCGACATCCCGCAGGCCTTACGGTACCGCCGTATGCGTTGGCCTATTTCGAAATACTTCACACTATCACCGCCCATACGAATCAATCTGACTTGAATCGTATGGGCATTTTTCTGCAAGTATAATAAAGTGTAAGGGCTAATTATTGCCTATGTAGTTCAATTATGAGCAATAGTCAGCATTCCGAAAACGGGTGCGCCGAAGGCGCACCCGCATATCGAAGAGAAGGGTAAAGGCCGTGGGGGAACAAACGGCAGATCTGCTGTCGGGAATCACGACCGCGCACGAACTGATGCATCGCGTGGTCAATCTGCAAAATCGCATCAACCAACTGACCACGCAGTTCTCGCAAAAGACAGCAAGGAAGACCAAGCGGCACCCCGTGCTCTATGCCATAGCCGGTTTCCTCATCGCCTTCACGCTCATCACGAGCACGCCGCTCTGCGCGCTCACGTACCCGTTCTCCCTCCCGTTCTACGCGACCGGAGGACCAGACCTCCAAAGGGACGTCTGGAATGCCATAAACCTGATCGTCTCCGCCGTCATCGGCGTGGTCCTCTACCTGGTCATCGCCAAGGCGGCCGACACGTCCCGCGCCCGCCGCAACGTCTATATCGACAACAACAACGCCGTGGTCGACGCAAATAACCAGGCGCTCGCGCAGAGCATCGAGCAAACCAAGCAGGAGATGCTCAACCAGCAGCGCATCGGCAACATGCTCCAGATCGGCAACCTCTTTATGCAGGGGCAGATTCTCAACCAGGCCCAGCAGATCAACGCGAACACCGCAAGCACGAGCAGGAACGTCGATTGGATCGCGCGCGATGTGTTCGACAAACGCAACGGACTGTAACCGGCCGATTTAACGAAAACGTAAACCCAAAAGAAAGGAAAAGGGAAGATGAAATCAACGACATGGAAAAGAGCGGTGCTGACCCTCGCGGGCGTGTTCGCCCTGTGCGTAGCACTGCTGTCCGGCGCGCGCGGCGCCTATGCCGAGGAAATCAGCGGCAACGGCTGGACGCTCAACGACGGCGTGCTCACGTTGACGGCGGACATCCCCACGGCAACCACATATGACTGGACGCAGTACGCCTCGCAGATCACAGAGGTCAAGGTTGCCGAGGGCGTCACGGAAATCCCCGGCACCGCGTTCGCCTCGTACGGTAGCGTCCAGTACAGCAACCTGCATAAGGTGACGCTGTCCTCCACGGTGAAGACCATCAGGGTCTCCGCATTCGCGGACAACCCTAGCCTCACCGAGGTCCATCTGAACGATGGGCTGGAGCGCGTGTGGAACTGCGCGTTCCAGAATGCGGGATTCACCGAGATCAAGCTGCCCGCAAACGTCGACTGGCATTCCGATGTCTTCGTCTACTGCAAGAAGCTCACCTCGGTGACCATTCCCTCCGGTTCCACATGGGGCGGCGGCGGCAACGCGCAGTTCTACGGCTGCACCAGCCTTGAGAATGTGCATTTCGAGGAGGGCGTGACCGAGATCCCCGACCAGTTCCTCAACCAATGCGACAGCCTCAAGAATGTCTGGATCCCCAAATCCGTCACGGCCATCCATTCGACGCCCATTCTCAACTGCCGCATCATCGGCTACAAGGGAACCGAGGCGGAGCGCTATGCGAAGTGGCGTCAGGAGGTCGGCGTGAACACCGTTGAGTTCCATGCCATCGACGGCGACGCGCACGAAGGTACTTGGAAGGTCAAGACCCCCGCGACCTGCACCGCGCCCGGGCAGGAGCAGCTGACATGCGATATCTGCGGGGCCGTCCAGACGCGCGAGATCGCGGCGACCGACCACACATGGGACAAGGGCACCGTGACTACCGAGCCCACCGCGACGAAGGAGGGCGTGCGCACCTACACCTGCACCAAATGCGGCGCCACCAAGACCGAGACCGTCGCCGCCCTCGGGACGTCGACCGAGCAGAAAAAGCAAGCGCAGGCAAACGGCTCGAATGGCTCGAACGCAAAAACCGATGCCAAGAACGGCGAGCTGCCCAAGACGGGTGACAACATCCTCCCCTTCCTCGCAACGCTCGCAGTATCCTTGGCGCTCATCTCGGCCGGCGTCTTCATGGAGCGCATGCGCGCCTCAAAGTAATTTCTCAAGAGCGAACAGACATCACGGAGGAAGGAAGCAGGATAAGAGATGACTGACAGATCCGGCAAAAAGAAGCGGGCGGCACTGTGGGTGGCGATAGGTATCGCGGCGGTGGTCGCCATCTGCTGCGGAGGCGCCTATCTATATCTCTCGGCGCAGGTGTCCAAGACCTACGGCGTTCCCCTCGTCGTAAACGCCGAAGGGCTTGACACGCGAAAGGGCACGAAGATCACCATCCATGCCACCGGAAAGGACTCCTCGGGCAACGGTGTGGACAGCGTGTTCCACGCGGGGTCGGACTCTTCGGACATCGCCCTCAGGCCGGGAGATTACCGCCTTGCGATCGAGGCGTCACCCATCGCGGCGGACGGAACCATCTACGACACCAAGGGCGCGTCCACGAAGGTCAGCATCGACAAGGACGGCAAAGTCAACGTCAAGAAGGAAATCACCATCAAGCCTGTCCCCGCAGAAGAGGTGACGGACGCGCAGATCGATGCGGCATATAAGGCAGCAAAGGACAGCGGCATAAGCTCGTCAAAGCTCGACAAGCTCAAAGAGAAGGCACAAAAGCGCAGGGACGACGCCGTGGCAGCCAAGAAGGCCGAGGAAGAGAAAAAGACCGACGAGGCGAATAAGAGCACCGAGGCGAGCACTTCCGAGAGCGAGCAGACGTCAACGGACCAGGCATCCAGCGGTGGCCATTCGTTCACGACCGACTACTTCTACGTGGACGTGCCGTCCGATTGGAAGCAGAACGAGTGGAGCGTGACCCAGCTAGACGACCACACGTGGCAGATTTCGCACAAACCGGCCAACGACTACGGCGGCGCAATCTGCATCGCCGTTGCGAAAGATAACCCGTGGCCGGTATACGGCACGCAGGAACTCGGCGCGACCGGCACCGGACTGAACGTATATGTCGGCAACGGGGCGGGAGACGGCCTGGAGAAGTATCTGACGATCGGGCTCACCAAGTCATGGGACCCGAACGATCCCAACTCCGTCCGCGGCGACGGCATGACGAACTCCCAATTCCAGGATCAGCTCAACGCGAGAGAGTGGCTCAAGGCACAGCAGGAAAGCCAACAACAACAATAAGTTGCATAGGGACAAGCCGAACGGCTCCGGAATCTTTACCGGGGCAATCGTTCGACTTGCCCCCTTCCCATCAAAGCCGACGGGAAAGCATCGAGCAACAAGCTAAATCGACAAAGCAAGCGAACGCAAAAGGAGAAAACAACCATGAAGCAGTACACGAGGAGAGAGGCGCTCAAGCTATTCGGTATCGGGACGGTTGCCGTCGCGGGCCTTGGGCTGGCTGGATGTAGCGGTTCAGGCGAAGGCGTCAAGAACGCGAGCGAGCCCGTGCCTGCTTCGCAGGCTTTCGGCCAGGCGGGCGTGTGGATGGTCTACGACGGCGACAAGCAGATAGGAAAGGACGTGGCAATCGAGGAAGTCCTATCCTTCGACGGGAACGGCAACGTTGCGAGCTACCAGTGCAAGAGCCTGACCTTCGGCGACCTCGACGGTCTGTCCGACGATGAAATCGTCGAGCTGGCGAAGCAGCAGGACGAAGCAGCCTTCAATGCTGCGAAGCAGGCGGCAATCGATGCTACCGATGAAGCTATCCAAGCGTGGCAGCAATGCTATGACACATTGAAGGCAGAGGCGGACGCCGGTACGTACGATTCGATAGACTACTACGGAGATTATGGCATCGAGAATGTGCCCGAGGAAGACCGAGCCCAGGTCGTCGAGACGTACCAGACCACGTTGGACAACACGCAGGATGCTCTCGACGCTGCAAACAAAGGACAGGCATTCAATGAAGCTGCCGCTTATCAAGAACCCGAGGCGAAGCCCTATACGCTCCGTCTCGAAACAGATGGCAGCGGTAATGCGGCGGCGAACGAGTCGCTTGTTTTCCAGCTCGCAAAGTTCTCCTTCTACCAAGCAAACATCAATGCGGATGAAAACGATCTAACAAGCGACAGAACACGCTTTCGCATTTTAAATGACTACGGTTGGGACAATAATGCCGAGATTCCCGACAGCGCGTTCAGCTCGACCAAAAAGTCCATCGAACTCTGCTCACCCACCTACTCGACCACCCAGACCGTCTATGGCACGACCTTCGGCGGTTACTCCGGCCTCGCCACCGTCGTGAACGAGGGGCACGCGGGCTTCACGTGGGACACCCCCGATGCCAAAGGGATAGAGGTGGACTAGACAATCGATACGCACGGATATAGCCCGATGGCAGCTCGGGCTATATCCGTGAAATAGAAAGGAGCAAACATGGAGGAACAGGCAAATTTGTTGCCAGGCGTTGCCACGGCGCACGATTTGATGCATAGGGTGGTTGACCTTCAGGGACGAATCAACCAACTCACCACTCAGTTTGCCACCAAGACGGAAAAGAAGACTAAAAGGCACCCTGTTCTCTATGCAATCGGGGGCTTCCTTATCGCGTTCACGCTTATCACGAGCACGCCACTTAAGGTGATAACGTATCTCCCCACCCTTCCGTTCTTCTCGATGGGAGGCACGGAGCTTCAATTGGCGGTCTGGAATATCGTGAACCTCATCGTCTCAGCTATCATCGGTGCGATTCTATACAAGGTCATAGCGAAGACAGCGGACAAAAGCCGCTCCCAGAAAAATGCCGCGATTGACCAAAGCAACCAACAAGTTGAAGCCAACAACCAGGCCTTAGCCCAGAGCATCGAGCAAACCAAGCAGGAGATTTTCGCCGTACAGCAGCAATGGGCTTCGCAGGTCGCCCCGTGGTACCCCATGGATTACGACAGCATCGAAGCCGTGGATTTCTTCCTTGCTGCCGTGCGCAACCATCGTGCCACCACCGTGCAGGAGATGGTCAACCTCTACGAGACCGAGATGCACCAGCGCCGCATGGAAGCGGGCCAGCAGCAGATTCTCAACCAGCAGCGCATCGGCAACATGCTGCAAATAGGCAACCTGTTCATGCAGGGGCAGATTCTCAATCAGGCTCAGCAGATTAACGCGAACACCGCCAGTGCGAGCGGCAACCTCGACTGGATGGCTCGCGCGATGGGAAAGCGCTAAGTAATGACGCGGTTGACATAACGAGGCAACTCGAAACCACCATGAAAGAAAAGGGGATGGATAATGAACGGATTATCCCAGTGGGCGCGCTCGCATAAGCCCCAGGTTGCAGCGATAGCCGCTGCGGTCGTTGTTGCGATAGCCGTGGCAAGTGGGGCGTTCGCAACGTCCGAGCAACAACCAGAGCAGCAGGAGCCAAGAACTGTCGATGTGACCCTCAGCGTCACGGCCGACCACGGCTGGGACGAGAACTCCACGCCCGCCATCGCCCATATCGAGGGCAACGACGTGGACTTCTACCACGCGGTGACCCCCGATGCCGATGGCAACAAGGGCACTTCCACGGTCGAACTCGCCGAGGGCGACTACACCGTGAGCTTCGTCAGCCCCGTCAACTCCGACGGTTCCGCATTCGACATCTACGACACGGGCGCTCCCGTCGACATCACCGTCGACGCCGACGCGAAGACCGCACCTGCCGTCAACTGCCCTATGGCGCAGATTCCCGCTGACAAGGTCACCGACGATATGCTCGCGGACATCGTCAACAAGACCAAGGACGCCATCGAGAACGGCGACGAGACCTTGAAGGACGATGCGGGCACCGGCATCCTCGACAAGCTCGACGGCAACGTCGCCAAGAACCCGAACGCGAGCGACAAGACCAAGCAGGAGGCGACTGACGCCGACAAGGAAGTCGATGTCAACAAGGAGCCTGCCCAGACGACCCCGTCTGCCAAGACCGACAACGCCAAGACTGACAACAACGCTGGTTCTCAGTCTTCCAACAACGGTTCTTCGAACTCTGGTTCGGCTTCCAGCAAGCCTTCCAAGCCCGCCCATACGCACACTTGGGTGAACCATACGGCTACCCGCCAGGTCTGGGTGAGCAACTGGGTTGATGTGCCTGACTACGAGACCAAGACAATCTATGGCGGACAACTCTACACGGAACAACCTGACGGAACATGGCTCAGCAACGGAGAGACGTACTGGTTCTACACCGATGCCGACTTCGAAGCATTCAAGAACCTTATCGTCGAAAAGATGAAGACCGAAGGGTATTGCGGCAACTACGTGAACCGCACTAAGACCGAGAAAGTACAGGTAGGCTCCCACAAGGAAGACCACGGTTCCTACAGCACCGAAACCTACGTGGACTACGTGTATTGCACCTCGTGCGGTGCTCATCAGTAAACAATCCACATCCGGACAGCAAATCCTACCCAATCACAGAAGATAGCCAATCGTCTTCGAGGAGGAAGGCGGTCGCAAAGCGGCCACCTTCCTCTTTTTTACTCCGCAAAAATGAGAAATGGCATCTATTCAGAAAACGCGAAAGTAGATCAACGACAGCGCTCTGCCCTATCGAGGGCTCTTGATGGTCTCAGAGCGGATCGCGTTGAGACCCTATCGCATCCCGCGCCCGCCAAAGGTCCTTTCATGGGTCTTTCAGCGGGCGCTTAGTGGGCTGCTAATGGGATACTGACGGGCAAGAGCGAAAAGATGCCTTCGGCATCGAGTGCCTCCAAAGTGAAAAGGAGGTACACACATGAACAACAAGCCATTAGAACCCAACAGCCCCCAGGAGGAGGCCATGTGGAGGGCGCAGGTGCTCAGGCGCACCGCCCGCATCTGCTCGGCGAAGGCCAAGGAGCTTGAGCGCATGGCGAGGGTGGACGGCAACGCCCCCATGCGCGACAGCGGCACCCTAAAGGACGTGCTCAAGCGCATCGACAACGTGATGGAGTGGCGATTCGTGAACGCTCTGGGCGAGGTCGTCCTCGACGGGGACATCCTCGCGGAGAGCATCGACTGCGAGACCCTGCGCACCATGCGCTACTGCGTGGCTGAATGTCTCAAGCGAATCGAGGAGCGGGAAGCGGAGGGAAAAAGCGATGAGTGACTACGGCATCAAGACCTACGCCGACCTCGCCGAGACGTGCGGGAACATGGTGCTCGCAAACGAGATGGCAAAACGCCCGCTTGAGCTTGTGAGCGGGGACTGGGCGCCGTGGGAGGAGATTTTCCAGTGGTACATCATACAGGACCCGTCGTTTGTCATGGAGCACACGGGCGAGCCGGTGTTCTACGACGAGGAGCTTGACCTGTACGTCCTTGGGGTAAATCATCTAGGCACAGCTTGGCAGCTCGTGCCCGCTCCGAAAATCTACGACTGAAAAGACGCCGAAGGGCGCAGCGAAACAATCGCTGCGCCCTTTATTTTTGGCTCTGTTAGACCAGGATTGACATATATGTGTCCCCACGGTGCCATATCGTTGACCCCGTAGACCGCGATGATGGGGGCAGCATGAACGCCGAAGACCTGGTCCTCAACTTCAA
>JACXXQ010000179.1_pt1 | contig 42612 bp, 30 predicted proteins | sample 8621361 | NCBI WGS metagenome assembly JACXXQ01 (sample SAMN15503820, study PRJNA645414) | gut metagenome | isolation source: feces | host: Bos taurus | place: USA | collected 2016 | reverse complement strand
TGAGCCCGTGGGAGGCCAGGGCGCCGCTGACCGGTGGACGGCACCGAGCCGTCATGCGAAATGAAGGAGGGGGAGGCCTCGCGGCCTCCCCCTTTTTTGCGTTTACGGGCTTTTGTCCCACATAGTAGCTGTGTTTTATAACCCTCGTTGTCGCATCTTCTGTTAACGGGCTACAATAACTTAGTCTGTGCGATATGGAGGTGAACATGGCTGAAGCTGGTATCGGCGTTGATATCGTCGAGATTTCCCGCATGAAATCAATTCTAGAAAAGACACCGTCGTTTGCTTGGCGTGTGTTTACCGAAGAAGAGTGCGCGTATTGCGATGCCTCCTCGCGCCCCGCCGCTCACTATGCCAGCCGCTTTGCTTCGCGTGAAGCGGTGCTAAAAGCTCTTGGAACGGGATTTAGCCAAGGTGTTGGCCGCAAGGATGTTTCGGTAACGCGTGATAAACTTGGCAAACCTAAAGCATTACTTTCCGGTCGTGCGCTTGAGATTGCTCAAGAGCTGGGCGTTGTTGAGGTCGCTCTTTCCATTACGCTTACAGGAGACTTAGCCGTTGCGAATGCCATCGCAATTACCGAAGATGCTCGGCCTAAGCCAAAAGGGGAAAAGGTGAGTACCAAGGAGCGCGTTGCGCAGACATTTAAAGAGGCTCGCTCTGTTTTAGATGAGCTTGAGCAGCTGCAGAATTCAGCTTTGACGGAGCACCTGGGCGATGCTTCGCAAGATACGCTAGGAGCATAGATGAAACCGGTTTTGAGTACCGAAGAAGTCGTTCGTCTCGAGGATATCATCGAGCGCGAAGGGACTTCGAAGGCCGAGCTTATGGAGCTAGCGGGTGAGTTTGCCGCCAACGAGGTCTTGAAGCTCAATCCCGATCGGGTTCTCGTTCTGGTCGGTTTTGGTAATAACGGCGGCGACGGTTGGGTTGCCGCCGATATCTTGAGCCATAAGGGTGTGGACGTAGATATCGTTTCTCCGGTTGAGCCGGATGAGATTCCTGCTGCTCTGGCGCGTCATGTTGCTCGCCGCACTGCCGGCCGCGATGTGCACGTTTGCGTCGGTCCCTCGCGCGATGAGCTCGCGGTTTTGATTGATAAGGCCGATGTTGTTGTCGATGCTATTTTTGGCACCGGATTCCACGGGAATCTGCGTGCGCCGTTTTCCATTTGGATTCCTACGGTCAATGAGTGTGCCGATTGTGTCGTATCCATTGATGTCCCCTCGGGCCTGAATGCCGAGACGGGCGTTGTTGATGACGACTGCATTCGTGCCGAGCGTACGGTGACGATGATTGCGCCCAAGATCGGTCTGTATAGCGCTGATGGCCCTGAGTATGCTGGCGACTTGGTCTGTGGCAATCTTTATGATCGTCTTGACGAGGTCGTCGATGATGTCGATCACGCCGCTGAGATTGTCGAGCCCGGTGACTTAGTTGATTACTTTGCTCCACTGCCTACGAATATCGATAAGTATTCCCGTGGCTCTGTGCTCATTGTCGCCGGATCTGCGCAATATCCTGGTGCTGCAATTATGGCGGCCAAGTCTGCAGCTCGCGCGGGTGCTGGTTACGTGGCAGTCGCGGCTCCTGACGCCTGCGCCAATCTCATTCGCATGGCGCTTCCTTCGATTCCCGTCTTTGCTATTCCGTCTGATTCCCGCGGCTCCTTTGGCGCCGCTGCGCGCATGACGGTGTGCGAGATCGCAAAGAAGTACAGCTGCGTGCTGTGCGGTCCCGGTATGACGGTGTCTGCCGGCGCTATGCAGGTGGTTTCGGGCTTGCTTGAGCTTGATGTGCCGCTTATTTTGGACGCCGATGCACTCAACTGCCTTGCTAAGATTGCCATTGACGGTATTGATAGCAACCCCGAGATGTATCGTCGCGAGCAGCCGTTGGTTATGACGCCGCACTATCGTGAGCTTTCGCGTCTGGTCGCTGGTGACGAGGTGAACGACCTTGGTACCGCGATTGCGGCCGCGCAGAAGGTTGTCTGGGCTGCCGGCTCCGACAATCTGGTGGTCATTGCCAAGGGGCCGACGACGGCTATCTGTGGCGTTGAGCGCGTGCTGCTGCCACTCTCGGGTCCGGCTTCTCTGGCAACTGCCGGTTCGGGTGATGTTCTTGCGGGTATTTTGGCCGGCACGCTTGCCACTATGCGCGACGAGATGAATCGTTGGGAGTTGCTGTATTCGTACGCCGTCGCACTCCACAGCTACGCCGGTTTTGCCGCGGCGACGGAGTATGGTGAGAAGAGCGTTATCGCGACCGATCTTATCGACTTGATCGGTCCTGCCATGGAGCTGGCGGCAAAGGATGCGCTCGAAGATCTAGGAATCATGGACGAAGGGTCGGATGACTAATCATGAATAAAGCCGATTTGACGCGCTGGTCCTGGGTCGAGATCGACCGTGGGGCGCTCCGTCGCAACACGAGGGCCTATAAGAACTTGTTGAATCCACGTCAGCGGCTGTGCTGTGTGGTCAAGGCCGATGCTTATGGTCACGGAGCCCTCGAGTGCGCCAAAATCATGTATTCGGCCGGTGCCGACATGTTTGCCGTGGCGACGGTCAACGAGGGCGTTGGGCTCCGTCAGGGCGGGATCACCAAGCCCATCCTGATTCTAAGCGAGCCGCCCATCGAGGCTATTCCTACGTTGCTCGAGTTCGATATCATGCCCTCGGTCTATACGTCCGATTTTGCTCTCGCGTATGGCGAATGCGCCGTCGCGGCGGGCAAGGTGGGCAAGTACCATCTTGCCATCGAGACGGGCATGAATCGTATCGGTGTCCACTACACACAGGTGCTCGACTTTGTACGCGGCATCAGTTTCCATCGCGGCATTCAGTGCGACGGCGTATTTACGCACTTTGCCACGGCCGATGAACCTTCGGGTTGGGACTACAAGCTGCAGTGCCAGCGTTTTACCGAGGCCGTTCAGGCAATTAAGGACGCAGGTTTTGAATGCGGTATCGTGCATTGTGCCAATACGCCGTCCTCGATGCTCGATTCTTCAATGCACTTTGACATGATTCGTGCCGGTATCGGTTTGTATGGTCTGCAGCCATGTGAGCTGAGTGGTCGCGTGATGCAGCTTGACCCCGTCATGAGCGTCCATGCGCGTGTGACGCGCGTGGCGCATCCCGCGATGGGCGAGGGTGTGGGCTACGGCTTTACCTATCGCGTACCGCGCACGCGCGTTCAGATCTGCACTCTGCCGATCGGTTATGCCGATGGCCTTTCGCGTACGCTTTCCAATCGTATGGACGTGCTGTATCGCGGCGAGCGTGTACGTCAGGTGGGCAATATCTGCATGGACCAGTTTATGGTCGCCATTCAGTCCAATCCGGCGCATGAGATTCCCGAGGCCGAGTATGGTGACGAGATGATCATTGTCGGCCGCGATGGAGATGCCGAGATTACCATGGACGAGATGGCGCGCCTACGCGGCACGATTAACTACGAGGTCGCTTGCGGCTTTGGCATGCGTCTCGACAAGGTCTACGTGTAGGAGCCGTTATGGGCGTCATGCACATCCCCGGCCATAGCCATCAGGCGCCGCGTGAGGTCGCACTCGAGGAGATCGAGGCCGTTCTGGGCGATTGTCACCTTTGCCAGCTTTACCAGTCGCGCCGCAACATCGTGTTTGGCGTGGGAAACCCCCGCGCTCGCGTGATGTTTATTGGCGAGGCGCCGGGCCGCAATGAGGATTTGCAGGGCGAGCCCTTTGTGGGGGCGGCAGGCGAGGACCTCAACGGCATTTTGTCGCTGGCGGGGCTCAAACGCGAAGACGTCTACATTGCCAACGTGCTTAAGTGCCGACCTCCGGGAAATCGCAATCCGCGTCCCGAGGAAGTGCTGGCTTGCTCGCCTTTTTTGCGTGAGCAGATTCGAAGCATTTGGCCCGATATCATCGTGACGCTTGGCAACCCCGCGACGCACTTTGTGCTTAAGACCGAGATTGGCATTACTAAGCTGCGCGGCAGGTTCCACCAGATGGGGCATTTTGTAGTAATGCCCACTTTCCATCCGGCAGCAGCGCTACGCAATCCGGCGTGGCAGGAGCTGCTGGAGGAAGACTTTAAGATGCTGGGCGACTATCTGGAGCGACATCCCGCACCAGAGGACGCCTCGGAATAATAAGGAGCATATATGTCCCTGGAGCGCCTGGGGGTAAGTACTTACAAAACGACTTGCGCTGCCGATACGGAGAACTTTGGCGCGCTAATTGCACCGTGCCTTGAGGACGGCGATGTGCTCATCCTGACCGGTGGCCTGGGAGTGGGCAAAACTCACTTTACCAAGGGCGTCTCGCGCGGGCTGGGCGATGGGCACGTGGTTACGAGCCCGACGTTTGCGCTCATGGCCGTTCACGATCAGGGCCGTATTCCGCTGTTTCACTTTGATCTATACCGCCTGGAGCATGCCTACGAGCTCGAGGATACGGGCATTTTCGATGTGCTGGGCTATGAGGGTGCTTGCCTGCTGGAATGGGGCGAACAATTCCAGGACGAGCTGACGGATGAGTATCTATCGGTGACGCTCAAGCGTGATGAGGGCGACAGTGATGTGCGAACGATAACGCTCGAGGCGCACGGTGACCGCGCAATGGAGCTTTCCCATTTGATTGATAAGGCTGTACAAGATGAGCTTGCATAACGACAACGCGCTGGTGGTGGCGCTCGATACCTCGACCGACATGCTTGCCTGCGCGGCAATCTGGATTGATGGGCAGACGGGCGAGACGAAGCTCGTGAGTGGCGACCACATGTGTCGACGTCACGCCAACGTTGAGCTCGTGAATACCGTTGATGGCGTGCTGGCTCAAGCCGGTCTGGACCGCAGCGATGTTGGTTGCTACGTGGTCGGCCGCGGCCCGGGGTCGTTTACGGGTGTGCGCATCGGCATCTCCACTGCCAAGGGCCTCGCGCGTGGTGCCAATGTTCCGCTGCTGGGCGTGTCGACGCTCGACGCCTGTGCTTGGACGGCGTGGAAGGCTGGCGTGCGCGGCAAGCTTGGTATCTTGGCCGATGCTATGCGCGGTGAGGTATATCCGGCGCTGTATGTGATGGGAGACGAGGGTCCCGAGCGTCAATTTGAGCGCGAGCACGTGGTCAAGGCTGCCGTGGCGCTCGATGAGTGGCGCCAAGCAGCGGACTGGGATCAGGTTCAGCTGACCGGTGACGGTCTCGTGCGCTATGGCAAGCTGCTGAGCGAGGATGAGACCGCTCGCTGCGTGGAGCGCGACCTGTGGTGGCCTTCGGGCGAGGGCTTGCTGCTCGCACATGCTACGGGCGATGGCGATCCGGCCCGCGTCCTGCCGATCTATACGCGTCTTTCGGATGCCGAGGAAAACGAGCGTAACCGTCTCGGTCTTGCCGAGAGTGCGCAGAGTGAAATTACGGGCGTTGCCGATGAGCTCGCTGGTCGCCATCTGCAGTTCCGCCCCATGGGCGCGGCGGATGCCGAGGGCGCGAGCGCGCTGGAGGCCGCCTGCTTTGAAGGTGCCGGACACGAGGCGTGGACGCCAGGCATGTTCTTGTCCGAGCTGGGCGAGGATGTTGCGGCGCCGCGCAGCTGGTGGGTGGCGCACGACGACGGCAAGCTGCTGGGCCTTGCCGGCGGTATGGTCGTGGACGGTGATGTGCAGATTCTGGATGTCGCCGTCGATCCGGTGCATCGTCGTGAGGGCATTGCCCGCAAGCTGCTGTCGCACGTGAGCTATGATGCCCAGATGCTCGGCTGCACCACGGCTTCGCTCGAGGTCGAGGACGGTAACGAGGGAGCGATCGCGCTCTATGCTGCCCTGGGCTTTACCGAGGCAGGCCGTCGCCGCGGTTATTACGGTGCCGGTAAGGACGCCATCGTCATGACGGCTCCGCTGCCCCTGGTGCTTCCGGTCGACAATGCTTCGCCCGAGCCGACGGCGGCAGAGCAGCGTGCCTGGCCCCTGCCTGCGCCTAAGCGCTCTGATGAGGAGCGTGCCGAGATTGCTCGCCGCCGCCTGGTGCTCGCCATCGAGAGCTCTTGCGACGAGACGGCTGTGGCGATTATCGATGCGGACGGCAATATGCTGGCCAACCAGGTATCGACGCAGATTGATTTTCATGCCCGCTTTGGCGGCGTGGTGCCCGAGATCGCCTCGCGCAAACACGTCGAGGTCATTGTGAGCGTTGTGGATGCGGTGCTTGAGGATGCCGCGGCGTCGCTCGGCCTTGGGGGCGGACCGATTGCCCCCAGCGAGCTTGCCGCCGTGGGCGTGACACAGGGTCCGGGCCTGGTGGGCGCCCTCGTGGTGGGCGTTGCCTTTGCCAAAGGCTTTGCCTACGCTGCCGGTAAGCCGCTCGTATGCGTCAACCATCTGGAGGGGCACCTGTTTGCCAACTTGCTGGCGCAGCCCGACCTCAAGCCGCCGTTCATCTTTACGCTTGTTTCGGGCGGGCATACCATGCTCGTGCACGTGAAGGAATGGGGCGACTACGAGGTACTTGGTGAGACACTCGACGATGCTGTGGGCGAGGCTTTCGACAAGGTGGCCAAGGCGTTGGGTCTGGGCTATCCCGGCGGCCCCATCATCTCCAAGCTGGCCGAGACGGGCAACCCCAAGGCGATCGATTTCCCCCGTGCGCTTAACAGCAGGGGGGACTACCGCTTCTCGCTTTCGGGCCTCAAGACGGCGGTGACGCTCTACATCGAGCAGGAGACCAAGGCCGGGCGAACGATTCACCTGCCCGATCTGGCGGCCTCGTTTGAGGCGGCGGTCTTTGACGTGCAGTACAAGAAGGCCAAAAACGCACTGCACGCTACCGGATGCAAGGAATACTGCATCGGTGGTGGCGTCTCGGCCAACCCGCATCTGCGCGAGATGATGATCAAGAAGCTTGGGCGTCAGGGGATCCGCGTAACGGTACCGCCCTTGTCTGCCTGTACCGATAACGCAGCCATGATCGCGGAGGTCGCCCGCCGTAAATTCGACCGAGGAGAAATCTCGCCGTTCGATGTCGACGCCGATCCGAATATGACGCTGTAGCTGGTAAGGTTCGGTCCCCGGTCGGAGGGGCCGGTTATAAGGTTTATCGCGAGTTCCGCACGAGCCGGAGAGCACTTAATGTGCTCTCCGTGCGAGCAGGCCTGTAGAGCAGGAAACCTTGCATACGCCCGCCCCGCCCCCGAGGGACGTCTCCCAAGCAAAAACTTTTGTTGGGTAAAGTCCGAGGTCAGTAGCGTTTTATACCGAGAATTTCAAAAAAGTTGAAAATTCATTACAAATTTGCGTTGACTTTACGTAACTAAAGTTTCATACTGCTTTTCATCCACTGGGGGATGTGAACACGCACGAATCGTTCACATCATGATTGAAGAGGATTTCTTAGACATGTTCACGCATCAGCTAAACATTATCAGCGTAGTAATTATCTGATGCGGGTTAGCACATACAGCTAGCCCGTACGATAACGGGCGGCTGATGAAGATGAGGGCCGTCGAGCGCAACCGACGGTCCTCATTTTTTATGTCTAGGAAGTTCTTTTTAGAGGAGGAAATGTAATGAACGGAGTTTTGCTCATGGTTGTGGCTGCGGCGGTGCTCGCCTGCGGCTATCTGGGCTACGGCCGCTGGCTGGCCAACAAGTGGGGCGTTGACAAAGAGGCCCTCACGCCGGCCAAACGCATGAAGGACGGCAAGAGCTTCTCGCCTGTCTCCGCCTTCACCGCGTTCTCGCACCAGTTCAGCTCGATCTGCGGTGCCGGCCCTGTTACGGGTACGATCGTCGCCATGGCCTTTGGCTGGCTGCCCGTCGTGCTCTGGGTCCTCGTCGGCGGCATCTTCTTCGGCGCCGTCCACGACTTTGGCGCCCTGTACGCTTCGATGAAGAACAACGGCAAGTCGCTCGCTCAGCTCATCGAGAAGTACATCGGCAAGACTGGCCGTCGCCTGTTCCTGCTGTTCTGCTGGCTGTTCTGCATCATCGTCATCGCCGCCTTCACCGACATGGTCTGCAAGACGTTCATGTTTACCCCGGCCGTTGACGCTTCTGGTGCTGCTACCGGTGCCATCGACTTCACCAAGTCCTATGCCGCTGGCTGCGCTGGTACCATCTCCATCCTGTTCACCTTCGTCGCTATCGCCTTTGGTTGGGCCCAGAAGAAGTTCAACCTCACCGGCGCTGCCGAGTTCGTCACCGGCGTGGTCCTCATGGTTCTCATGTTCGCCGTCGGTATGCAGTTCCCGGTCTACCTGGACAAGTTCCAGTGGTTCGCCGTCGTCATGGTCTACCTGGTCTTCGCTGGTGCTATGCCCATCCAGATGCTCAAGACCCCGCGTGACTACCTCACTTCCATCATGATGATCGTCATGATCGTCTGCGCTGTCCTCGGCATCGTCGTCCTGGGTGTCAACGGTCAGGCCACCATCACCGCTCCGGTCTTCACCGGCTTCTCCACTGCCTCCGGCATGATGTTCCCGGTCCTGTTCGTCTCCGTCGCTTGCGGTGCTCTCTCCGGTTTCCACAGCCTTGTTTCTTCCGGTACCTCCTCTAAGCAGGTCGAGAAGGAGCAGGACGCCGTCAAGGTCGGTTACGGCGCCATGATCGTCGAGTCCTTCGTCGGCATCCTTGCCATCATCGTCGCCGGCATCATGTTCTCCGACATGAACACTGCTGGTACCGGCGCCCTCAACGCCGGTGTCGCTTCCACCCCGTTCCAGATCTTCGCCGCTGGCATCTCCCGCGGTATGCAGGCCTTCGGTGTTGACGGCACGCTCGCTACCGTCTTCATGACCATGAACGTCTCCGCTCTGGCCCTGACCTCGCTCGACGCCGTTGCCCGCATCGCCCGCACTTCGTTCTCCGAGTTCTTTGCCCGGACCAACGACGCCCTGGCCATCGAGTCCAAGGCTGGCTACATGAAGGTTCTCGGCAACCCCTGGTTCGCCACGGTCGTCACCCTGCTTCCCGGTCTCGCCCTCGCCTTTGGTGGCTATGCCAACATCTGGCCGCTCTTTGGTGCTTCCAACCAGCTGCTCGGTGGCATGACCATGATCACCCTTGCCGTGTTCTGCAAGTGCACCGGCCGCAAGGGTTGGATGCTCTACGTGCCCGTCGCCTTCCTGCTCTGCTGCACCTTCACCTCGCTGGTCCAGAGCGCCATGGGCTGCCTGACCGCCGTCCAGGCTTACGGCTTCTTCGGCACCATCCCGGCTACCGCCACCACGGCCGCCGTCTCCGTCGCCGCCACCAAGGGCCTGCAGCTCGTCTTCGCCGTTCTGCTGATGGTTCTGGGCCTCATCGTTGCCGTCAACTGCCTCAAGGAGTTCTTCGGCAAGGAGACTGGCTCCATGCCCGACGAGGAGCCCGAGTGGTCCGAGATGGGCAAGGCCGAGTACGGTCGCGCCGCTGCCGCTGAGGCTCCTGCCGACGCCGAGGCCGCTAAGGCCTAGTCGGTCGGACGGGTTGAATCACCCATCAATATGACTCGGAAAGACCGGGTCCGCAATTGCGCGGGCCCGGTCTTTTTTGCGAAAGTTGACAACGTGGGGGCGTTCTCGCAGATGTTTTGCGTGGACAGGCGCGTGCGTTGTACCATATGGACGTATATGTGTGCATATGAAAGGGGCCCCGTGGCCAAGACGGTATATTCCGATAACCAAAACAATGTCGATGCCCTGGCTGAGCGCCTGAGCAGCCAGACGTCGCTTTCCGCCGAGCGGGCGAAGCTTGTCGCCTACGACCTGCTCTGCCGCAAGGCGCTTAAGATTAAGTCGAGTGCGCTGGCGCAGATTTTCCGCTCCGTCGATAAGGAATGCGACACCAAGGCGATGCGCGATGAGCTTATCGCGGCAAATATCGTGACCAAGATCGAGGGCAGCGGCATTAACGGGCGCCCGGCGTTCTATACCATCAATGCCGAAATCCACGATGTCCAGGAGCAGCCTGCCGAGTCCGTCGAAGATTTTGTCATCGAGGATCCCGTCGAGGTGTCTGCTGCGGAGGAAATTGCCCCGCGTGAACGCATCGATACCGATGAGTTGCTCGACGAGAACGTCGTGCGTGCCTTTACGGCCAAGGCAGGACGAGGCGGTTTTGGCGGGGGTGGCAAGCGCGATGCGCAGCGCCGTGCCCAGCAGGAGCGCTTCCGTCGCGCCGTTGCTCAAAAGGATGAGACGGATGCTGAGGCCATCGAGGAAAAGCCTGTCGAAATACAGGGGCCGACCCTCACTCAAGAGCATGCCGAGATTCAGGAGCCCAAGCGTCGTCGTGGTGCGCACTTTAAGGCCGAGCAGCGAGATGCTGCATGCGAGGTCCAGGATTCCGTCGAGGCTGCTGACGCGTCCGATGAGCCGGTCAAGAAGGCTCCGGGTTCATGCCGTCCCGGACGCGGGTTTGCGGGACGTGCGTATCCTGTAAAGCGTCAGGAGAAGAGCGAGCCGGCTTCGACCACTCAGGACGATAAGGCCGAAAAGACCGAGAAGGCCGTTGAGCCGACGGCTCGCGAGCAGAAGCCTGTTGAGCCGCAGCTTGAGGTTGATGCCGAGGCCAAGGGCCAGCAGCCTACTGATGAGCAGGTGGAGCAGGGCGCGCCGAGCAAGCCTCGCCGTCGCCGCCATCGTGGAGGCCGCGGTTCCCATGCCGAGACCGCAACCGAGAAGACCACGCCACAGAGCGAGGATGCGAAGGCCGAGGTTTCTCCGGAGCAGCCTAGGCGCCAGACGGCGAAGGAGGGCAAATCCGAGCGTCCGCAGAAGCAGGCGTCTACGCCGAAGCGCGAGCGCGGGGCCCAAGGCGATTCTAAGCGCAAGTCTCAGAAGAAGCCGGAGTCTGCCGCAGCAGATACTGCTGCCCAGCAGGCCGAGACGACTACCCACGGCGAGGTTTCGGCATTTGCCCTGGCCCGCATTTTGGGCAGGCAGCTGCTCAAAGTTGTACCTACGCCTACGGCGCTCTCTAAGATCAAGGAGCAACAGACCCAAATCGTAAAGGTCGAGGGCAAGGACGGCAAAAAGGCTCCGCAGCGTACTCAGCACAACGAGATGTCCAACCGCAAGATTGCCGAGGAAATCGCAATCATCCAGGCTTGGATCGAGCGGAACCGAGGTGCCGATATGCCGGTTGCCTCGCGCCGCCAGCGTGCCTACCAGATTTTTAACGACGAGAAGGCTTTTGACGGCAAGCACGGTGAGCGCCTGATCAGGCGTATGACCGAAAAGGGCATCAGCATGCAGGCGATCAAGGTCGCCCCCAACCGTCCGGTGCACTTTACGGGCTTCTTTACGCTGGGCGCCGACAAGCCGTTCATTATGGTCGAGAACCTGGACACCTACGACGAGATCGTCAAGCTGCTGCGTGGCCGCAAGCACGCTAAGCTCTTTGGTATCAAGGTGGGCGGCGTGATCTTTGGCGGCGGTTGCAAGGCGAGCGTCTCGCATGCACTCGACGACTATCTGGCCGAGATCGGTTATCGCTTTAACTATGTCTACTACGTGGGTGACATCGACCGAGAGGGCGCGCGCATCGTCGAGCAGGCCCGTAACGCCAATGTGGTTGAGATTCGCCTGCATGCCGGTATGTACCGCGCCATGCTCGCCGAACACAGGCGTCGCGTGAAGGCCGGCGGCGAGTGCGAGCCCGCGGCTGCCAACCAAGGCGTGCCGCAGAACCTGGCGGCGACGATCAAGGATCTGCCCATGGTTACGCGTGTGCAGTTCCGCAACGTGCTGCGTGAGGGCGGGCGTATTCCGCAGGAGATTCTGATGACCGTAGACTATCGGGATGGCGACTCGGGAAGCTTCGACCGCATGCTGAACAATTAGGGACGTGTGGCCCCGACGGGCCGGGCATTAAGTTTGCTGCTCTACAGTCCTGCGCAAGACGAAGGCCACATTAAGTGGCCTTCTTTGCGTGCGGAACTCGCGACAAACTTAATGCCCGGCCCGTCGGGGCCACACGGCACTTTGTTGATGGCGGCTCGCTTTTCGGAACTGGGCTGATAATTTTTAGATGTAAGGCGCTCTTGGCCCTAATGGGCTTGGGGCGCCTGTCTTTTGTAGGTAGATTTTGGGACATGCCTGAAAATCTACCTTCAACTTCTCGTCCTGCACGAGAAGTTATGGCTGAAACTTCTCGTGCAGGACGAGAAGTTATATACTCAAGATGTTGAAAGGAGAGCATTATGGCACCTACGGCGTTGAGTATTGCAGAGATTGTTGCCGAGGCCCGTTCCTTTGAGATTCCTCATGTCGTGCATCGAGACGATGTCATCGGTGATCTTCCTGAGCCAAAGCCGTTCAATCTCGTCCATATCATCACGGGCATCAGGCGCTGCGGCAAAACGTTCTATGCGTTTCAATGGATTCATCGCCTTACCGATCGCGGTGTCGATTCCGAGCGTATCTTCTACTTCAATTTTGCCGACGATCGTCTTCGGCCTGCGCCGGACACGCTTATGAGCGACATATTGGAAGAATATTGGAGGCAAGTTCCCTCTGCACGGTCAAAGGGTTGTTATCTCTTTTTGGATGAAGTGCAGGAGACTGATGGATGGCAGGGTGTTTGCCAACGCTTGGCTGAGCATGAGAATGTGACGCTTGTTATTACCGGGTCTTCTTCGAAGCTCTCCGCTGATGAAATCGCGACACAGTTCCGCGGTCGTTCGCAAGAGCATGCTATGCATCCACTCTCGTTTCGCGAGTATTGTGCGTTTCATCACATTGAAACGCCGGATATGCCTACTGATGCTGGAGCTCCGGCTGTTTCTCCGCAGCAGCGGACTGATTTGGAATCGGCATACGACCGCTACCTCGTAGAGGGCGGCTTTCCTGGGGTGCAGAAGCTTGATGCCGGCTCTCGTATTCAGATGCTTCAGGCCTATCTACGAGATGTTGTTGCTCGAGATATTCTCGAGCGAAGTGGGCGTACAGATATCGCGCTCGCCAACCAAGTGGGGCTCTTCTGCCTGAGGAACACGGGGTGCGACCTCTCGGTTAACAGTTTGCTGGATGCTTTAAAGTCTGTCGGATATCGAGCGTCATGGGAAAAGATCAGTGAGCTCGTGCGCCTGTTCCAGCAGGCTCATCTCATCGGCTTGCTCCCGGAGTATTCGACGGCGCTATCGCCGAAGACAACGACAATGGATAAGGTCTATGCCGTCGATCAGGGAATGGCATACGCGACGTCGCGCGCCAATCAGCAGGATATCGGAAAGCGTCTGGAGACAGCAATTTATGCTGAGCTTATGCGCCGCACGGCAAACGGTCGCATGGAAACGGTGACTTCATATACGGCTCCGACGCAGACGCGAGAAAAGGTCGATTTTCTGGTTGGAGATGCTTTGGCGTCGGAACCATATGCGCTTTACCAAGTAACGGTCGATATGACGGCGGAGAAAACGCGCCGCCGTGAAGTCGGGTCTCTTGAGGTCGCGATGTCAAAAATGAGGATCAAAGACGCAAAAATCATTACGCTGCGTGAGGCCACCCAAATCGAAACGGAGTACGGCATTATCGAAGTCATTCCCGCGTGGAAATGGTCGCTCAGTCTGAAGTAGGGCGTGCGGTCCCGTCGGTCGGGGCACCGGCTTAGGTTTCCTGCTCTACAGTCCTGCTCACGACGGAGGCCACATTAAGTGGCCTCCTGTTCGTGCGGAACTCGCGATAAACCTAAGCCGGTGCCCCGACCGACGGGACTGCACGGCACTTTGTAGAAAGCGGCTCTCTTTTCGGAACTGGGCTGATGGTTTCTAAATGATGGGGCTCTCGGCTGATATGGGACGGAGGGATTCCGCGTCCGCCTTTTCGGCGGCCGCGGCCCGCTGCGTCGCTTCGCTCCTTGCGTGCTGCGCTGGAAAACGCTTCGCGTTTCCTCAGCTCCGCACCCTTGCGGGTTCGAATCCCTCCGCTTGCCCACGAAAAAGCGCTCCGGGTCTAAAAGAGCCTGGAGCGCTATGTTCTTAGGGGCTGGGACGGAGGGATTCGAACCCCCAACAGCCGGCACCAAAAACCGGAGTTCTACCGTTGAACTACGTCCCAATGTGTGGTGTTGCCCAAAAGCAACTCGTTTAGTTTACCTAATCTGCGAGGGCATCGCAAACGCCGTCGAGAAGGCGTACGGCGAGGGTCTGGGCGTCGCTTGCCGTGAAGGTGCCGTTGTAGCGTGTCATGCCCGTGAGTTCAATGCGAATGCGGGCCGGCTTTTGCTGCGCGGCAACATTGGCGGTGCGGATGCGCTGGGCCAGGTTGTGGCACTCGGCGAGGGCAATCGTGGCGCGCGGCGCGGCGTCGGCGGGCAGCTCATCGCTTGCGATCTCGAGTACCAGGTCCACGTCGGTCGGAACCTCGGAATCGCAAAGCATCATGCCGCTGTTGTCGGTCGTCGCCGTGGCGATGTTCCACATGCGCGATGCGACGCTGCGTGCGATGGGGTCCTCGCCGATAACCGCAATCTGGAAGCGCTCGAGCACGTTGGCGGCGCGGGCAAAACCGATACGCGACTCGGCCTCGGTGACCGAAGGCTTGCCCTCCCACACATGGTGCAGGCGGTTGATATAGGCGTAGGTATCCTGAAAGGCCATGCCATCGGCAAACAGACCGACGTTTTCTTGGAACTGCTGCAGGGCGGCCTCGGTATGCGGGCCAAAGTAGCCGTCGTCCTCGCCGCAGGCAAAGCCCAGCACGTTCAGAGCGCGCTGCAGGGCCTGCACATCGGCGCCGTGGAAGTTGGGCATGCGCAGGTAGAGGGTGCGGTCGCCAAGCTTATACGAGGCATCGACCAGGGCACTCCAGCAGGGGATATCGACGGCGTAGCCAGCGGCAAGGCCGCTGTCGAGCCTAAAGGTGCCAACAGCCTGCTCGGTGGTGGTGCCAAAGCGCTTGTCGGCGACCTCGGCGTCATCGATTGTATAGCCGAGCTGCAGAAGGCGGGACTGGACGTCCTCGACGGCTGCTCCCTGCATGCCCGTTGTGATAGGTTCCATGAACGAACCCCTTTCGGCGTACCATTCGTACTATTTGAGCGTGTGTCGGATAGACAACGCAAAGGGTTGCATAAACATGCACTCAACAGTGTAGCAAGTTGTACCCAAATGCGCTGCTGACAGGTTTTATAACCCCCGCTAGTTAAGGCGCTCCACAAAGAAATCTGCCATGGAGTCGAACAGCTCGCGTGCATGCGGGTCGAGCTCGACACCTTCGATAGCGGCCTTGGCCTTGGCAGTCAGGTTGAGTGCGTAAGTGTGGGCGAAATCGACAGAGCCGGTCTGCTGGAAGATCTCCACGGCGCGTGCGAGTTGCACGGGGTCCTCGGTGCCCGAGGAAAGGATTGCCTCGACTTCGTCGTGATAACGCTCGTCTGACAGGGCATGCACGGCGACGAGCGTGCGCTTGCCCTCTGTGATATCGGTGCGGAAGTCCTTGTTGGCGGCCTCCTTGGTGCCAATAAGGTTGAGCAGATCATCTTGGATCTGAAAGGCAAGGCCCGTGTGCAGGCCAAAGGCGCGCAGCGCCTCAATCTGGTCTTCGCTGCCGCCACCGATAATGGCTCCGGCGGCAAGTGGCGTGGCTCCGCTGTAGTACGCGGTCTTGTGCGTCGCCATGTCCAGATAATCGTCGACCGAGATGTCAAAGCGCCCATCGTGGACCCAGCCCAGGTCGAGCGCCTGACCCTCGATGGTGCGAACGATCATCTCGGTGAGCTCGTGGAGCACGCGGAGCTTCACGTCTGCCTCGAGCGTGGGGTCGTCGAGAACCGTCTTGGTAACCATGGTGAGCGCTAGGTCGCCGCAGTTGATGGCAAGTCCCGTACCCTCGGTAAGGTGCATACAGGGCTTGCCGCGGCGCAGCTGGCCGTTGTCGGCGATGTCGTCATGGATAAGCGCTCCCGACTGAAAGTGCTCGATGGCCGCCGCCGCGCTTCGGGCGCTCTCAAAGCTGCCGCCTACCGCGGTGGCGGCGAGCATGCAGATGAGCGGGCGGTGGCGCTTGCCGGCATTGGCCGTAAATGCCGAGAGCGGCGCGTACAGGTAGCGCTCGATATCGGCAGAGGTCGCCTGTCCGTCAAAGAACGTGGCCAGATAGTCGTTAATCTGGTCAAAATGCTGGGCTAAAAAGCTGGTAAACGGACTGGACACGGGTTCTCGCATTCTTTCTTAGGTTGCATCGTTGCGTTATGCAGACAACATATTGCCACATTAGGGCATCGAGCGCGGCGGTTGAAGACGATTGAGCCATGTTGTCGCAAATGCGGCAAGAGGCGCGGCTAGATAAGTCCAAAGTGCTCGAGCGCGGTGACGACGCCGTCGTGGTCGAAGCTGTCGGTGACGTAGTCGGCCTTTTCCTTGAGGAAGTCCGGCGCGTTGCCCATGGCGACGCCAACATCGACCGCCTCCATGAGGGCGATGTCGTTGCTTGCGTCGCCGATGCCGTACACAGTGCCGTGATCTGGCCCCAGGGCGTCAAGCACGGCCTTGATTCCGGCCCGTTTGGTGCACTCGCGAGGCGAGATTTCCGTGACCTCGAGTTCGAGCTCGTTGAGGCAGAGCAGAGGCCCAAGCTCTTCATCTTGGGCGATGCGGTTGGCGAGCGGTGTGGACATAAGAATTTTATAAGCGTTGTAGTGCTTGAGTTGCGTGACGGCGTCGCCCACGGTGCGCGCGTATCCGTACGTCTTGGGGGCATCTGCGCTCATGCGCACGACGCGATCGATGCCCTCAAAGCGAATGACCTCACCCGATTGTTCGAGATAGGGGGCGAGGCGCTGTAGCAGACCGGGGTTTATGGCCGCATTTCGTACGATGCGCCCCTCGAGTTCGGCGTAGCCGCCCGCGAGACATACGATGCCCGCCCACGGCAGCTCGAGCAGCTTGGGATGGATGCAGCTGAGGGTGCGCCCCGTGCAGATAAAGGCTTTGTTGCCGTTGGCGACAAACGTGCGAATTGCCTGTGCAACCGTTTCGTTGGGATAGGGGGAAAGGTCTCGCTCGCCCTCGGGGAGCTCTTGGGCAAGTTTGGGATCTTGCCAGGCAAGCGTACCGTCGATGTCGAAGAAGCAGATATTGCCATGCTTTTTGGCGTCATCGGCGGCATGAGAAAGCGGGGTGGCAAATGCAAAACCCGGTTCGAGTCCCATAATCTGATCAAAGTGCTCTTTGACGCGGGGGACCGAGACGCCGATGATTACCTGGGCGGTCTTGCCGGTGACGATGAGGCCTTTGGCGCCCGCTGCGACAAAGGTTGCGTTGTCCGCGACGATAGAAGGGTCCGCGACTTCGACGCGCAGCCGCGTGGCGCAGTTGGTTGCGCCCACAATGTTGGAGACGCCGCCCAGAAGCGCCACAACCTGCTCGGCGAGCAGACGATCTTGTGATGCCTGGCAGTCGGAAGCGCCGGCTTCGGATAAGCGCTTTTCGTCAACGTCGTTTCCCGTCAAGCGCGAGAGCGCCGTGTTGCTGGCAATGTAGTCCTCGCGTCCCGGGGTTTTAAGGTCAAAGGTCAGGATAAGACCTCGAAAGCTCAGAAAGAAGATGACGCTAAAGACGAGTCCGATTCCGAGTGCCAAAAGGTAGGAGCCGGCATGCGTCCGCATGAGCGGGATAAAGTTGAAGGCAGCCATCTCCATAAGGCCACCCGAGAAGATGCCGACGACGCCAAAGAAGTTCATGGCCATGGCAAGGCAGGAGGATAGGACGGCGTAGAGCAAAAAGAGTCCGGGATAGGTGAACATAAAGAGAAACTCGAGCGGCTCGGTGACGCCGCAGACCATCGAGGCGACGATGGCGGGCAGAAGGATGGTCTTGAGGCTGGCACGGCGTTCGGGCTTGGCCGTGGTGTAGAACGCTACGGCGATGGCGGGAAGACCAAAGAGCTTGACCCAACCGGTGGCGGTGAAACCAGCCCAGGGCGCTAGCTCGTTGAGGGGGCGCGTGCTGTGCGAGAGGATGGGAAGCAAGTTGGTCCACGTGGCGTAGATGCCATCGGTAATAACCAAATTGTCGTAGTAGATTGGCATGTAGAGCAGGTGATGCAGCCCCACGGGCTCGAGTGCTCGCTCTAAAAACACAAAGGCGCCCACGCCGAAGGGACCGACGCCCGTAAGTGCATGGCGCAGTGTTTCGGTCATTGCGTATACGATGGGCACGATGGCGGCCGAGATAGCGGCAAGGGCGAATACGGCAAAAAAGCTAATGAGGTAGACCAACGAGGAGCCCGAGAAAGTACCGAGCCAATCGGGAACCTTGGCATCGTAGAAGCGGTCATGGATGGCGACGACGGTGGCCGATACCGCCAGCGGGCCGATAATGCCGGTGTCGAGCGTCTTGATGCCGTCGATGACGGTGATGCCGCTGGCGGAGGTCAAAGACGACGGGTACTTAAGTCCAAGGTTGTCGCCGCTCAGCTTAATGATCTCGCTCAAAAAGAAGCAATAGGCAAAATAGGCCACGAGTGCCTCGAAGCAGCAGCGCGCCGGTTGCTTTTGGGCAAGGCCGATGGGCAGCGCTACGGCAAAAAGCAGTGGGAGGCGTTTAAAGACCGTCCACGAGCCGCGCTGGATGATAGCCCAAAAAACATACCAAGGGGTTCCGTATACGGCGAGGTCGCCGACGATGTCCGCAGACGTTGCGAGGGCGGAGACGCCGACCATAAGGCCCGATATGGAAAACAGCATGGCGGGCGCGAACATTGCCCCGCCAAAGCGTTGGATTTTCTGCAGCATAATATGCCTTCCGGATGCAACATGCTGTGCGAGCAAGAACGTTTAAACAATGAACTCATTGTAGAGGACTGGCTGCTTGCCGCATTGACGGTTTTGATTCGGTCCGATTTGGGTGCCGGGGGAACCGTCGACGGTAAATAATCCGTGCTTTGCCGATAGACGGTTTAAACAACCTCAAGAAATGCTATCGTGCCTAGCCATACATATTCATTAGAGGTGAAGCCATGCCAAAAGCGATTTACGAAGGAATCTACCGCGAGATCCGTTCGCGCATCATTAACGGGACCTATGCGTTTCAGGAGATGCTGCCAACCGAAGCCGAGCTGACTGCGGAATTTGGCTGCACGCGCAATACCGTCCGCCGCGCCTTGAGCATGCTGGCCGACGAGATGTTTGTGCAGCCCATACACGGCAAGGGCGTGCGCGTTATTTGGCTCAAGGGCGAAACCGGCATGCTGGGCGCGCTCGAGGAAGTCGAGTCGTTTGGCGAATTTGCAAAGCGCAACAATGCCGTTGCATCGACGGACGTTAAGTCCTTTGAACATCTGGTCTGCACCGAGCAGCTCTCTCGTCGCCTGGGCTTTAAGGTGGGCGAGGAGCTCATTCGCGTGGTGCGTGTCCGCAGCCTTAACGGCAGTGCTCGCCAGGTGGACCACGGCTACTTTTTGGAGTCGATCGCCAAGGGTCTGACCCCTGAGATCGCGGCAGAATCCATCTACGACTATCTGGAGCACAAGCGCGGCATCAAAGTGATGGCGAGTCGCCGTACGGTGAGTGTCGAGCTCGCCAACGATGAAGACTGCAGCTATCTTGACCTCGGCAAATACAACTGCGTTGCCGTCATGGAGAGTCAGTCGTACACCTCGGACGGCATCTTGTTCGAGGTGACGCATGCTCGCACACACCCCGAGATCTTCCATTACCGTATCAATTCCAAGCGATAGGTAACAGACGCATAAGCTTGCGTTTCGATATGAAGTGCCCCGTGCGGTCGATGGGATATCGGCCGCACGGGGCACTTTTTCTATAGGCGCTTTAATTGTTTAGACAATATTTGTCAAGTACGAATGTATCAAGAACCGTTCACCGAAGTTTTTCTACCGCTCTAGTAATACTTGTTCAAACAACTAGCCAAATAGCGTATTGTACAAATCAGCAAAAGGGGCAAAGTCCCCGAGCCAATCTCCGAAGGCGGCGGCAAAGGGTGCCGCCACGGTGTGAAAGGGTGGATTGTAATGAAGAACGAAATGAGCAGAAGGCAGTTCCTGGGCTTCGCTGGTTCCGCGGCTGCGGTTCTGGGTCTGGGTCTTGTGGGCTGCGGTGGCTCCGCCGGCTCCGGCTCCTCTGCTTCTGGTGACGCTGCCGAGGTCTACTTCCTCCAGTTCAAGCCCGAGGTCGACAAGGAGTGGAAGGAGATCGCCAAGGCGTACAAGAAGGAGAAGGGCGTCGAGGTCAAGATCGTGACCGCCGCCTCCAACACCTACGAGGAGAAGCTCAAGTCCGAGATGTCCAAGAGCTCCGCTCCGACGCTGTTCCAGGTCAACGGCCCCACCGGCCTTAAGAACTGGAAGGACTACTGCGCCGATCTTTCCGACACCAAGCTCCGCGGCGAGCTCATCGACGACTCCCTGGCGCTGCAGTCCGACGGCAAGGATCTGGGTATCGACTGGGTTCAGGAGAGCTACGGCATCATCTACAACAAGGAGCTCCTCGAGAAGGCCGGCTACAAGGCCGAGGACATCAACTCCTTCGACAAGCTGAAGGCTTGCGCCGATGACATCCAGGCCCGCAAGGACGAGCTTGGCGTTGAGGGTGCCTTCACTTCTGCCGGCATGGATGACTCCTCCAGCTGGCGCTACACCACCCACCTCGCCAACCTCCCGCTCTACTACGAGTTCGAGAAGGAGCACAACCAGGAGGACGACGAGATCAAGGGCGAGTATCTCGACAACTTCAAGCAGATTTTCGACCTGTACATCACCGACTCCACCTGCGATCCTTCGCAGCTTGCCTCCAAGACCGGCGACGACGCCACCAACGAGTTCGCAACCGGCAAGGCCGTCTTCTATCAGAACGGCTCTTGGGCATACGCTGACCTCACCAAGGCCGGTATGACCGACGACCAGCTCGGCATGCTGCCGATCTACATCGGCGTCGACGGCGAGGAGAACCAGGGCCTGTGCTCCGGCGGCGAGAACTACTGGTGCGTGAGCTCCCAGGCTTCCGAGGATGCTCAGAAGGCCACCGAGGACTTCATGTACTGGTGCGTCACCGCTGACACCCCGACCAGCATCATCGCCGACAAGATGGGTCTGACTGCCCCGTTCAAGAGCGCCAAGAACACCACCAACGTCTTCTCGCAGCAGGCTGTTGCCATGGCTAAGGACGGCAAGAAGACCGTCGCTTGGGACTTCGTTTACATCCCCTCTGAGGAGTGGAAGAAAAACCTCAAGCAGGCTCTGATTGCCTATGCTGCCGATAACACCAAGTGGGACGGCGTCAAGAACGCCTTCGTCGATGGCTGGAAGACCGAGAAGGCTGCTTCCGAGTAAGCAGTTGCTGCCCAAGCTATCTGATTAGCGACAGGGGGCGGGCAGACGTCGGTTTGCCCGCCCCCTGCATATTGAAAGGACCCTTCTATGGGCAAAGCACTCAAGCGCTGGTGGCCGCTCTTTATGCTGCCCACGTGCCTGGCGTTTATGATCGGGTTCGTGATCCCCTTTATCCAGGGTTTCTATCTCTCGTTCTGCCAGTTTATTACCATTAACAACACGCACTTCGTCGGTATCGAGAACTACGTGCATGCACTGTCCGATCCGCAGTTTGCCACGTCGTTCTTCTTTACGGTGGCGTTTGCTTTCCTGTCGACGGTGCTCATCAACGTGATCGCCCTCGCCATCGCGCAGGCGCTCACCCGCAAGGCGCTCAAGGGCACCAACATCTTCCGTACGATCTTCTTCATGCCTAACCTGATCGGCGGCATCGTGCTGGGCTACATTTGGCAGATTCTGATCAACTGCCTGCTCTCCAACATCGGCGCCCAGCTCATTGCCCTTAACTCTGCTGCTGGCTTCTGGGGCCTTATCATCCTGACCCTGTGGCAGCAGGTCGGCTACATGATGATCATCTACATCGCTGGTCTGCAGTCCATTCCGTCCGACTACATCGAGGCCGCCAAGGTCGACGGTGCCACGGCATGGCAGACGTTTTGGAAGGTTAAGATCCCCAATCTGATGCCGACCATCACCATCTGCCTGTTCCTGTCCATCACCAACGGCTTTAAGCTGTTCGACCAGAACCTCGCCCTTACCGGCGGCGCCCCCGCGCACTCCACCGAGATGCTCGCCCTGAACATCTACAACACGTTCTATTCGCGTGCCGGTATCGCGTGGCAGGGCATCGGTCAGGCCAAGGCGGTTATCTTCTGCATCCTGGTCGTCGCTATCTCCATGATTCAGCTTAAGGCCACGAGGTCCAAGGAGGTGCAGCAGTAATGAAACGCGATAAGGCTATTAACCGCGCGCTCTCGATTTTCTTTACGATCCTGTCGCTCGCGTGGATCTACCCCGTGTTCATGATTGCGCTCAATTCCTTTAAAAAGGGAACTGCAATCAGCACCACCACGGCGTTCGATTTGCTTACGCCTGAGACGTTCAACGGCCTTGCAAACTACGTGCACGCTCTTAACGAGCAGGGCTTTGCCTCGGCGTTTATGTACTCGCTCATCATCACGGTCACGTCGGTCGTTCTGATTTTGGTGTGCTGCTCCATGTGCGCTTGGTACGTAGTGCGTGTCAACAGCAAGATCTCGAACTTCTTCTATTACCTGTTCGTCTTCTCGATGGTCGTGCCCTTCCAGATGCTCATGTTCACGCTGTCCAATTTGGCGGACCGCATCGGCTTCAACACGCCGTTCAACATCTGCTTTATCTACCTTGGCTTTGGCGCGGGCCTGGCGGTCTTTATGTTCGCCGGCTTTGTAAAGAACATCCCGCTCGAGATCGAGGAGGCGGCCATGATCGACGGCTGCAACCCGGTCCAGGTGTTCTTTAAGATCGTCCTCCCCATCATGAAGCCCACCTATCTTTCGGTCGGCATTCTCGAGACCATGTGGGTCTGGAACGACTACCTGCTGCCCTACCTTACGCTCGACTCCACCAAGTACAAGACCATTCCTATCTTGATCCAGTACTTCCGCGGCGGCTACGGCCATGTCGAGCTCGGCCCCATGATGGCCTGCATCATGATGGTCGTTGTCCCCATCGTCATCATGTACATCCTCTGCCAGAAGTACATCATTGACGGCGTGGTGGCAGGTGCCGTCAAGGGCTGATGCCGTAACTGTTTTGCAAGTTTCTGCGGCGCCCCTCAGCGCGGCGCCGCATATCGAAAGGTAAAGACATGGCCGAGATCGTTCTCAAACATGTTCAGAAGGTGTATCCCAACAACGAGTCCAAAAAGAAGGGCTTCTTTGGCAAAAAGAAGAACACCGAGGAGAAGAAGCACAACCTCAAGGTTACCGAGGACGGCGTGCTCGCAGTAGAGGACTTTAACCTCACCGTGCATGACCAGGAGTTTATCGTCCTCGTCGGCCCGTCTGGCTGCGGTAAGTCCACGACGATGCGTATGGTCGCCGGCCTGGAGGACATTACCTCGGGCGACGTGCTCATCGACGGCAAGCGTGTCAACGACGTGGCACCCAAGGACCGTGACATTGCCATGGTGTTCCAGAGCTACGCTCTGTACCCCAACATGACGGTGTACGAGAACATGGCGTTTACGCTTGAGCTCAAGAAGGTCCCCAAAGACGAGATTGACCGCAAGGTTCGCTCCGCTGCCGAGATTTTGGGTATCACCGAGTACCTCGATCGTAAGCCTAAGGCGCTCTCTGGCGGCCAGCGTCAGCGCGTTGCCATCGGCCGCGCCATCGTGCGTGACCCCAAGGTATTCCTGATGGACGAGCCGCTGTCCAACCTGGACGCCAAGCTTCGTAACCAGATGCGTGCCGAGCTCATTAAGCTTCGCCACGAGATCAAAGGCACATTCATCTATGTTACCCACGACCAGACCGAGGCTATGACCCTCGGCGACCGCATCGTGGTCATGAAGGACGGCGTTGTTCAGCAGATCGCCACGCCGCAGGAGGTCTTCAACCATCCCGCGAACATCTTTGTCGCCGGCTTCATCGGCGTGCCGCAGATGAACTTCTTCGATGCCCAGCTGGTGCGCTCGGGCAACGGCTTCACCGTCAAGACCGAGGATATGAACGTGGCGCTCGCCCCCGAGACCTGCGCTCAGCTTGCTCTCAACTGGGACGACGGCGACGTGAAGGAGATTACGGCCGGCGTGCGCCCCGAGCAGATTCTGCTTGCTGACAAGGGCGAGGAGGGTGCGCTTCAGGGCACCATCGAGGTCACCGAGCTCATGGGTTCGACCGAGCATGTCCACGTGACCGCTCCCGATGGCCAGTTCGTCCTGATCATTCCCGTTGTCGACCTTGAGGCCAAGGGTGCGCTCAAGGCTGGCGACACCATCTGGTTCAAGTTCGAGAAGAACGCGACCCACCTTTTCGATAAGGTCTCTGGCAAGAACCTTATCTAGGCCCGACCCAATCAGGCCCTCCTTTTGGGCGACTGCGGTTTTGCCATCCTTTTGCCGTAGTCACATATAAGGCTCCCCTCTCGTCCGCTGAGCGAGAGGGGAGCCTTTCTTTGTGCTGGGGCTGTCTGGCCGGTCGTTTGTCTCAATCTGTAACAGGAGGAGGGCCAAATTGGGCCTAGATGTTACAGATCGAGACAGCGCCGAGCTGCCTTTCCTTTTATCTCGATCTGTAACACGAAAGACTGATTTCGGCAGTTACCTGTTACAGATCGAGATTGTTTTAGCCGCCTTGCCCGTCTGTCTCATTCTGTAACAGGTAGACCCAATTTTGCCGGCTAGATGTTACGGGTCGAGATTATTTGGTCGAGGCGGGCCACGGGCAACACACGGGCACAAAAAACGGAGCCGTGTTGCCACGACTCCGTTTCTCAAGAGGATGGGTAAGGGGAATGGGTTAGTCCAGGTGCCAGATCTCGTCGTTGTACTGAGCGATCGTGCGGTCGGACGAGAAGGTGCCGGCGTTGGCGATGTTGATCAGCGCCTTACGCATCCAGGCGTCCTGGTCCTCGTAGTCTGCCAGCATGCGCTCCTTGGTCTGGATGTACTCCTCAATATCGAGCAGGGCCATAAACCAGTCCTTGCCCTTAATGTCGTCGTGCAGGCGCTGCAGGCGCTCGGCGTTGCCAGTTGCCATAAAGGCTGGATTGGTGATGAAGTCGACCAGCAGCTTGATACCGGGCTTGCGGTAGAGCGCGCCGGCGTTATAGCTGCCGTCGGCGTAGAGCTGCTCAACCTGTTTGGACGAGGCGCCAAAGGTGTAGATGTTCTCGTCGCCCACGAGTTCGGCGATCTCGACATTGGCGCCGTCGAGCGTGCACAGGGTCAAAGCACCGTTGAGCATGAACTTCATGTTGGAGGTGCCGCTCGCCTCCTTGGAGGCCAGGCTAATCTGCTCGGAGATGTCGGCGGCGGGAATCACGCGCTCGGCAGCGGTGACGTTATAGTTCTCGATCATGACGACTTGCAGGTAGGGAGCCACGTCGGGATCGTTTGCGATCCACTGCGACAACGTCAGGATCAGATGGATGATGTCCTGGGCGATAGTGTAGGCAGGTGCCGCCTTGCCGCCAAAGATGATGGTGACGGGGTGCTTAGGTCTGTTGCCGTTCTTGATATCGAGGTACTTCCAGATAATGTAGAGCGCAAGCATCTGCTGGCGCTTGTACTCGTGGATGCGCTTGACCTGAACGTCGATGATGGCGCCTGCGGGAATCGTCACGCCCTGCTCCAGGGCCATGAATTCGCGCATGATTGCCTTGGCATCGGCCTTGGTGGCGGCCAGGCGCTCAAGAACGTCCTTGTCGTCGGCGAACGCGGCGAGCTTGCTCAGGTCGCCGGTGCGGCGCCAATCGGTGCCGATCACATCGTCGAGCAGGCTGGCGAGTGCGGGGTTGGCACCGTGAATCCAGCGGCGGAAGGTAATGCCGTTGGTCTTATTAGAGAACTTCTCGGGATAGATCTCGTAGAACGGATGGAGCTCGGTGTCCTCCAGGATCTTGGTGTGGAGTGCCGCAACGCCGTTGATGGAGAAGCCAAAGTGGATGTCGATGTGGGCCATGTGGACGGTGTCGTGATCGTCGATGATGGCGACACGCGGGTCATCGTGCTCGGCCTTGGCAACCTCGTCAAGCTTGACGATGATGTCGGCGATGGCGGGGGAGACCTTCTGCAGGCTTGCGAGTGGCCACTTTTCGAGGGCCTCGGCAAGAATCGTGTGGTTGGTGTAGGCGACCATGGAGCGCACGATGGCGACGGCCTCGTCAAACTCAATATCGCGCTTGGTGGTGAGCAGGCGGATGAGCTCGGGAATGACCATGGTGGGGTGCGTGTCGTTAATTTGGACCACGGCGTAGTCGGCCAGATCGTGCAGGTTGCTGCCGCGCTCGATGGCCTCGTCGATCAGGAGCTGGGCGGCGTTGCTCACCATGAAGTATTCCTGGTAGATGCGAAGCAGGCGGCCCTGCTCGTCGGAATCGTCGGGGTAGAGGAACAAGGTGAGGTTTTTGGCGATCTCGGTCTTGTCGAAGTCGATGGAGCTGCCGGGGACCAGGCCGTCGTCGACGCTCGCCAGGTCGAACAGGCGCAGACGGTTCTTGGTGGGCTGGCCGTAACCGGGCACATCGATGTTGACGAGCTTGGAGGTAACGGCAAAATCGCCGAACTCGACGGTGTAGGAGCGGTCATCGTCGACTAGGATGTCCTGCTCACCGAGCCACTCGTCGGGGACGGCCTTCTGCTGGTTGTCGACAAAGCGCTGACGGAACAGACCGTAGTGATAGTTGAGGCCCACGCCATCGCCGGTCAAGCCCAGCGTGGCGATGGAATCCAGGAAGCACGCGGCCAGGCGGCCCAGGCCGCCGTTGCCGAGCGACGGCTCGACCTCGAACTCCTCGATCTTGTTGAGGTCGTGGCCTGCGGTGGTGAGCTGGTCCTTAACCTCGTCGTAGATGCCGAGGTCGATCATGTTGTTGATGAGCAGCTTGCCGATCAAAAATTCGGCGGAAATGTAATAGAGCTTTTTCTTGCCGTTGTTGAGCGGGCAGGCGGCAGAGCGCTCCTGCACGAGCTTGACCAGCAGTTTGTAAATGCGGCGGTCATCGAGTTGCTCGAGCGAAGTTCCAAAGGACTGCTCGGCAAGATCCGCGAGATTGATGCGGGGCATGTTTCCTCCTGTGGTGAGTTGACTACATGTCAGAAATTCAAAAGAATCCCGCGCGAGGGGATTGGGGTGGCCTCGCGCGGGAAAAGCAAGCGCGTCCGCACGGTGGGGAGGGGTCGGGCGCGGTAGCTCCTATTGAGGAAGCTCGATTTCGGCTTCCGACGGGATGCGGAAGTAGGTCTCGGTCCAGTCGGTGAGTTTGTGCTCGAGCTCGCGGGTGATGGCGCCGTCGAGCATGCGCCAGGTCCAGTTGCCGCCCAGGGTGGCAGGGGTGTTGATGCGCGCCTCATTGCCCAGGTTAAGCAGGTCCTGCATGGTGTAGATGCACGTGTCGCTCACGCTGGCGGCGATGGTGCGATTGAGTGCATCTGCCATGGGTTCGCCGGCCTGCTGATGGGTGTACAGGGCTGCCTGCTCGCGCTGACGCGGGGTGGCCGTTCCCTCAAACCAGCCGCGCGCCGTCTCGTTGTCGTGGGTGCCCACATAGGCGACGGTGTTGGCGATGTAGTTATGCGGCAGGTAGTACGAGTTGGTGCCCTCAAAGGCGAACTGCAGGATCTTCATGCCGGGGAAACCCGAGTTGTCGCGCATGTCGATGACACCGGGAGTGAGGAAACCCAGGTCCTCGGCGATGATGGGCAGCGTGCCGAGCTTTTCCTCGAGCGTCTTGAAGAACTTGAGGCCGGGGCCCTGCGTCCACGAACCGTAGGACGAATCGGGCGAGGAGAACGGCACCTCCCAATAGGCCTCGAAGCCGCGGAAGTGATCCAGGCGGATGACGTCGTACATGTCGAGGGCGGCGCGAATGCGGCCCTCCCACCAGGAGAAGCCGTCGGACTCCATGGCGTCCCAGTCGTAGATGGGGTTGCCCCAGTACTGGCCGGTGGCCGAGAACTGGTCGGGCGGCGTGCCGGCGACGCTCACGGGATTGCCGGCGGCGTCGATCTTAAAGAGCTCGGGTGTCGCCCACATCTCGACGGAGTCACGCGAGACATAGATGGGCAGGTCGCCGATGATGAGAATGTCGCGCTCGTTGGCATAGGCCTTGAGGCGGCTCCACTGGCGATCGAAGAAGTACTGCGTCATCTGGTGGTAGAGCATACGCGCCGGATGGTCGGTGCAGACCTTGGCGGAAGCCTCGCCGCGGGTGCGGAGCTCCGCGGGCCACTCCCAAAACGCCTTGAGACCGCACTCCTCTTTGACGGTCATGAACTCACAGTAGGGGATGAGCCAGTCCTCGTTGGCCTGGATAAAGTCATCGAAATCGGCCGGCTTGTCGGCAGCAAAGCGCTCGGCGGCGCGGTCGAGAATCTGACGGCGGCCGCCAAAGATAGCACCGTAGTCGACATTGCTGGGGTCGGATCCCAGATACACGCCATCGATATCGCGCTGTTCCAGATACCCTGCCTCGATAAGCTCGGCAAAGTCGATAAAGTTGGGGTTGCCTGCGCGGGCCGAGAACGACTGATAGGGCGAATCGCCATAGCTGGTCGTCGTAAGGGGCAGAATCTGCCAGTAATGTTGTTTGCACGAGGCGAGAAAATCGACGAAGTCGTAGGCATTCCAGCCAAAGCCGCCGATTCCGTATGGTCCGGGCAGAGATGAGACGGGCATGAGGACGCCGCTTGCACGCTCCATGAATGCGCTCACCAACCTTCTTGTTGTGGGGTCGGCCTGCCGATGGGTATGCAGTCCGCCTCCGATGTTCTGATTCGATACGCCTATTGTAAAACATGTTGTTTAAACATGTACAGGCAAGATAAAAAAGTTGGTCGATTTTCGGCGAATGGTTGCATGCCATGAAAAAGCCCCGACCTCACAACGTGAGATCGGGGCAAGAGCGGTATGTAGGTTTTTGCTACTCGGCGTCGGCGAAGCCGTTGGGGTTGTGGCTCTGCCAGTTCCAGCTGTCGCGGCACATGTCCGCGATATCGTACTGGGCCTTCCAGCCCATCATGCGCTCGGCCTTGGAGGCATCGCACCAGTTGGCGGCGATGTCGCCGGCGCGGCGCTCGCGGATCACGTAGGGCAGCTCCTTGCCGCAAGCCTTGGAGAAAGCGGCGACGACCTCGAGTACCGAGGTACCGGTGCCGGTGCCCAGGTTAAAGATCTCGACGCCGGTCTTGCCGTTCATCCAGTTAAGGGCGGCAACGTGACCAGAAGCCAGATCGCACACGTGGATGTAGTCGCGCACGCCGGTGCCGTCGGGCGTGGGGTAGTCGTTGCCAAAGACCTGAACGGCCTCGAGCTTGCCCACGGCGACCTGGGCGACATAGGGAACCAGGTTGTTGGGTATGCCCTTGGGGTCCTCGCCGATCAGGCCCGACGGATGAGCGCCGATGGGGTTGAAGTAACGGAGCAGCACGACGTCCCACTCGGGGTCGGCGGTGTGGACGTCCATAAGGATCTGCTCGATCATCCACTTGGTCCAGCCATAGGGGTTGGTCGCGGGCTTCTTAGGATCCTCCTCGGTGACGGGCGGGTTGTCCGGGTCGCCGTAGACGGTCGAGGAGCTCGAGAAGATGATGGACTTGCAGCCATGGCTGCGCATGACGTCGATGAGCACCAGGGTGTTCTCGATGTTGTTGTGGTAGTACTCGACGGGCTTGCTCACCGACTCGCCGACGGCCTTAAAGCCGGCAAAGTGGATGACGCGGTCGATCTGATGGGTATCGAAGATCTTGTTCATCGCATCGCGGTCGAGCACGTTGGCCTCGTAGAAGGTGAGGTTCTTGGCGGCCTCGTCGCCCACGATGGTCTTGACGCGGTCGACGGCGACGGCGCTGGAGTTGGAGAGATCATCGACGATGACGACCTGGTAGCCACCCTCGAGCAGCTGAACGACGGTGTGCGAGCCGATAAAGCCGGCGCCACCGGTAACGAGGACGCAGGTGTCTTTGGGGTCGTGTGCTTTGGACATGTAGTCTCCTATCGAATCAGGAACACTTCTAGAGGGGAGTATAGCGCAGGCAGGGGCGCCCAAATCGTGCGCTGTAGGAATAGCAGAGGATAATGTTAACGTACTCAAAAAAGAGCTTGCGTACGCATCACCTGATCTTTGGCATTTGCTTACGAGCCGCCGACCTTGCAGTTTCCCGCCGTTCGTGGAAATCGTTGGGACGCGCCATATGTACGCTAATATGTATGAGTTGAGCGACATATAAATAAGCATGTAACGGAGTACATATGTCACCAAACAGCGATTCCATCCTTTCCCAGGAGCTCTCGCGCCGCACTGCCCTCAAGGCCCTGTTCGGCGCCGCTTCTGCGGCAGTTCTTTTTGGCCTGCCCGCTCGCGCCCGTGCGGCGGAGGCTTCCAAAGAAACCACCGATAAACTGAATGCCGCCCAGGCCCAGCTCGACGAGGTTCAGGCCCAGCTCGACAGCATCGCAAATGAGTATGCGGCGCTGGCCAACAAGAACGCCCAGACCCTCAACGATATCGAGGGCGTGCAGAGCCAGATCGACGACACGCAGGCGCAGATTGACGAAAAGAAGGCCGAGCTCAAGAAGAAACGCAACGACCTTTCCGATCGCGTGGCCGCCAGCTACAAGTCCGGCGGCACGAACATTCTGTCGCTGCTGCTGGCCTCTGGCTCGTTTGAGGAACTCGTCGCCAACGCGCATTACGTTGAGAAGATCAACAAGAGCGACCGCGATGCCATCGAGGATATCCAGACGATTCAGGCTGAGCTCGACGCACAGAAGACCGAGCTCGAAGCACAAAAGGCCGACCTGGAGAAGCTCAAGGACCAGCAGACGGCTCAGATGCAGGATATGCAGGCCAAGCAGCAAGAAGTCCAGACCGTGCTGAACGGTCTTTCCGACGACGTCAAGGAGCTCATGGCTCAGCGCGATTCCGAGATCCTCGCTGCCGCCCAGGCTGAGGAGGCCGCTAGGAAGGCGGCTGCGGCAGCCGCGGCCTCTGCGAACATGGGCTCTTCTTCGGGTGGCGGCTCGTATGCCGGTGGCACCCCGCAACAGACGGGCGGTTCGGGCAAGCAGCAGGCCGTTGTCAATGCGTGCTACTCGACGCCTTCTCCCGGCCAGGGCTGGTGCGCTGCCTGGGTTACCAACGTTTTCCGCAATGCCGGCGTGGGCTATTTTGGCGGCAACGCGTGTGACATGTTCAATGCCTGGTGCTATAGCTCCGACCGCTCGGCGCTGCAGGTGGGCATGATCGTGGCCGATTCCTCGCACAGCGGCACGGGTGCTCCGGGCCTTATCTACGGTCATGTGGGTATCTACGTTGGCGGCGGCATCGTTATGAGCAACGAGGGCGCCATTACGTCTAAGTCGCTTGACTCGTTTATTAGCTTTTACGGTACTGGCTCTGGCGTGCGTTGGGGCTGGCTTGGCGGCGTGGTGCTGTCGTAACTGCGGTTTGAAGTAAGTTGGTCCGTGGCTGCCCGAAAGGCATTAGGTTGCCTGCTCGGACAGTCCTGCTCGCACGGAGAGCACATTAAGTGCTCTCCGGCTCGTGCGGAACTTGCGATCAACCTAATGCCTTTCGGGCAGCCACGGACCTCTCGGGTCCAATACGTCACATACCGGACTGGTTTATCTGAATAAATATGGCGAAGGCCCCTTTCGGGGCCTTCTTTGTTAGAGGAATTCGCCTACTCGGTGGACTTCGGGTTCTAGGTCTACTCCGAATTGGTCTTTGACGGTTGTTTGGATGTGGCGGATGAGTTCGTCGACATCGGCGGCGGTGGCGTGGTCGGCGTTGACGATGAAACCGCAGTGCTTCTCGCTTACCTGCGCACCGCCGACGGCATGGCCGCGCAGGCCGGCGTCCATGATGAGCTTGCCGGCAAAGTAGCCCTCGGGGCGCTTGAAGGTGGAGCCGGCGCTCGGCATGTCGAGCGGCTGCTTGTCCTCGCGGCGCTGGCGGTAGTCGTCCATGTCGGCCTTGATCATCGCGGCGTTGCCCGGGGCGAGATTGAAGGTGGCCGAAAGAACGATGAAGCCGTCGTCGGCAATGCGGCTCTTGCGATAGCCCAGGTTGAGCTCATCGATATCGAACTCGATGATGTTGCCGCTGCCGCGGGTGCCGTCGTCGAACATGCGGGCGGGCTTGTAGACGCGCACGGACTCCAACACATCGGCCATGCAGGCACCATAGGCGCCGGCGTTCATGTAGCAGGCGCCGCCGACCGAGCCAGGGATGCCCGAGATGGGCTCCATGCCGGTGAGGCCGGCCTCGGCTGCTGCTACGGCAACATCCGAGAGCAGCGCACCGGCTGCTGCCGTGACGTGCGTGCCGTCGACCGTAATATCGGAAAGGCCTTCGCCCAGCGCCACGACAACCCCACGGATGCCCTTGTCACCGACAAGCAGGTCGGAACCGTTGCCCACGATGGTGAGCGGCAGGTCACAGCGATAGCAGGTATCGAGCGTGGCGACGAGGCCCTGCTCGGTGTCGGGCGTGACAAAGACATCGGCTGGACCACCGATCTTAAACGTGGTGTGCTCGCGCATGGGTTCGCTCATCAACACGTTGTCCTCGCCGGCTACGCCAGCGAGCGCGCAGAGCAGGTCCTCGTTAAAAAAATCGTTCTCGTGCATACAAATAGCCGCCTTTTGGTGGTTGGTACTCAATCGAATGCAATATACCCCACTCGGATGGATTTGGTGCAAAGTAACCTGACCCCAATGCATCAATGTGGTGCAAAGGGGTCAGGTTACTTTGCACCAATCGCGGCGATAAAACTGCCGTCTACCGGATTGGTAAAGCGTTTATCATCGAGGTAGAGGGGCGGTCGCTATACTTTCAAGAGATTGCGCGTAAACCCGGAAGGAGCGAGATGGCCAACAAAGTCACCCTCAAGCAGATTGCCCAAGAGGTGGGGCTTTCCCCTTCGTCGGTCTCGCTTGTTCTCAATAATCGGCCCTGTCGCATCTCGGAAGAAAACCGCAAACTCATCAAGGAGGTTGCGGCGCGCAATCACTATGTTCCCAACCAGATCGCGCGCAGCCTGGTCATGCGCGAGTCGCGCACCCTGGGCCTTATCGTCCCCAACATCGAGAGCCGCTTTTTCGCCTCGCTCGCCGGCAGCTTGGAAAAGCGCTGCCGCGAGGACGGCTACGCGCTTTTTATTACCAGCTCGGGCGGAAGCGCCGATGACGATCTGGAGCTGCTGCGCCAGCTGGTGACGCGCGGTGTCGATGGCGTCTTCCTGGTGGTAGGTGACGAGTTCTCCGACGACCGCGCCCTGCGCGAAGAAGTCAGCCACCTGCCCATCCCGGCCGTAATGGTCGACCGTGCCATTGAGGGGCTCGAGTGCGACAAGGTGATGTTCGACCACGAGATGGGCGGCTATATGGCCACCCGCTATCTGATCGAGCAAGGCCACCGCCGTATTGCCTGCTTGGTTAACGCGCGTCGCTCCAATACGGGTCGCAAACGACTTGCCGGCTATGAACGCGCGCTGCGCGAGGTTGGCCTGCCCATCGACGCGCGCTTGGAGTTCGAGAGCGAGTACTACATTCCGAGTGCCTACGAGGCCTCGGAGGCGGTGCTCGCAACCGATGCCACCGCCGTGTTCGCAAGTTCGGACAACATCGCCCTCGGTTTGCTCAAGCGCTTGCACGAGATGGGGAAGAGCATCCCGGGCGATATCTCGGTGGTGAGCTATGACAACTCGGCTGCCGACGTTCTCTTTGAGCCGGCGCTGACCGCGATCGAGCAGGATCCGGGCGTGCTTGCCGAGCATGCCTTTGGTTGCATGTCCAAACGTCTTGCCGGCAAGGGCGGCAGGCGTGCCGAAGAAGTGGTTCTGGAGCCTGCTCTCATTGTGAAGGGCAGCGTTCTAGAACTTACTAAATACAACTAAACATGTTTATCAATTCGAGAAAATCGAATGTGGAGCATCTGTGACAGGCAATGCCGCAGGTGAATGTTGCGTTTTGCCAATTGGTGTGTTTGATAGAGATGATAAAACGTTTTTTCACCATGATAAAACGTTTTAGAAAATATACTAGTCCCAACGAATGGTTGCCGTATCGGAGGGTGACCGCGCAGCGAAGGGACATAAACAATGGCTAAAACACTGGGGACGCCGTGGCAAAAGCTGGGGCACGAGGTGCCGGCTTCCGAGCTCGAGGGTGTCGATCTGTATTGGCGCGCTTCGAACTACCTGTCCGTCGGTCAGATCTACCTTCGCTCCAACCCGCTGATGCGCGCTGACTTTGTCGACGATAAGACTGGCGAGGCGCGCGACTTCGGTCGTCCGGACGTCAAGCATCGCCTGGTTGGTCACTGGGGCACCACGCCTGGCATCAACTTCCTGTTCGGTCATGTCAACCGCCTCATCGCCGATCACAACCAGAACGCGATCTTCTTGATGGGCCCGGGTCACGGTGGCCCCGCTGGCACCGCCCAGTCGTTGCTCGATGGTACCTACCGCGAGATTCGCCCCGACATTACCAATGACGAGGCCGGCCTGCAGAAGTTCTTCCGCCAGTTTTCCTACCCCGGCGGTATTCCGAGCCATTTTGCGCCCGAGACGCCTGGCTCCATCCATGAGGGCGGCGAGCTCGGCTACACGCTCAGCCACGCCTACGGTGCCGTCATGGATAACCCGAGCCTGCTGGCCGTGGCTGTGGTGGGCGACGGCGAGTCCGAGACCGGTCCGCTCGCGACCTCTTGGCAGTCTAATAAGCTCGTGAACCCGGCAACCGATGGTATCGTCCTGCCGATCCTGCACCTCAACGGCTACAAGATCGCCAACCCCACCATTCTTGCCCGCGTGTCCGACGAGGAGCTCACCAAGTTCTTTGAGGGCATGGGCTATAAGCCGCATTTCTTTGTCGCCGGCTTTGACGACGAGAGCCATGCGAGCATTCATGCGCGTTTCGCCGCCCTGTTTGAGCAGGTCTTTGACGAGATTTGTGACATCAAGGCCACCGCGCAGGCCCAGGCTGCCGCGGGCGAGACCGTGGTCCGCCCGGCCTACCCCATGATTGTGTTCCGTACGCCCAAGGGCTGGACCTGCCCCAAGCAGATCGACGGCAAGAAGACCGAGGACTCCTGGCGCGCCCATCAGGTGCCGCTGGCAAGCGCCAAGGACACTCACGAGCACTTCCGCGTGCTGCGCGAGTGGCTGCGCTCCTACAAGCCCGAGGAGCTCTTTACGCCCGAGGGCCAGGTGCGCCCCGAGGTAACGGCCTTTATGCCGACCGGCGAGCTGCGTATTGGCGCCAACCCCAACGCGAACGGCGGCAAGGTGCGTCGCGAGCTCGAGCTGCCCGATATCCACGCCCACGAGATTCCCGTCGCCGAGAAGGGCCATGGTTGGGGCTCCACCGAGGCTGCCCGCGTCTTTGGTGAGTACACTGCCGACGTTCTGGCCAAGAACATGGACGACTTCCGCATCTTCGGTCCCGACGAGACCGCGTCCAACCGCCTGCAGGCCGCTTATAAGGTGACCAAGAAGCAGTGGGATGCCGGCTTCTACGAGGACGAGGCCAACGACGAGCTGCTCGCTGGCTCCGGCAAGGTTGTCGAGCAGCTGTCCGAGCACCAGTGCGAGGGCTTCCTCGAGGCCTATGTGCTCACCGGCCGCTCCGGCGTGTGGAGCTCCTACGAGAGCTTTGTCCATGTGGTCGACTCCATGGTCAACCAGCACTGCAAGTGGCTCGAGGCTACCAAGCGCGAGATTCCGTGGCGTGCCCCCATCAGCGGCCTCAACATTTTGCTGTCGAGCCATGTTTGGCGTCAGGACCACGACGGCTTCTCGCACCAGGATCCCGGCTTTATCGACCTGCTACTCAACAAGGCCAACGACACGCATATCGTGAACGCTTACTATCCGGCCGACGCTAACATGGCTCTCGCCGTGGCCGAGCGCGTCTACCAGTCCACCGACTGCGTCAACGCCATCTTCTGCGGCAAGCAGCCCGCCCCGACCTTCCAGACGGTCGACGAGGCAAAGGCCGAGCTCGCCGAGGGCGTCGCAAATTGGGAGTGGGCATCGACCGCCGACTCGCTCGGCGAGGCCGACGTCGTGGTCGCCACGTGTGGCGACGTGCCGACGCTCGAGGCTCTGGCTGCAACCGATATGCTGCGCGAGCTGGGCATCAAGGTATGGTTCGTCAACGTGGTCGATCTGCTCAAGATTCAGAACGTCTGCGAGAACGACCAGGCTATAAGCGACGAGCGCTGGGCTGAGCTGTTTGGCTGCGGTGAGAAGCCCGTGCTCTTCGCGTTCCACGCCTATGCCGGCACGATTCGCCGCCTGATCTGGAACCGCCCCGGACACGACGCGTTCCGCGTCCACGGCTACGAGGAGAAGGGCTCCACGACCACGCCGTTCGACATGCTGCGCCTGAACAACATGGATCGTTGGGCCCTGGCCGCCGACGTGCTGCGCATGGTCGACGCCGTTAAGTTTGCCGAGCAGATTGATGAGTGGGAGGCCTTCCGCACCGAGGCCTTTGAGTTCGCGTGCGACGAGGGCTTCGATCACCCGGCCTTTACCGACTGGGTCTGGCCCGACGCCGCTGCCGCAACCGCAGCCGACGGCGCGCTCTCCGCAACGCAGCTAACTGCCGGCGACAACGAATAGCATCCGGGACGGTCTCGCGCTGGGGCCGCCTCCGGGCGGGCGCCTTCCTCTGAGAAGTGGGCTTCGCGAACTTCTCAGAGGAAGGCACCCGCCCGGAGGCGGCCCTCTCGACCGTTTCGATATGCGGGGGCTGATTCTTTTTTATGTAATGGGGACCTTGCTTACGCTGCCTTAGAAGCCGTGCATCTAACTATGGTCAGCCAAGATTGCATTGCCGGGGCGGGGCCGGGGTGCTTGGTTTTGGAAGTTCGCGAAGCCCACTTCCAAAACCAAGCACCCCGCCCCCGTCCTCGTCCGTGAACTTTTCCGCTGGGCGAGCCATAGACACCACGCACCGATGCGGTAAAGCGGCGGCTTGAAATTGGTGCTATATTCAACTTGAGTTGTTTAATACTAGTACGGGAGGCTGATATGGGGCTGTTCAAGAAGAAAAACCCGCAGGATGCCTTTGATCCCGATGTGTTTACCATCACGGATACGATTTTGGACCCACCGCGGTTTACACTTTTGCCGGCTATCTACCAGGATGCCACGCGTCGCAAGTGGGCCGTGCATCAGCGCGGCGCGACCCCGAGGATTTTTGACTACGCGGATGTGCTGCAATGCGAAGTGGCCGAGGCGGGCGATCCGGAGGCCGAAGAAGCGGTCTCTAAACAGGAATTTGCCCAGCGTATCCTGGCAAATCCTGCCAAGGCGGCGAAAATAAACGCTGCCAAGCGTAATATGTGTCTTGGTATGGGCGTTGTTGTGGCGGTTCAGACGGGAAAAGACGAGGTTTCCAAATTAGAGATTCCCGTTATGACCGACGAGGTCAAACGCGATTCAAGTCTATATAAGTCGTATCGGAATGTCGCCGAGAAGATCAAGGCCGAATTTGATGCCATGGGAGGGCTGGCCTAATTTTGGCGGCATACGTGTCTGAATGAGGAGTCTGTGCAATGACAGGCGAATCTTATGCAATCCCCCCCAAAGATCGTGCTGTTGAGGGAATTCTTTGGTATATCCAGCACCATCAGCTTGCCGGCGGCGATCGCCTGCCGGCCGAGCGCGTGCTGTGCGAAGAGATTGGCGTTTCGCGTACGGCGTTGCGTGCCGGTATCACGCGGCTTATCTCGTGTGGAACGCTCGAGAGCCGTCGCGGATCGGGCACGTATGTGTGTCCTCCCAAGCCGCTGAACATTTTCCAGGAAACGTATAACTTTTCCGATGCTGTGCGGACTGCCGGCCTGCACCCCTCTTCTCGTCTGGTTTCCACCGGGACCATCGAGGCGGATGAGGCGCTTGCCGACAAGCTTGGGGTGGCTGTAGGCGCTCCCTTGCTCCGCATGCAGCGCGTTCGACTTATTGAGGGCGAGCCGGCGTCAATCGAGACCGCTCACGTTAACCTGTCCCTGTGCCCATCGCTTACCGAGCACGATTTTGAGTGCGAGAGCCTTTACGATGTCTTGCTCAAAGAAGGCGGCGTGCGTGTTGAGCATGGACGTGAGCATATCTCCATCTCGCGTTTGAATGCCGAAGAGGCCGAGCTGCTCCAGCAAGAAGAGGGAACGCCGGTGTTCTATGAGAGCTCGATCGAATTCGATAAGGACATGCGTTTTGTGGAGCATTGCAAATCGGTGATTTTGCCCACAAAGTTCCGCTTTGCCGATAACGGCGAAAAGAACGGCATGAGGAGCGTGGCAGGTGAACAATGGCTGAAACAGTAGATGCCACCCCGGTTTATATGCGCATTCGACGCCGCATCGAGGAACGTATCGAGCGCGGTATATATCCCACGGGTTCCATGATTCCGTCCGAAAAAGACCTCGCCGAGGAATTTGGTACGACACGCTTGACCATCCGAAGCGCTGTCGATGAGCTGGTTCGGCGCGGGCAGATTCGACGCGTTCGGGGGAAAGGTGCTTTTGTGGCGCAGAAAGTACCTGCTTTTTTTGAACGCACGGGCGGTTTCCGTGAATCGGTCCGTGCTTCGGGCGGTGAGCCGTCCGTCCGTATTCTCGCGCGTTCCAAGCGTTATGCGGGGCCATACTACGCCGACCTGTTTGGCATCGCCGAGGACGACCTGCTCTATTCCATTCGACGTCTGAACTGCATAAACGGTAGCCCCGTATCGATTGAGACGGCGCTGATTCCCTGCCTGCTGTTCCCAACCATCGAAGATATTGACGTGTCGGTCTTCAGTTTGTACGAGACCTATGAGATGCTGGGCCGAAAGCCAGTCATGGCACAGGAAAAGCTCGATATCGAAGCGCTGGGCGCGCGAGATGCCGGCCTGCTTGGACTGGAACAGGGCGATCTTGCCTTGACGCTGGAGTGCGTAAGCTTCGATGCGAGCGGCCAAGCGGTCGAGTACGTCAAGTCGTTTAACCGCGGTGATGCGGGCGGCTACACCTATACGTACTAGCTGGTATTTTGTGAATAACGGCTGGGAAACTAACCAGTTTTTGATCGTTGGGTCAGCTGTATATACAACCTTACAGGGCTCAAAATCGACCGTTCGCCGATGGGGATAAATAAATCGACAAAGAGGTATCAAAAAGCCGTAACCTGTAACTGTGATTGGTATCAAATACTAATGATTTGTTACGAGGTGAGACGATGAAGATGCTCGATTACGTTCAGCTTGCCCATGTGCGTATGGGGGAGAACCTCGAGCGTTCGTCTGAGCTGGTAGCGCAGCTCGTTGATATTTTCCAGTCCGGTTCTTTTGACGCGCTGCGCATCGTTGCTTCGGGTTCGTCGCGCCATGCCGCCGATTGCGCCCGCGATTACTTGCAAGATGCCCTGCAAATGCAGGTGTCCGTTGTGACGCCCGAGGCCTTCGTTGATTTTGAACACACCTATCCGCAGCATGCGCTCAACATTGCCGTTTCGCAGAGTGGCTATTCGACCAATACGATTGCGGCGCTCGATTACATGCGCGCACACGATATGGCTGCGGTTGCGCTCACGGCAAACGTCGAGGCACCCATCAAGGAACACGCTGACATCGTTCTTGACTACGGTGTGGGCGTCGAGTCGGTGGACTTTGTAACTCTGGGCGTCGAGGTTCTCGTTGAGTACCTGGTGCTCTTTGGTATTTACGGCGGTCAGGCGCGCGGAACGATTGACGCCAAGGGCGTTGCCCAGCGTCTTGACGACCTGCGCGAGGCTATCCAGGCCAATGCCGTGATGTGCAAGACCGCCGAGGCATATGTCCAAGACCACATGCTCGAGCTTTCTGAGCACACGCCCGCTATGGTCGTCGGCAACGGCCCCAACTACGGTGTTGCCGAGGAGGCAGCGCTCAAGCTGAGCGAGACCATCAAGATTCCTGCCATGCATCACGAGGGCGAGGAGTTCGTCCACGGTCCCGAGATGCAGATCGTTCCGGGCTATCTGGTGTTTATTGTCGACGATCCGCAGGGGTCGGAGCGTCTTGCGAATATCGCCGATGCGCTATCGAACGTTACGGCAAAAACGGTGCTGCTCACGGCCCATCCCAAGGGTAGGGCTCACGAGGTTGTGGTGCCTCAGGTTGCTCTGCTGCTCAGCGCAATTCCCAATCTCGTGTTCTTCCAGACGATTGCGGCAATAATCGCCGAGCGTCTGAAGTCATGGGACGTTCACCCGTATCTCGATGCTGTCTCCAAGCAAATGGAGGTCAAGGCAGAGGGCTACGAAGAGTCAGTCAATGCGCTTAAGGCCAAAGCGGCTGAGTGTTACGGAATGTAAGCGGGTTTTGATGCCCGTTGGCATGGGGGATGTGGAAACAACCCCAGAAAGGAGAGACAAATGAAGGAAACCGAGAAGATCGAGATTATGCATTTCGACCAGGAGGGCTATCTCGAGGACGGCAAGGCGCTCTACGAGACCGGCAAGAAGATGACCGCGCTCGCCGACAAGGTCGCCGACGAGGGCTACGACGCCGTGTTCCTGATGGGCGTCGGCGGCACCTGGGACGAGCTCATGCAGCTCGAGTACCTCATGAACAAGTTCGGCGACCGCGACCTCGAGGTCTACCTGATCCACGCCGCCGAGTGGAACGTCTCCGGCCACAAGCGCATGACCGAGAAGTCCGTCGTGCTCACCGCCTCCGAGTCCGGCACCACCCCCGAGGTCCTCGAGGCCGTCAAGAAGATGAAGGGCATGGGCGTGCGCGTCTACGCCATGACCAAGCCCGAGGGCCCGATCGGCCAGGCCGTGGGCGCCGAGAACTGCGTCGCCATGGCTTCTGACCATGGTTCGGGCGGCTGCGAGAAGGGCTACTACCTCGCCGACTGCTTCGGCCTGCGCCTGCTCAACCGCCGCGGCTGCTTCCCCAAGTTCGACCTGTTCATCGAGCAGACGAAGGACGTCTGGAAGGACATGCTCGACATCCGCAAGCGCTTCGAGCCGCGCGCCGAGGAGCTCGCCAAGAAGTACGCCCTGGCCCCCTACACCATGTTCATCGGCTCCGGCGCCCTGTGGGGCGAGACGATCCTGTTCTCGATGTGCATCCTGGAGGAGATGCAGTGGAAGCGCACCCGCTACATCACCTCGGCCGACTTCTTCCACGGCACCCTCGAGCTCGTGGAGCCCGGCGTCCCGGTGTTCCTGTTCATGGGCGAGGACGAGAACCGCAAGCTCGACGAGCGCGCCCGCGCGTTCCTGACCCGCGGCGTGACCGGCGACACCGACATCAACGTCATCGACACCGCCGAGTTCGCGATCCCCGGCCTTGACGACGAGTTCCGCGTCATCGTGTCCCCGTGGATTCTGACGGTGCTCGTGACCGACCGCCTGGCTCGCTACTACGAGACGGTCACCAAGCACAACCTCAAGTATCGCCGCTACTATCACCAGTTCGACTACTAAAGAAAACGGGTGCGGGAACGCGCCGGGCTATTGAGAGGAACACAGAATGAGACAGTACATCATCGCCAGCCATGCGCACTTCGCTACCGGCATCAAGGAGAGCGTCGAGCTGCTCTCGGGCGCTCGCGACAACGTCCACGATCTTTCGATGTTCGTCGATGACCGCATGGACGTGGCCGAGGAGGCCCAAAAACTGCTGGCAGGCATGGCTGCCGACGATGATGTCGTCGTGTGCACCGACCTCTTTGGCGGCAGCGTCAACAACGAGTTCACCAAGATCGTCCAGACGCGTCCCCGCACGTACCTCGTTACCAACATGAACCTTCCTCTGCTCATTCAGCTGCTGTTCTCTGACGAGTCGGCGCCGGTTGAAGAGACGATTCGCGCCATCGTCGCTGCGGACGATACGCGCGTGAAGTTTGTCAACGACCTGTTGGTCGATGACGACGAGGAAGAAGAGTTCTAATCCGCAGCACCTACTGACACGCCGTAAGACGGCACAAGACCTTTGGGGGGTCACATTATGATTCAGCTACTTCGCGTCGACCATCGCCTGCTTCATGGCCAGGTCGCGGTTTCTTGGGTCCAGGGCCTTGGCTCCAACTGCATCTTCTGCGTGGGCGATAAGGTCGCCAACGACCCGGTGTGGAAGACGACGCTCAAGATGGGCAAGCCTGCCGGCTGCAAGCTCGTCATCAAGGATATGGCGAATGCCATCGAGGCCATTAACTCGGGCGTGACTGACAAATACAAGATGATCATCTGCGTCGCCACTATCGCTGAGGCAAAGCAGCTTGTTGAGGGCTGCCCGCAGATCAAGTCGGTCAACCTGGGCAACACCAAGCCCAAGGACGAGAAGCGTCCCGATGCCCGTCAGGTCTCTCGTCAGATCTTCCTGACCGCGGCCGAGGAGGCCGATGTGCGCGAGATGCTGAGCCGCGGCGTCGAGGTCGAGATTCGTCCTCTGGCCGACGACCCCAAGGTCGACTGCGCCAGCGTGCTCTAGGCGTTTAATTTCGAAGAGCCTGCGGGTTCTTCGTAGTGTCCTATTAGGAAAGGGGGATGTATGCTTGTCCAAGCAATCCTCATCGGACTTATCGCCGCGTTTGGTAAGTTCGACTACCAGCTCGGTACGCTCTACGCGTTCCGCCCCATCGTCCTGTGCCCGCTCGTGGGCCTGGTGCTGGGGG